>Ga0070699_100001363_pt1 | contig 22465 bp, 25 predicted proteins | sample KBSK1503metaG_FD_65473 | JGI IMG/M metagenome (GOLD analysis project Ga0070699, IMG submission 65473) | Corn, switchgrass and miscanthus rhizosphere microbial communities from Kellogg Biological Station, Michigan, USA - KBS K1-50-3 metaG | ecosystem: Host-associated > Plants > Roots >...
GCGCCTACTGGGACTGGCACATCACCCGGGAACGCCAGCGCAACCACCTCAGCCGCTACCAGGACAGCCACGCCCTCGGACTCGCCGCCTGACGCTCACTCCAGGAGAGCCACACCCATGCCGCGTTCATGCTGCTGGAACGCGTCGGTTAGCAACCCGTCGGCCTGGTCTGCGGGAGGCCGGGCGGGGATGGCATCATCGCGGATCGCTGCACCCCTGATCAGGGGTGCAGCGATCCGCGATCCTTGCCGCCGCCTGGCAGGTCACCCCAGCCGTCACGCCAGCCCCGCCGGGCCAGGCCGCGACGGCCGGAATGAACGGACGGGCCGGGGCGGCCGCTGGGTATCAGCGGCCTACGGCGTAGCCCTGCATGCCGCGGGGGTTGGCGGCGGCGTAGAGGATGCCGTCGCGGCGGGACACCGCGCTGACCCGGCCAAGGGACCAGGCGGGGCAGACGTTGACCAGGTGGCCGCGGCGGCGCAGTTCGGTGATCACCGGGGCGCCGGCCCGCGACTCGATGTCCACGGCTAGGGGCTGGGCCTGACGCGGGTAGAACGACGACGGCATGTGCGCGGAGTGGAACGACGGGAAGTCGATCGCCTGCTGCAGGTTCATGCCGAACGTCAGGTGGTTGAGGAAGAACAGCAGGGACCACTGATCTTGCTGGTCGCCGCCTGGCGTGCCGAACGCGAGGTACGGCTCACGGTCCCGCAGCGCCAGGCTCGGTGTGAGCGTGGTGCGCGGGCGCTTACCCGGCGCGAGCGTGGCGGGCAGGCCGGGGGTGAGGGTGAACATCTGCGCCCGGGTGCCGAGGCAGAAGCCGAGACCGGGGATGACCGGCGAGGACTGCAGCCAGCCGCCGCTCGGCGTGGCGGACACCATGTTGCCGAACCGGTCGGCCACGTCGAGGTGGCAGGTGTCGCCGGCCCGGTGACTCGACGCGGCCGGCCCGGTGGGCGAGCCGGCGGGCGAGCCGGGGCCGCTGGTGCGCAGCGTCGGCTCGCCGGTGCCCGGGTCCAGCCGCGGCGGCTCCGCGTCCAGGCTGGGGGCCGCGCTCCCGTCGGCGCTGCCGTGCGTGCGGGTGACGAAGGCCGGCAGCCCGGGCGTCCGGCCGTCCGGGGCGCCGGGGCGCAGCTCGGCCGACGCCTCCGGTCCCACCAGCCGGCGCCGCTGGTCGGCGTACTCGGCGGACAGCAGCGCCTTGACCGGCACGTCGGCGACGTCGGGGTCGCCGTACCAGGCTTCCCGGTCGGCGAAGGCGAGCTTGCCGCACTCGGTCACGGTGTGCGCGAAGTCCGCGCTGCCCGGGCCCATGGCCGCCAGGTCGAAGCCGTCGAGCAGCGCGAGCTGCTGCAGGAACACCGGACCCTGTCCCCACGGCTTGGTCTTGCACACGGTCAAGCCGCCGAATTCGAAGGTCAGCGGCTCTTCGAGCCGCGGGTGCCAGCCGGCCAGGTCGGCGTAGCAGAGCAGCCCGCGGTGCGGCCGGCCGGTCACGTCCATGACCTTGGCGGAGGCGAGGTAGGCGGCGATGGCCTCGGCGACGAAGCCCTCGTAGTAGGCCCGCCTGGCCGCCTCGATCTGCTCGTCGCGGTCCTGGCTCGCGGCTTCGGCCTCGTCCAGGATGCGCTGGTAGGTGGCGGCCAGCGCGGGGTTGGCGAACCGCGAGCCTGGCGCGGGCACGCGCCCGCCCGGCAGGTAGACCTCGGCCGAGCTCGGCCAGTGGTCACGGAAGAGCTCGGCCACGCTGGCGATCCCCCAGCTGATCGCGGGTTGCAGCGGGTAGCCGCGGCCGGCGTAGCCGATCGCGTAGCCCATCACGTCCCGCAGCCGGAACGTGCCGAACTCCCTCAGCATCAGCATCCACGCCCCGAACGAGCCGGGCACGCAGGCGGCGAGCAGCCCGCTGCCCGGCACCAGGTCAAGCCCGAGGCCGGCGAACGCCTCCAGCGTGGCCGCGGCCGGCGCGGTCCCCTGCCCGCACACCACGAAGGTCTCGCCGCGGCCGGCGTGGTGGGCGATGACAGGGACCTCGCCGCCCGGGCCGTTCAGGTGCGGCTCGACCACCTGGAGCACGAGCCCGGCGGCGACGGCCGCGTCGAACGCGTTGCCGCCATGCTCGAGCACCGCCATCCCGGCCGCCGACGCGAGCCAGTGGGTCGAGGCCACCATGCCGAACGTGCCCGCGAGTTCCGGCCTGGTCGTGAATTCGGGAATCTCGGCCATGACCCGATCCTCTCATCCGACCTCCTGTGTGTCGGCTGGCGCAGGGCGGGGACATACCTGATGATTACTCAGTGCGACTAACCGGCGACAATGAGGTGACACGCTGATGTTCACGACTCCCCCTGCCACGCTGCTCAGCACCGGCCAGAACTCCGGCCGGTCCCGCGGCCGGTCCCGCGGCCGGTCCCGCGGGCGGCATGCGGTATCGCTGGCGGTGACCGCGGCGGCCGCGGCGGGCCTGCTGGCCGGCTGCGCCTCGGCGAGCACGCACCAGGCAGGCACCGCCCCGGGCGCCGGGGCGGCCACGTCGGGCGGCAAGACCGCGACACCCGGAGGGAATGCGGCCGCGTCGCCCGCGCGCACCGGGACCGCGGCCTCGGGGACGGCGGGCCTCGCCCTGTGCCAGCCGTCGTCGCTGCAGGTCTCCGTCAACGCCAGCCAGGCCGGCGGGGCGGCGGGCAGCACGTACTACCCGGTCGACTTCACCAACACCTCGAGTTCGCCGTGCGGCCTCTACGGCTATCCGGGCATGTCCTTCGTCACCGCGGGCGACGGCGGCGGCAGCCAGATCGGGGCTGCGGCCCAGGAGAACCCGGGCTTCGGCAAGGTGCCGGTCCGGCTCGCGGCGGGCGGCATGGCGCACGCCTGGCTGCAGGTCGCGCAGGCGGGCAACTACCCGGCCGGGACCTGCCAGCCGGTGACGGCGCACTGGCTGCGGGTGTACGCGCCGGGCCTGACGCAGGCGCTGTACGTGAACCACGCCTTCGACGCGTGCTCGTCGTCCAGCACGCCGCTGCTGACCGTCATGCCGGTCCGTCCCGGCCAGGGAGTCCAGGGCACGACGCCCTGATAGCGTCTCCCGCATGGATCTTTCCCCCCGGGTGCGCGCCGTCTGCGACCTCGACGTCGCCGAGGCGCGTGAGTTCGCTGGCCGGCACGAGTACGACGGCCAGCCGCAGGACCTGTCCCCCGCGGGCGTCCGGGCCGGGCTGACCCGGCTGGAGGCGGCGCGTCTGCTGGCGGCGCGGGCCGGCGGCGAATCGCTGCCAGATCCGCACGACGAGGCGCACCTGTCCGCGGCCGAGGAGCAGAAGCGGGTCAGCTACGCCGGGCTCGAACTGCACCGCAGGAACCCGATCTACCACCTCGGCGAGCTGGACCTGTCCTGCTACGACCGGGACTACGCCCCGCAGCAGGAGCGGGATGCCGCACGGGCCGCACACCTCGCCGCCTGGCCGCGGGTCGCGGACGCAGCCGTGGAGTCACTCGACCAGGTGAGCGCCCCGGTCGCGGAGGCGCTGCTCGGCGGCATCCGCGGCCTGGCGGCGGGGCTCAGCGCGGACTCTGGCGGCAGTCCCGGGGAGGAGACCCTGGCCGCGGCGCGGGCCGCGCACGCCCGGCTGGTCGCGCACGTCGAACGCGCGGCGGCCGGCGGCGATCCGGACCCGGCGCTCGGCGGTCCCGGGCTCGCGGCCCTGATGGGCGAGGCCGAGGCGCTGCCGGTCGACTTGGGCAGGCTGGCGGAGCAGGCCGACGCCGAACGGGACCGGCTGCACGCCCTGCTGGCCGACGCGTGCGCCCGCGTTGACTCGGGCCGGCCTGCCCTCGACGTGGCCCGTGAGCTGGTCCGGGATCACCCGGACGGGGCCGGCGTGATCGAGGCGGCCAGGACGTGGACCGAACGGGCCATCGAGTTCACCCGCGACCATGACCTGGTCCCGTACCACGACGGAGAGTGCCTGGTCGGACCCGCGCCCGAGTCACGGCGGTGGGCCACGGCGATGCTGTCGTGGGCCGCGCCCGGCGAGCCCGAAGGCCCCTCGTGGTACCACATCACGCCGCCGGATGCCTCCTGGCCAGCGCGCGACCAGGAGGAGTGGCTCGAGATGTTCAGCCACACCACGCTGCCCGGCATCACGGTGCACGAGGTAGCGCCCGGGCACTTCTCCCACGGCCGCGCGCTGCGGCACGTGACGTCCGAGGTCAGGCGGACCCTGCACTCCAGCGCGTTCATCGAGGGCTGGGCGCACTACGGCGAGGAACTGTGCGTGGAAGAGGGATTCGGCGCCGAGGACCCGCGGATCCCGATCGGGGTCTGGCTCGAAGCCCTGGTGCGGGTGACCCGGCTGGCGTGCGCCATCGGCGTGCACACGGCCGGGATGACGATCGACGACGCGGCCCGCCGGTTCGAGGCCGACACCCACCTGTCCGGGCCCGCGGCGCTGTCCGAGGCCAGGCGGGCCACCTTCGACCCGACCTACGGCCGGTACACCTGGGGCAAGCTGGAGATCCTCAAGCTGCGCGAACGGGCCAGGAAGGACTGGGGCGCCGGCTTCACCCTGCTGCGTTTCCACAAGGCGATGCTCGACCTCGGCTCCCCGCCGATCGGCCTGCTCCCCACCGCCCTCGACCGCGGCTGACGCCGCGGTGCAGGAGGGATAGCCTAAGACCGTGCGCAGACTGACGCCGGTGCTCCGGATCGCGGCCGCGGCCCTGCTGGCCGCGCTCGCGGTGACCGGGTGCGCGTCGGCCGGGGCCACCTCGTCGATCCACGTCGCCAGCGCGTACGTGCCGGAGCCGACGACGCCCGGCACCACGGTGGCGTACCTGGAGATCCGCAACAACGGCCCGGCCGACAAGCTGGTCTTGGTGCAGACCAGCGTGGGCGGCAAGGTGCAGCTGCGGGCTCCGGTGAGCCGGCATGCCGGGGTCATGACCATGCGCACCGTGCCGGCCATCCCCATCGCGGCCAATACGATGACCCGGCTCAACCCGATCTCCTACCACCTGCTGATCACGGGGGCCGGGACCATGCACGACGGCAAGGACATCATGCTCCGGCTGACCTTCGCCAACGCCGGCACGGTCACGGTCATCGCGATGGTGACCAATCCGCAGTCGGGCGGCAGCAGCTACTTCCTCAACTAGCCGGCCGGCTACGCCGTCAGCCGGGCCACGGCGCCGACGGTGGGACCCTTGAGCGGCGTCCGGTCGGTGTTGAAGTCCGGCCGCCATTCGGGCAGGGTGACCAGGCCCGGCTCGATCAGGTCGAAGCCGTCGAACAGATCCAGGATCTGACCGCGCGACCGGAGCGTGAACGGCATCCGCGCGTCCGCGTAGGTCGTGGTGGCCTCGGCCAGCATCTCCGGGTCGGCGCCGTCTGAGGTGCCGATCGAGACGGCCAGGTAGCTGCCGGGCACCATCCGCTCGCGGAACCTGGCCACGATGCCGCGGGCGTCCTCGTCGTGGCTGATGAAGTGCAGGACGCTGAGCAGCAGGACCGCGACGGGGCGGCCGAAGTCGAGGCACCCGGTCAGCGCGTCGTGCCTGAGCACGGCCTCCGGCTCCCGCACGTCCGCGCGGACGGTGACCACGCCGTCCCTGGTGGCCAGGAGCGCGTCGTTGTGCGCGACCACGATCGGATCGTGGTCCACGTACGCCACGCGCGCGTCCGGCCTGACGTCGCGTGCGACCTCATGCACGCTCGGCGACGTCGGCAGGCCGCTGCCCAGGTCGAGGAACTGAGATACGCCCTGCCGGGCCAGGAAGCGGACGGCGCGACGGAGGAACGCGCGGTTGGCCAGGGCGAGCCGCCTCGGTTCGAGCCGCGACTGCATCAGCTTGTCCGCCGCGGCGCGGTCGGCGGCGAAGTTGTCCTTGCCGAATAGCAGGTAGTCGTAGATCCGGGCAATGCTCGGCCGGGTGACGTCGACGCCCTCTGGAACCCGCGGCTCGTGCTTGGAGATCATCACGCTCCCTGGCGGGCAAACGCTCGCCGGTGCTGCTGCAACCGTTTGCAACACCAACCGTACAGCACCCGGCGGACGCCTGCCGACCTACCCGGCAAGTTCTTCAGGAGGCCATCCGGCCACCTGCGCGGGGGCCGCGGTCCGGCGGGTCAGCGGCATCCTCTCCCTGGTGTCCGCGTCCTGCGGCGTGTAGACGACGATGCGCGCCTCGGGCATATCCGGCACCGCGAGCTCGCTGACGGCCAGGTGCAGCGGGCCGGCGCCCGGGTGCAGGTAGGTGAGGGTCCGCGGCTCGGGGTCGGCCACCTCATGCCGGGCCCACAGGTCGGCGAACTCGCGGCTCAGGCTGGCTAGCCGGCGGATGTCCTCTTCCCAGTCCGGGTCGCCGATATGCCGGCTGTACGCGGAGCGCATCCGGGCCACCAGGTAGCGCACGTGCGTCTCGTACTCGGGGAACTTGCTCCGGGCGGCCGGCTCGGTGATGCAGCACCACAGGGTGTTCTTGTGGACGCACGGCATCGAGTGCCACTCCCAGAACAGCTCCTCGGAGGCGTCGTTCGACATCAGGATGTCGTGCCTGCCGTTGAGCAGCGACGCCGGGAGCGGGTCGAGCGAGCGGACGATCTCGCGGATGGCGTCCGGCACCGCCGGGCTCGCGCACTCGGTGCGCAGCGGCGTCGCCTCGGCCAGCCGGTACAGGTGTTCCCGCTCCGCCCGCTCCAGCCGGAGCGTGCTGGCCACCGCGTCGAGCACCTGGGTGCTGGCGTTGATCTGCCGGCCCTGTTCCAGCCAGGTGTACCAGGTGACGCCGACGCCAGCCAGCAGGGCCACTTCCTCGCGCCGCAGCCCCGGCGTGCGGCGCCGGGAACCGGGCGGCATGCCGAAATCGCCCGGGCTGAGCCGGGCCCGCCGGGCCTTCAGGAACTCGCCGAGCTCTGCTCGCCGGCGTTCACCTGCCCGGCGTTCACCTGCCCGGCGTTCACCTGCCCGGCGTTCACCTGCCCGCCGCGCCTCGTGCCGCCGGGCCGAACCATCCTTCGTCTCGTGCGTGACCAAGGCCTCTTCCCATCACAAAATCTGCCCCAGTCCAACTTAGCGGTCAGCACCGACATTCCGGTGCTGACCTCGGGCCGGAGCTCGTGACGGGCGCGAGGGAAACGGCGGGCCCCGGGGGGGAATGGTTTTGGGAAAACCGGGGCCCGCCGAGCTTGCGGCGGTCAGGCGGCGCGAGGCGGGACCCGGCGGGGCCGGCCCGGCGCCCTGCATCTGATGACCATGGAACGACTGTCCCAGGCCGTCTTTGAACCGCGCTGCAACGGCGCTGGAACGGCCGGCCGCGCCGCTGGTCAGGCGGCCCAGGCCAGGGGGAGGCGCTTGACGCCGCGCTGGAAGTTGGAGCGCAGGTAGGACGGCGGGCCGGCGGTTTCGAGGACGGACGTGCGCGCCAGCACCTCGGCGAACAGCGCGCGCATCTGGGTGCGGGCCAGGTGGGCGCCCAGGCAGAAGTGCGGTCCGTGGCCGAACACCAGGTGCGGGTTGGGCTGGCGGCGGATGTCGAAACGATCCGGGTCACCGAAGACGGCGTCGTCACGGTTGGCCGAGGTGAAGGAGACCACGACCTTTTCTCCCGAACGGATGGGCTGGCCGCCGATCTCGCAGTCTCCCGCCGCGGTCCGGCGGAACGTCATCACCGGCGTCCACCAGCGCAGCATCTCGTCGGCCGCTATGGCCAGCAAGGCCGGGTCGGCGCGCAGCTCATGCTGGGCCCGCGGGTGCTCAAGCAGCGCGATGCACGCCCCGGGCAGGCCGTTGCGCAGGGTCTCGTTGCCGGCCACGGCGAACAGCCAGAACATGTTCTCGAACTCCGCGACCGAGACCCGGGCGCCGCCCTCGTCGGGCTGGGCCAGCAGGATCGACATCACGTCGTCGCCCGGACGGCGGCGTTTCTCCTCGGCCAGCAGGTGGGCGTAGGCGTACAGGTCCGGCATTCCCTCCCGGGTGCGCGGGTCGGGCATCCGCCCGCCGGGGCCGGGAGCCGGCCGCTCGGCGAGGGCCTCGCGGGCCATGCCCGTGCCCGCGGCCGGGTCGAACTCGGCCGACGAGGCGTAGTCGGGGTCCTGGTAGCCGATCACCCGGTTGGACCAGTCGAACAGCAGCCAGCGGTCCTGCTCCGGCACGCCGAGCACGTCGGCCAGCGCGAGCAGCGGCAGGTCCGCGGCCACGTCCGTGGCGAAGTCGCATTCGCCGCGCGAGCCGGTGAATACGCGGTCGCAGATGGCCCGGGCGTGACCGCGGATGCGGTCCTCGAGCCTGGCGACGGCCCGCGGCGTGAACGAGCGGCTGAGCAGCCGCCGCAGCCGGGAGTGCTCCGGCGGGTCCATGTTGAGCATCATCCGGCGCACGTAGCTCAGCGCCCCGGGCGTGGCCGGGTCCCTGATCTGGGTCGCGCCCAGCGCGGAGGAGAACAGCTCTGGCCGCCGCAACACCGATTCCACCTCGGCGTGCCTGAGCACCAGCCAGAACCCCGGACCCTGCGGCCAGCCCAGCACCGGGATCTCGGGCACCCACGCCACCGGGGCCTCGCGGCGGAGCCGGGCCAGCGCGTCGAACGGCACGCCGCGCGCGTAGGTGGCGGGGTCGAAGACGACCTCGGTGTCGGGACGGGATGCCGTCGTCAATCGCGCCCCAGGAATTCCTCGATGGAGGTCGCGAGCGACACCGGCGACTCGAACATCGGGTAGTGCCCGGCGTCGGGCAGGATGGTCATCTCGGCCTCGGGGAAGAAGACCAGCCAGGTCTGCTCCATCACGTCGGCGGACAGGGCCGGGTCGTTCACCCCGACGATCAGCTTCACCGGCGTGCCGGTATCGGGCTGGGCCTTGTCCGAGAAGTCGGACCTGGCCCAGGCCTGCAGGTATGCGGCGAACGCCGCCTCGGTGGAGTTCTCCAGCGAGTGCCGGACCACGAGGTTGATGAAGGTCGCGGTCAGCTTGCTGCCGGTGGTGAAGTCGATGATCGCGGCCCGGTTGCCGGCGTTGGCCGCCGCGCCGGAGAACAGTTCCCAGCCTTGTTCGTCCATGGGCACCGCGTTGGCCGGCACCGGGTTGAGGCCGACCAGCTTGTCCACCCGGTCCGGGGCCTGCAGCAGCATCTGGTGGGCCACCTTCGCGCCCATCGAGTGCCCGATCACCGAGAACCGGTCCCAGCCGAGTTCACCGGCCAGGGCGATCGCGTCGGCCGCGGCCTCCTCCATGGTGAACTCGCCGGCGACCTGCTTACGGCCGCCGTAGCCGCGCAGGTCCATGAAGGCGTAGGTATAGGTCGAGCGGTCGAGGAACTCAGGCAGCGAGCCCCAGCCCCGGGCCGAGCCGAACCAGCCGTGGACGGCCAGCACGTGGCGGTCGCCGGACCCGATGCTCACGAGGGAACTCGTCATGCTGACCTCCGCTTAGCGTCCTTGACTGGCTAGCAGCCGACTCTAGCGAGCGGGCACCGCATCCGCCATGGCCGGCTGGGGCGCCGCGACGGGGCGGCCCTGGCGGCCGGCGCCGCGCAGCACCAGCAGCGCGTAGGCCAGCACCGCGCCACCCACCGCGGCCGGCGCGCCGGAGCCGCCGAGCAGCGCGGCGAGCCCGGGCGCGATGACGGAGCCGGCGACGACGGCGCGACAAGGCGCTTAGAAACTAGCCGGTCCGGTGATGTGTTCCCGCCTTGGGCAGCGGACAATCGGAGATGTGAACAGTCAGCTAAGCGCGTCCCTCGGTGACCTTATCTTCATCGCGGTCGTCCCGACGATCCTGCTGGCCGGGTGGCTGATCATAATCTTCCGGGCCACCAGGGATTACGACAAGCCGGACTAGCCGGGTCACGCCGAGACGGTGCGCCACGGCGGCGGCCTCTATCCGGCTGTCCACGCCGAGCTTGGCCAGGATGCCGGACACGTGCACGCCTAGCCCGCACGGCCCGGGGCCAGGCTGGCCAGCAGGGTCTTGAGCTGGGCGGCCAGGTCCTCGCGCTGATCCCCGGCGAGCGCGGCCAGCAGGGTCTCCTCGTGCCGGAGGAGCCCGTCCACGCTGCGCTCTATGAGCGCGTGGCCCGCGCCGGTCAGCGTCACGTAGCTGAGCCTGCCGTCGGCGTCCGACCGGTCGCGGCGCACCAGGCCCTCGCGTTCGGCCCGGGCGATGCGCTGCGAGACGGCCCCGGCGCTGACCAGGCTCAGCTCGGCGATGGCCCCGGCGGTGAGCCGGTACGGCGGGCCCGCCCGGCGCAGGGTGGACAGCAGGTCCAGGGTGGCGGCGTCGATGCCCAGCCGGGCCAGGGTGCGGCGGCGCTCGTCGGCGAGCAGCTTGCCGATCCGCCAGATCCGCGTGATGACGCCGATGGAACCGGCCGGGGTCCCGGGGCGCTCGCGCTCCCAGGCCCGCTGGATCCGGTCGACATCGTCCTCGCCGTCCTGGTCCCGGCCGGGATGTTCGTTTGCGCCGCGGGAAGGGGTCGCCGTAGGGTGGGCCACGAGAATACTTTAGACCTAAAGGAGTTGCGTATGCGCCAGATCGTCGTGACCGGCGGCGGAACCGGGATCGGGTACGCGATCGCCGGCGAGTTCGTCCGGGCCGGCGACCAGGTGACGATCACCGGCCGCCGGGAGCGCGTGCTCAAGGAGGCGGTCGCGGGCCTGGCCCCGCTGGCGCCCGGGGATGCCGGAGGGTCCGGGTCCGGGAGGCCGACGGCGACGGGTTACGCCTGCTTCGATGCCGCCGACCCGGCCGCCGTCTCCGCCGCCCTCGCCCAGCTGCCCGGGCGGGTCGACGTCCTGGTCAACAACGCGGGCGGGAACACCGGGTTCGACCGGGCCCCGGCGGCCGACGGTGACCTGGCCGCGCTGGCCGCGGGCTGGCGGGCCAACCTCGACGCCAACCTGATGTCTGCCGTGCTGGTCACCGCCGCGCTGACGCCGCGGTTCGCGCCGGACGCGCGGATCATCTCGTTCAGCTCGATCGCCGCCCGGCGCGGCGCCGGGTCCTACGGCGCGGCCAAGGCGGCGGTGGAGGCATGGACCGCGGACATCGCCCGCGAGCTCGGGCCGCGCGGGATTACCGCCAACGTGGTCTCCCCCGGCCTCACCCTGGGCAGCGAGTTCTTCCGCGACACGCTGACCGAGGCGCGCAGGCAGCGGCTGATCGCGGAGACGGACAACGGGCGGCCGGGTACCACGGCGGATGTGGCCGCGCTGGTGACGTTCCTGGCCTCACAGTCCGCCGGGCACATCACCGGCCAGGTCCTCCACGTCAACGGCGGCGCCTACCTCGGCCGGTAGCGACGGGACCCGGCCGGTGAGGGCGCCGCGGAGGGCGAGCGCGGCCAGGGCCGTGGCGGTGCCCGCGACCGCCATCGCGGCCGCCGCGCCGATGGCCCCGGCCAGCGCGCCGACCAGTGCGGGCGTCACGCCCTGGCCGGCCATCGTCCCGGTCGAGCTGAGGCCGAAACCCTGTCCCCGGCGCTGTTCCGGCAGGCTGTCAAGGAAGGCCTGCTGGATGCCGAGCTGGTAGGCGAAACCGGCGCCGCAGGCCAGCAGGGCCAGGCAGGCGAGCGGCAGCGGGGGGCGGAACACCAGCCCGAGCAGGGGCACGCCCATGGCCGCGGCCAGCGGGAACGCCAGCCGCGTGCGCGTGCCCGGTGCGCAGAACCGGCCGACGAGCAGGTCGCCGAGCAGCATCCCGGCCGGCAGCGCGGCGAGCAGCGGCCCGGCCGCGCTGGCCGGACGGCCCAGTGACCCGTTATACGGCACGATCAGCGACTCGGCCCCGGCCACCAGCCAGGCGGGGAGCCACTGCGCGAGCAGCAAACCCAGAACCGTTCGGTCCCTGAACAACTCGACGTGCCCGGCCATGGTGGCCCGGACGATGCCGCCCACCGTCGCCGGGCCGCGGGGCGCGCGGGCCTTCCTGGGCCGCAGGCCCAGGCGGGTGACGACCGCCGCGATCACCAGTGCCGCGCCCGCGGCCAGCAGCAGCCAGCGCACGGGCACGGCGGCCAGCAGCACGCCGCCGATGCCGAGCCCGGCGATCTGCGTGCCCGCGCCGGTCAGGTTGAAGACCGAGCGGCCGAGGATGTAGCGGTCCCCGTCGAGCACGTCGGGGAGCAGGCCGGAGAGCGCGGCGGTGAACACCGGGGCGATCGTCGCCGCGACGGCGACCAGGGCCAGCATGACCGGGATCGGCAGGGCCGGCCACAGGCCGATCACCAGCCCGGGCGCGGCGCGGGTCACCAGGCCCGTCGCGATGACCAGGCGGGACGGCAGCCGGTCGGCCAGCGAGGTGAACAGCGCGCCGCCGACGGCCTGCGGCGCGAAGCCCATGCTGAACGCGAGCGCGGTCAGGAAGGCCGACTTGGTCTGGGCGAAGACGAGCACGGACAGGCCGAGGATCTCGAACTGGAAGCCAAGCACGTACATGGCCATCGCGGCGAACAGCACCCGGAACTCCGCGGCCGCGAACACCGAGCGGTACGTGGTGCGCCCCGACGGCTGGTCGCGCCGGCCCTGCTCGCGCCGGCCCTGTTCGCGCTGGCCTGCGGCGGCGGGGGTAGTGGCGGTCATGAACGCCATCGTGCGAGCCGCGGGCCGCCGGGAGTACTCTTTCGTTCCAGGACGAAAGCTGGTGTGCGGTGGCGCTGCGGATCGACGTGCGCAACGAGGACCTGACCATGAGCCGGTTCGCGTTGTCGCCGCTGTGGGAGCTGACCCAGGCGCTGCGCCTGCTGGCCGGCGGGCCACTCGAGCGGGACGCGCCGGTGCTCCGCCCGTGGCTGCTCCGCGCCCGTGACCGGTACCGGGCGCTAGCCCGCGAGACGGACCTCGGCGTGATCGGCGCGCTGAACCCGCCCGGCTGGGGCGCCGACTTCCTGGCCCCCATCCCGGCGAGCGTGCACACCACGATCGGCGACCTGCTCGCCCAGGTCCGGTCGACGCCCGCGGGCCAGGCGCAGCGCGAGGTCGCCACGGCGCTGGGCCGGCAGCCGCGGGTCGATCCCCGCGTCCAGCGCATCCTGACCAGCGACCGGGTGGCCGGGTACGTCGCCGACGTGCTGGCCATCGCCTGGCAGGCGCTGCTCGAGCCGGAATGGCGGACGCTGCGCGCCATCTTGGAACGTGACGTGGTCCATCGCGCCGGGCAGCTGGTCTCGAGGGGCTGGGCCGCCGCGCTGACCGACCTGCACGCCGATCTGAGCTGGCGCCAGGGCCGGATCGAACTGAGCCGCTGGCCGGCCGACGACAACGCCGACCTCGGCGGGCGCGGCCTGCTGTTTATTCCCTCGGTCTTCATCTGGCCGGGGGTCGCGCTAAGGCTCGACCCGCCGTGGCCGCCGGCCCTGAGCTACCCGGCACGCGGAGTCTCCGCATTGTGGGAACAGCCCGGCCGGGCCGGGTCCGGCCACGCCCTGCACCGGCTCCTCGGCGTCTCGCGGGCCACCATCCTGCTCGCGCTCGAGGATCCAGCCAGCACTACCCAGCTGGCCGCGACGCTGGGCCAGTCACTGGGCGGCATCGGGGACCACCTCGCGGTCCTGCGCGAGGCCGGGCTGGTAGCCAGGGCCAGGTCGGGCCGGTCGGTGCTCTATCGCCGTACGCCCATCGGGGACGCGCTGGCCGCCGCCGACCTCTGAGCCATCGCGCCCTGAGCCATCGCGCCCTGAGCCATCGCGCCCTGAGCCATCGCGCGGAGCTCCCGGCGCCTCAGGGCAGGGCGATGAGCAGCACGGGCACGCCGGCCACGGTCAGCTCGCCCGCCACCTGCAGGAACATCCGCACAGCGGGCACCGAACGGGCCTGCGCCTTGGGGAAGTCCGTCTTGGGTTCGGCCGCCACGACCATGATGATCAGCGACAGGACGAACCAGGCCAGCACGGCACGGCGCCAGTTACGCGCCCGCCACTGCGCAAGGCGCTCCCGGAAAGGAGCCCGCGGCGGCCGCCGGCGCCAGGCGATGACCCCGGCGCTCCGGGCGCCGTACGACGGACGCGTGCCGACCGCGGTAAAGCCCGGGTTCAGCGGGACAGTCCCCCCGATCACGGGGCTCATGCCCCCGTGGCCGCGTTCCGGCCACGCTTGCTGGAGCGCCTGGCGCATCATTACCCCTCCCGCCACTCCCCCGGTGGACCAGTACCTACTCGGAGGCCGGTCCGGCTCCCCTGATACGTGCGCGTGCGCGGCAACTCGCTTGCCGTCTGATGTCTCGCGATATATCGTGCAAGTACTTGGGATTCCCCGTTCTTTGCTACGGAGGGCACGATGGCTACGGGATACAACGTGCGCGTCGGGGACGCCGATCGTGAAGCGATCGCCGCCCAGTTGCGTGAACACTTCGCGGACGGGCGGCTGACGCTCGAGGAACTGAACGAGCGCCTCGACCAGGCGTTCGCGGCCAAGACCAAGGCCGACCTCAATACCGTGATGCGCGATCTCCCGCAGGCCACGCGGCCGACCGCCGACATGCCGAGCGGGGGCACGGCGTGGCAGGGACCGGCCTGGCAGGGTCCGCTGGCCACCCGGCCGGGGCAGGACTACGGCCACAGCTGGGGTAACGGCCAGCCGCGCGGGCCGGGCGCCTTCGCGCCGATGATCGGGATGGTGTGGCTGTTCGTCATCCTCGGCAGCGTCATCCTTTTCGGTGGTTTCGGCGGTGGCGGCAGGCCGCTGGCGGTCGTTCTGTTTATTGCGGCGCTGGCGCTGGTCAGGCGGCTGATCGGGCTGGGCAGGCGGCGCGGATTCCCCGGGCCCCGCGGTCCGAGGGGTCCCCGCGGGCGTCGCCGCTGGTGATTATCGCGGCGTCCGGGTTCCGCGCCGGGCTGGCTCGACTTATCGTTGAAGGGTGAGGCAGCCAGCCTGGCGAATTCAGGGAGCCGATGACAAGGCGATATGACGTCCGGACCGGAATGGTAGACGAGGATCCTGACGCGGTGCAGCCGCGTGAAGAGCTAGTACCCGGATGGCACGTGCCTGGCCGGACGCGGTACGACTATGACCTGAGGATCGGCGACGCCGAGCGCGACGCCGCCATGACCCAGCTACGCGAGCACTTCGTCGCCGGCCGGCTGACCTTCGACGAGCTGACCGAGCGGATCGACGCCGCCCTCACCACCAAGACGCAGCGTCAGATCGACAGCCTGATGGCCGACCTCCCCCGGCCGCCCAGGATGGCCAGGCGCGAGCCTGCGCCGCCGGTCCCGGCACCCGACGCGGGCCGGTTCCTGGTGTTCGCCATGCTGCTGTTCGCGCTGGCCACCTGGATCCTGATCATGGCCTGGATGTCCCGCTACTCTCACCTGGGCGGGCAGTATCCGAGTTGGCCCATCCAGCGCCCTTAGGCGTTCTTCATGCGGCGAGGCCGGACGGGTCAGGCGCCTGCCAGGGCGCGCAGCGGAACCACCAGGTACCGGTAATCCGGCGCGGGCTCATCGCCGTTCCCCGTGCTGCCGGTGATGAGGGCGGGCTTGGTCGGGCTGGTGAACTGCAGGCGGATCCGCGCCTCGTCGGGGACGGCCGGCGTCTTGTCGGCGTTCTGGCCCTGGCCGGCCTGGTCGCCTTTCCGCGCCTGGTCGCCTTTCCCCGCCTGGTCGGGTTTCCCGGCGCTGGGTGGCTTGCCGTCGGCGCCCGTGGCGCCGACGGCCGCGATCAGGGCCGCGCCGAGGCCGTCCATCAGGTAGTGCGGGCTGAACGCGATCGCGGTCTCCTCGCCGGCGAAGTCGGCGGGCACCGTCTCCAGCGCCCGCGCCTGACCCTCGGTGCCCGCCTCGATCGTGACCTTGCCGTGGCCGAACGACAGCCGCACCGAACTGCCCCGCTCCGCGACCAGCGCGACCCGCTTGACCGCTTCGACGAGCGGGATGGCCGGCATGTCACCGCGGCTGCCGAAATCGTCCGGGAACCTGGACATGTACTTGATGTACTCCCCCGCGATCAGCCGGGTGGTCAGCCGCCGGCCGCCCGACTCGAACCCGATCATCGCGTCGGCCGCGCGCAGCGAATCCCCCTGGCTGGCGCCGGCGGCCCGGCCGCCCCCGGTGCCCAGGTCGCCACGCGTCATGACCCGGACGGGCGTGCCGGGCATCATCATCCGCGCGGCGTCGGACAGGGTCTTGGACGGCACCAGCAGGGTGCCCGCCGAGCCCGGGTGAGCCGGATTCCAGCCGAATTCCCTGATCGCGAGCCGGTACCTGTCGGTCGCCACCAGCCTGATGGTGTCGTCGGCGATCTCCAGGTTTACTCCGGTGATGACCGGCAGCGTGTCATCGCGGCTGGCCGCGGGGGTCACCTGTCCGATCGCCGTGGCGAGTACGCCGCCGTCCACGGTGCCCGCCAGCAGGGGCAGCTCGGGCAGCCGCGGGTACTCCTTAACCGGCAAGGTGACCAGGGTGAAGGACGCCGGGCCGCAGGTCACGGTGACGTCATCCTTCTCGTGGTCCAGCTCGACCGGGAACGGCGGAAGGCTCCGGGTGATCTCGGCCAGCAGCCGCCCGGGCACCAGCGCCGTGCCCGGCTCGGTCACCTCCGCGTCGACCTGGATCCTGGCCGACACCTCGTAATCGAAGCAGGAGAGAGTCAGGCGGCCGGTAGACGCCTCGAGCAGCAAGCCGGACAGGATCGGCAGCACCGGCCGCGACGGCAGCGAGCGCGCGACCCAGGCAACCGCCTCAGCCAGCGCGTCCCGCTCGACGATGATCCGCATACCCTGCCGCCTCCATCACGCGTGTGCCACCCTCCCGCGGGGGCCTTACATGCATACTCGCACGGGCCACTGACATTCCCGTGCGGCCGGAGGTCGCACGACCGGGGGATTTATCCCCCCAGGGGGGTCCAAGGGGGGTCTGGGGGGATGGGTCCCCCCAGGAGCAGGGGGGTCTTGGGGGATCGTCCCCCCGGCTAGCAGAGCCCGGGCGGCGCCGAGTCGAGGGTGGCCTGGATGGCCTTGGCCAGGGCCCGGGCCGATTCCGCGGTGAGCTCGACCGCAACCCGCGCCGACGGGCCGGCGCCGGGGTCGAGGAAGTCGATGTTGAGGGTGTGCTCCGCCTGGGCGTGGACCGGGTGGTCGAAGTACACGCTCGCGTCGGTCACCCGAAACCATCCGGACGGGCCCTTGCCGCTGCCGCTGATCGAGACCTTCTCCGTCAGGTAAGTGCACATGCGCGAATCCTCTCGAGGTGCGGGCGGTCAGAGGTAACGGCCGAAGAACTCCCAGATGTGCCGCCAGGCGTCCACCGCCGCCCCGGGCCGGTAGCTGGGCCTGTCTACCTGCAGGAAGGCGTGCCCGGCCCCGTCGTAGGAATGGAACTCGTAGGTCTTGCCGTTCGCCTTGAGCGCGTTTTCGAGCTCGGCGACGTGCTCGGGCGAGGGGTGCTGATCCTCGGCACCGAACAGGCCGAGCAGCGGGCAGGACAGGTCCGCGGTCCGCTCCACCAGGGCCGGCGAGCCGTGCAGCGGGTGCCCCTCGGGCGGAGTCTCGACGACGAAGCCGCCGTAACAGTCCACGGCCGCGTCCAGGGGCAGGCTGACCGCGGCGAGGAACGACTGCCGCCCGCCCGAGCAGTGGCCGATCACGCCGACCTTGCCGTTGGAGTTGCTCAGCCCGCGCAGGTACGCCGCCGCGCCCGCCACCTCGCCGACGATCCGCTCATCCGGGATGGGGATCGCGCCCGAGGCCCTGGCCGCCGCCATCGCGTCGTCGGGAGCCGCTCCCGGGGCCTCGCGGTGGTAGAGGTTCGGCATCGCCGCGTTGAGCCCGCCGGCCGCGAACGCCCGGGTGAACTCCTTGGTCTGGCGGTCGTAGCCGGGCAGGTGGTGGATGACGACCACGCCGCCAACCGGCCCCGCCTGGAGCGTCCGGGCCGAATACGCCTCGATCGGGTCGCCGTCGTGCCCGGTGACCGTCACGGTCTCGGCTAGCATCGCGTCGTACATCCCGTCGTCTCCCTCGCGTCGTCTACAGCCGGCACCATGCTTTCACGGGGCTGCGTCTGCGGTACCGGCGGGAGGTGAAAGACTTCCGGCATGACCTATGTCGCTGCCGATGACCGTTATAGCAGGCATCCCTACCGTCGCTGCGGGCGCAGCGGAATCATGCTGCCCGAGGTGTCGCTCGGGCTGTGGCAGAACTTCGGCGACACCAAGCCGCTCGAGGATCAGCGCGCGATCCTGCGCCGCGCCTTCGACCTAGGGGTCACGCACTTCGACCTGGCCAACAACTACGGCCCTCCGTATGGCAGCGCGGAGATCAACTTCGGCCGGATCATGCGCGAGGACCTGCGCCCGTACCGCGACGAGCTGATCATCTCGACCAAGGCCGGCTACGACATGTGGCCTGGCCCCTACGGTGACCACGGCTCGCGCAAGTACCTGCTGGCCAGCCTGGACCAGTCGCTGCGCCGGATGGGCCTGGAGTACGTCGACATCTTCTACTCCCACCGGTACGACCCGGACACGCCGCTCGAGGAGACGATGGGCGCGCTGGACACCGCGGTCCGCTCGGGCAAGGCCCTGTACGCGGGCATCTCCTCCTATTCGGCCGAACGGACCCTGGACGCGATCTCCCTGCTCCGGCGGATGGGCACGCCGCTGCTCATCCACCAGCCGTCCTACTCGATGCTGAACCGGTGGATCGAGGGCGGGCTGCTCGACGTGCTCGGCCGTGAGGGCGTGGGCTGCATCGCCTTCTCACCGCTGGCCCAGGGCGTGCTGACCGGCAAGTACCTGGGTGGGGTGCCGGCCGGGTCCCGGGCCGCGCTGAGCGGCTCGCTATCGTCGGACCAGATTTCCGAACGGACCCTGGTTCACGTCCGCGCGCTGGCCGAGATCGCCGCGTCCCGGGGCCAGTCCCTGGCCCAGCTCGCGCTGTCCTGGGCGCTGCGCGACCAGCGGGTGACCTCGGTGCTCATCGGCGCCAGCAGCGTCGCCCAGCTGGAGGAGAACCTCGCCGCGGCAGGCAACACCAGCTTCACCGAAGACGAGCTAGCCGCGATCGACCGCGATGCCGTGGAAGCCGGCATCAACATCTGGGCCGCCTCCAGCGCCCACTGAGCCCGGGCGCCCCGGGCTTCAGCGGCTCAGGAGGCTAGGTAGCGGGTGAACCAGGTGAAGATCTTCTGCCCGCCGTCGACGGCGGCTTCGGGGCGGTAGGCGGCGCGGTTCACGGAGAAGAACGCGTGGCCGGCGCCCTCGTAGGAGTGGAACTCGTAGGTCTTGCCCAGTGCCTTCAGTTCCTCTTCGAGCTCGTTGACCTGGTCGGGCGAGGGGTACCTACAACCGGGCTCATCCGGGCTTGCGGGCGCAGACGCGCTCGACCACGCCGAGCTTGAACCGCTCGGATTCCTCGATCAGGAAGCCGAGTTCGCGCAGGTAGATGAGCGGCCGGCGGCGGAAGTGCTCGCCCGCCAGCGGGATGGTGACCCGCTCGTACAGCCACTGCACGGCCCGCAGCGGCGACGCCGAGGCGGCGACGTGATCGACCAGCAGCAGGCGGCCGCCCGGGCGCAGCACCCGCGCCATCTCGGTGACCGCCCGCCGGTCATCGGGGATAGCGCACAGGCCGAGCGCGCACAGCACGGTATCGAACGACTCGTCCGGGAAGTCCAGCGCCTGGGCATCGCCCTGGCGCAGGTCGGCTTCGCGGCCGAGGGCGGCCGCGCGCTCACGGGCGAGGCCGAGCATGGCCGGTGACCAGTCCACGCCGGTGAGCCTGACGCCATCCGGATAGAAGGACAGGTTGCGACCGGTGCCGACGGCGACCTCGAGCACGTCACCGGCGGCCCGGCCGCACGCCCACGGCCGGCTGTCCCCGAACAGGTGCCGGTCCCAGAAGTTCATCTCGCGGTCATACCGGCCGGCCTGCTTGTCCCAGTACGCGGCTCGGCGCTGGTTCAGGTCGTGGCTCATGTCCACACCCTGGCACAGCGCAGGCCGGTCCCGCCCCCTCGGCGGGACCGGCCTGCGGTCCGGTCAGCGGTGCACGTGCGACAGCGGGCCCGCGGCGTCCGGGAACTCAGCGGTGTTGAGCACCTGGATACCGGCGTTCTGCTCGCCGTTGAACGGCGTCACGATCGCCTTGTCATTCGGTCCGTTGGGCTCGCAGCCCAGGTTGAACGGGACGTTGGGGTCGTTGAACCACAGGCCCAGGTGGTACTGATGGGTCGGCCCGAACGTGGTGGTCCCGCCCAGCGACACCGAGAACGTCTCCACGTCGAAGACGCCGCGCACGGTGGCGTGGCCGAAGCCGTGCCGGTCGGCGTTGATGTCGGTCTGGTACCAGGACACGCCGAACGGCTTGTTCGGCTGCTGGATCACGAACAGGTCGAAGCCGGCGTTCTTCGGCATGCCGAAGACCGAGACCTCCATGGTGTCGTTCTGCGACCCGGGGATGATGGTGACCCGGCCGCCGGCGTGAGGCAGGCAGGACTTGATGCCCGGCGACGGCACCAGGGCGAAGGTGAACGCGCCGCTGTGGCGCGCGCTGGTCACCGGGGCTGCGGACGCCGCGGTGAAGCTCAGCGCGCTCGCCACCCCGGCGACGGCCAGCCCCGCGGTGGCCCAGGTCACGGCGCGTCGGCGCAGATGATTGGTGAAACGCATGAATGCTCCCCTGTTTCGCTGGCCGCGCCACGGCGGCGCGGCCGGTGTCGGGCAGGGGTACGCAGCACCTGCCGCGCAGGGTTCAGTGGTTTTTCCGGAACTTTCCGTTGAACCCGCGGGCGGTCCCGGCGCGTATCTCCTACGGATGGGTGGCGGCCGGACGGAGCGACGCGATGTGGGCAGCGGTGCGATCTCGCACAGCCGGCGATGACGCGATCGTGACCGAGCTCTACCGGCAGTACCGGGTGCCGTTGATGTCCTATGTGCTGCGGCTGACCGCCGGGGACCGGCAGCAGGCTGAGGATGTCGTGCAGGAAACCATGCTCCGGGCCTGGCGGCAGGCGGGCAAGCTCGACCTGACCGAACCGTCACTGATGCCCTGGCTGGTCACCGTGGCCCGGCGTATTGTCATTGACGACAAACGCCGGAAGAACGCGCGGCCAGCCGAGACGGGGGACGGCATGCTCGAGAACGCGCCCGTCCCCGACACCACGGAGGAACTGCTCCGCAAGATGCTGGTGGCGGAGGCGATGCGGTCCCTGTCGGCGGCCCATCGCGAGGTGCTGAACGAGACTATCCTGCGCGACCGTACCGTCAACGAGGCGGCCGAGGTCCTCGGGATCCCGGTCGGCACGGTCAAATCGCGCGTGTACTACGCCCTCAAGGCGCTCCGCCTGGTCCTGGCCGAGCGGGGGGTGGCGGCATGACCACCCACACCGACGTCGGCGCCTACTCGATGGGCCTGCTCGAGGAGCAGGACCGGCGGGCATTCGAGGATCACCTGGCCGGATGCCCGGCCTGCGCCGCCGAGGTGGCCGAGCTGTCACCGATGGCGGCACTACTACGCGGGGTCGAGCCGGCCGGCGCCGCAGGTGGCGAACCCGCCGAGGCGCTGCAGGCTTCTCCCGGCCCCCCCGAGGGGACGGTGACCGAGCTCATCCGCCGCCGGGCCAGTCAGCAGCGCCAGCGCAGGCGCTGGCAGGTCGCGCTGGGGGCGGCGGCCGGCATCGTGCTGATCGGCGGGGGCATCGGCGCCGGCGTCGTGCTGGCGCCGCAGCCCGGCCCTCCCCCGGCGGCAGCCGTAGGGCTGACCGGTCAGCTGCACTCCGCCACCGACCCAGGCACGGGGGCGGCCGGCACCGTCGGCCTGGTCGCCAAGGCCTGGGGGACCCAGGTCACCCTGGACCTGTCGAAGGTGCGCGGGCCGGTCGAATGCCAGCTGATCGCGGTGTCCAAGACCGGGGAACGACGGGTGGTCATGGGCTGGCTGGTGGCCGCCCCGGGCGACGGGGTACCCGGCCACCCGGCCCATCTGGTGATCCGGGGCGGCACGTCCATCCCGAGGAACGACCTGGCCCGCGTGGACGTCGACGTGGTGAACGGCCGGACTCTGGTGAGTATCCCGGTGTGAGTCAGACCGGCAGCTTGACGAGGTCAGCATCCGGAAGCAGACGGTGACGGTCCGTTAGACCGGGAGCTTGACGAGGGTCAGGAAAAAATTGTCGATCTGCCTGATGGCGTCGATGAAGTGCTCGAAGTCGACGGGCTTGCTGATGAACGCGTTGGCGTGCAGCGAGTAGCTGCGCACGATGTCCTCTTCGGCCTGCGAGGTGGTCAGCATGATCACCGGGATCATCAGCAGCTCGTCGTCCTGCTTCAGCTCGGCCAGGACCTCCATGCCGCTGCGCCGGGGCAGGTTGACGTCGAGCAGGATGAGCCCGGGGCGCGGAGCGTCGGCGTACGGGCCGGTCCGGCGCAGGAACTGCAGGGCCTGCTCGCCGTCGCCCACCACGTGCAGCCGGTTCTGGATCTTGTAATACTCGAAGGCCTCCCTGGTCATGAGGACATCGCCCTCGTCGTCCTCCACCAG
>Ga0070699_100001364_pt1 | contig 22452 bp, 21 predicted proteins | sample KBSK1503metaG_FD_65473 | JGI IMG/M metagenome (GOLD analysis project Ga0070699, IMG submission 65473) | Corn, switchgrass and miscanthus rhizosphere microbial communities from Kellogg Biological Station, Michigan, USA - KBS K1-50-3 metaG | ecosystem: Host-associated > Plants > Roots >...
ACGCCTTCGGCCGGCACCGCCATGCGCAGCCACGAATTGTTCTCCGAGCCTGAGCCCTTCGGGATCATCTCGATGGCGAGCGATTCGTCGCCCGAGAAATCGACATGGATCACCGGCACGCCGCGACCGCAGTTGTTGCGCTCGTTCTTGCGCGTGATCGGATGCACGATGGACGAGCGCAGCGGATGCTCGAGGGTCGCGCGCTCGCAGCCCTTGCGGATCGCCTCCTTGAGCGCCAAGCCGTCGACCTCGACGCCGCGGCCGATCCACACGTTGTAGATCGGAATGCCGGTGTCCTGGCACAGCAGGTTGTCTGTGCTCTCGGCGACCGCGATGTTGCGGATCATGGTGCCGAGCACGCGCTTCGCGGCGGCATCGCTCTCGTGAGCGGCCAGCGCCTCGAAGCCCTGCTTGATGTCGGGCGGCAGCTCTTTCAGCGCCCGCACGTAGAGCTGCTTCGCGACTTCCTCGACCTTGTTGAGATCGACCTTCACTTGACGTGGATGTTGCGCTCGCGCACGACGGTGCGCCAGAGCGCCGTTTCTTCCTTCATGGCCTTGGCCATCTCCTGCGGCGTGTTCGCCACCGGAAAAAGGCCCTGCGCGTAAAGGCGTGCCTTCACGTGCGTGTCCTCCAGGGCCTTCTTCGTGTCGCGGTACACCTTGTCGATGACGGTGTTCGGCGTGCCGGTCGGCGCGACGATGCCGAACCAGCCGGAGTTCTCGAAGCCGCGCAGCGTCTTGCCGATCGGCGGCACGCCGGGAAGCTGCGGCGTTTCGGCGCGGCTCGTCACGCCGAGCGCGCGCAGGCGGCCGCTGTTGATGTGCACCATCGCACCCGCGACGTTGGCCATCATGAAGTTGATGTCGCCGGCGACGAGGCTCGCGAGGCCCGGGCCCTCGCCCTTGTAGGGCACGTGCACCGCGTCGACCTTCGCCTGGTAGAGCAGGTTTTCCACGGCGAGATGCGTTTGCGAGCCGATGCCGGCCGAGCCGAAGGTGAGCTTGCCCGGCTGCGCTTTGGCGGCGTCGAGCAAATCCTTGACTGTCTTGTAGGGAGAGCTGGCCGGTACGACAAGCACCTGCGGTCCCGACACGACCATCGTCACGGGCACGAAGTCCTTCTCGGGGTCGTAGTTGAGCTGCGCGTAGACATATTGGTTCGCCGTCATCACCGATCCGGACGGAAAGAAGAGCGTGTAGCCGTCGGGCGCCGCACGCGCCGCTTCTGCCGCGCCCACGCCCCCGCCGGCGCCGCCGCGGTTCTCGATGACGACGCTCTGGCCCCAGGCCTGGGTGAGCTGCTCGCCGAGCAGGCGCGCGGCGATGTCGGTCGCCCCGCCCGGCGGGAAGGGCACGATGAACTTCACCGGTTTTTGCGGCCAGGACTGCGCCGACGCGGTGACGGAAAAAATTGCGGCGAACAGAAACGCCAGCGCTCGCATGCCGATCCTCCTTCGGTTTTCCGCGGATTCTACAGCGCGAGCGCGAACGCCAGCCCCGACGCGAGCACGATCGCCGCGGCTGCGGCGGCGAGGCTCTTTTGCCATTCGTGCCAGTCCAGGAACTCGATGGCGAGCACGCGCAGCCCGCCGCCCAGATGCGCGGCGAGCAGCACGACGATGCCCCACTCGGCGAACTTGACGAGCGGCTGCTCCGTCCAGCGCAGGAACGCATCGAGCTCCAGGCCGCGGGCGAGCGCCCAGAAATGCAGCGGAAGGAAAACGCTGAGAGCAACGCCCGAAAGCCGGTGGATGAGGGCGACGCGCTTCATGCGAAAAGAACCGAAATCGCGCGCAGCCCCATCCCCGCGAGGACGATGCCAAAGGCGAGCGCGGCCCAGTCGCGCGAGCGCCCGCGCCAGCCGAGCCATTCGGTGAGCACCGGCCGCAGGCCGATGGGCGCGTGCACGGCGACCGCAAGCGCGAATACCGCGTAGAAGGCGAGCCAGCCGACGTTGCCGCGAGTGCGGCTGAAAATTTCCGCAGCGGTAAGGCCGCCGCGAACCGCATAGATGATGGTGACGAGATGCACGGTGACGCATAGCGCGAGCACCGCTGCGCTTGCACGCTGCGCGATCCAGAGCGCGGTGTCGCTGCGCGTGCTCAAAGCTTGCCCTCCAGCGCCGCCTTGGCGACCGCGCGCTTCAAGCCGGCGATGCTCGCGGTCGGCGAGATGTGCGTCGGGCAGCGCTCGGTGCAGCTCATATGCGTATGGCAGGCGTGGCAGCCGGCATCGCCCGCGATCGCGCGCAGCCGCGCGACGCGAGCCGTATCCCTAGGATCGTTGACCAGCGTCCAGGCGCGATTGAGCGCCGCCGGCCCGAGGTAATCGCGATTCCAGTTCACGACATCGCAGGCCGCATAGCACACGCCGCAGCCGATGCATTCGATGCCGGCATCGGCGGCCTGGCGCGCCGCCGAATCGGGCCGCACGCGGGCGAAATCATCGCTCTTGGTGCTCGCGCCTTCGAAGCGGCCGCCGGCGCGCTCCCATTTGTCGAAGAAGCTGCGCATGTCGGTGACGAGGTCGCGGATCACCGGCAGGTTGCGCAGCGGGCGCAGCTCGAGCCGGCCATGCCGCGCGACCTTGTCGACATGCGTGCGGCAGGTCCAGCGCGGCGCACCGTTGACCGTCATCGCGCACGAGCCGCACATGCCGACGCGGCAGGCATAGCGATAGGCGAGCGTCGGATCGAGCTTGCGCTGGATATGCGTGACGACATCGAGCACGGTCTGGCTCGGGTAGCGCGGCACCTCGTAGCGCTGCAGGCGGCCCTCGGCCGCGCCGCGCCAGACCTCGACTTGCAGCGCGGTCAAAGTAGATCGCGCACGGCGCTCAGGCCGATTCGTACAGGCGCGTCAGCACGAACTCGCGGTGCCCGAGCGCTTCGGCGGCCGTCAGGCGGCCATTGGCGGTGCGGAACATGCACTCGAGGAGCTTGTCGCCCGCCTGATCGGGCGTGAGTTCCTTGCGCAGAAGGCCGGTCACGTCGACATCGATGTGCTCGGACATGGTGCGCACGGTGCGCGAGTTCCCGCACAGCTTGATCACCGGCAGGATCGGATTGCCGATCACGTTGCCCTGCCCCGTCGGGAAGAAGTGCACGACATAGCCGGCGGCGGCACACAGCGTCACCATCTCCGCCGCCGCGGAGGACGAGTCCATGAACCACAGTCCCGGCCCGGTCGGCGTCTGCGCCTTGTCGAGCACGCCGTCGACCACGCATTTGCGGCCGATCTTCTGGATGTTGCCGAGCGCCTTCTCCTCGATGGTGGTGAGGCCGCCCTCGATGTTGCCCTTGGTCGGCTGCGAGTCCATCAGGTCGCTCGTCTTGTGGCGCTCGATCACCTGCTGATAGCGGTCGAACACGAACTGGAATTTCCGGCGCACCTCGTCGTTGCGACAGCGCGCCGCGACGAGGTGCTCACCGCCGGTCAGCTCGGTCGTCTCGCCGAACACCAGCGTCACGCCGTGCGGGTAGAGCTTGTCGAACGCGTTGCCCACCGTCGGGTTCGAGGCGCAGCCCGACGTCGTATCCGACTCGCCGCACTTCGTGGAGACCCACAGATCCTTGAGCGGTCGCTCCTCGCGGCGCAGCTCGCTCGCCCACTGCACGAACTCCTTCGCTTTTTTCGAGGCGCGCATGATGGTGTCGTGATCGCCGTGCTGCTCGATGCCGAAGTAAGCGACCGGCTTGCCGGTGGCGGCAATGGCATCGCCGACCTTCTTCGCCCATTGCTCCTCGATGCAGATGATGAGCACCGCGGCGACGTTCGGATTCGCGCCGGTGCCGATGAGCGTGCGGAAGTGAAGCTCGAGGTCGGCGCCGAACTGCAGCCGCCCATAAGGATGCGGCAGCGCCATCGTGCCCTTGACGTTGTTCTCCACCGCCTGCGCAGCCGCATTCGATAGATCGTCGACCGGCAGGACGATGACGTGGTTGCGAACGCCGATGCGGCCGTTTTGCCGCTTGTAGCCCCAGAAGGTTGCTCGCGCGAGATCCATGGTTACCAGCGCTTCGTTTTGACGTTATGTACATGCAGGTGCTCGCCCTTGGCGATGGGCTTCACCACTTTGCCGATGTCGACGCCGTACTTGATGACGGTGTCGCCCTCGCGGTAGTCCTTCAAGGCGAGCTTGTGGCCGATGGGAATGTCGTTCTTCGCCACGACCTCGATGTCCTTGTCGTCCTCCATGATCCAGCCAGTGAGATGCTGGCCGGCCTTGACGCCTTCCACGACGACGACGCCGACGCCGTCGCCTTGCTCGTGCACCACAAAATGAATCATGCGTTAACCTGCAGGAGAAAGGCCTATTCTATTCGCATGCCCGACCGCCGAACCTTCCTCGTCGCGCTCGGCGCATTCGCGAGCTCCCGCGCGCTCGCGCAGTTGAACTCGAAGCCGCGCTTCAGCACCTCGCCCTTCACGCTCGGCGTGGCTTCGGGCTATCCGCAGCCGGGCGGCTTGGTGCTCTGGACGCGGCTTGCGCCGGCGCCGCTCGCCTCCGGCGGCGGCATGGCGCCGGAAGTCGTACCGGTGGGCTGGGAAATCGCGCGCGACGAGCACCTTAAGCAGATCGTCGCCTCGGGAACCGCCTACGCGACGCCGGAATGGTCTCACTCTGTGCATGTGGACGTCGGCGGCCTCGAGCCGCGACGCCCGTACTGGTACCGCTTCACCGCTGGTGACGCCGTGAGCCCGGTCGGCCGCACGCATACCGCACCGCCCCCAAGCGGCCGCCCCAACGCGCTGCGCTTTGCGTTCGTCTCGTGCCAGCACTGGGAGCACGGATACTTTACGGCGTATCGGCACATCGTCGCCGACGACCCGGACCTCATCGTCCACCTCGGCGACTACATCTACGAGGGGTCATGGGGGCGCGATCCCGTGCGCAGTCACGGCAGTGGCGAGGCGGTGACGCTCGACGACTATCGGCGCCGCTATGCGCTGTACAAGACCGACGCCGATCTGCAGGCGGCGCACGCCGCATGCCCGTGGCTCGCCACGTGGGACGACCACGAAGTCGAGAACGACTACGCGAACGATCGCTCGCAGTTTCTCGACCCGCCGGAATGGTTCCTCGCACGCCGCGCGGCGGCGTACAAGGCCTGGTACGAGCACATGCCGGTGCCGCGGCACATGGTCCCGTTCGGTCCGCATGCGCGCATCTATACGCGCTCGAGCTACGGCAGCCTTGCCAACTTCTACGTCCTGGACGACCGTCAATACCGCTCGTACGAAGCCTGCCCGCGCGCGGGGCGCGGCGGCTCGAGCGTCGTCGATCCGGCGCAATGCGCGGAGCTCGCCGATCCGAAGCGCACGATGCTCGGCGCGGCGCAGGAGCAATGGCTCGAGGCGTCGCTCGCCGCCTCGCGCTCGCGCTGGAACATCGTCGCGCAGCAGACGCGCATGGCACAGTTCGACGAGCGGGCGGGAGCGGGCCGTCTCGCCTGGACCGACGACTGGGACGGCTATCCGGCAGCGCGGTGGCGCCTGCTCGATTCTCTTGCCGGAAAGAGCAACCCCGTCGTGATCGGTGGCGACATCCATTGCTTCAACGTGGCGCAGCTCAAGCTCGACTTCGACGATGCGAAGTCGCCCGTGGTCGCTGCCGAATTCGTCGGCACCTCGATCACCTCGCAGGCCTGGCCCCAGGAGCGCATCGATGCGCTGCGCGGCGACAACCCGCATCTTCTCTTCGCCGACAGCCGCTATCGCGGCTACGTGCGCATGGAAATCACGCCGCAGCGGCTGCGCGCCGACCTGCGCGCGCTGGACACCGTGCAAACGCCGGGCGCGAACTGCACGACGCTCGCCTCGTTCGTCGTCGAGGACGGCCAGCCGGGGATCGCTAACAGCTGATCAGCGGCAGCGCAGGTTCCCGGAAAGCTCGATCGGCTTGGTGCAGTCCTGTTCCTGCACCACGCGATCCGGCCGCATCTCCGACGCGGCGCGGCTCCATGACCATTCGGAGAATCCGGTCGACGAGGCGGAAGCGAGCATACCGGCCAAGAACAGCGCAGCGAGCGTACCGCTCGCGTTCAAGGAGCGCGAGAGCGATGGCTCGCATGGGCTCATCTTACCCGCATGCGCGGCGCAGCCGATCGCGTACCGCGGCCCACTCGGGCGCCTCGGGCGGCGCCTCGATGAGGATCGCCTCACAGCCCGCGCTGTCGAGTTCGCGCAGCACCGCGTAGAGCTTGTGCGCATAGGCGTGCGGATCGCGCGGCATGCGCAGCCAGTACTCGACGCGCTCGTCGGGTCGCGAGAACGCGAGCACCGCCACGCGATCCTTCAGCCTGGCAATCTCGCGGTCGAGCTCGTGCACCGGCACGAGCCGTGCCGGCGTCTGCGGCGCGTAATGGCGCTCGAGGCCGCCCGAGTGGCGTGGCGCATCGGCCACCTTGTCGGCCACCGACGCACCGAGCGCCGCCTCGAGCTCGGCGCGCGAAATTTTTCCGGGCCGTAGCACCACGGCCGGGCCGCGCGAGAGATCGACGATCGTCGATTCGATGCCCACGTCGCTTGGCCCGCCCTCGAGCACGAGATCGACATCATCAGCGAGATCGGCGCGCACGTGCGCTGCGGTGGTCGGCGAGACATGGCCAAACCGATTGGCTGACGGCGCGGCGATGCCGCCCGCAAATGCGGCGAGCAGCTCGTGCGCCACCGGGTGCGCGGGCACTCGCACGCCAACGTTGTCTTGAGCGCCGGTGATGAAATCCGCCGCGCGCGCCGAGCGCTTCAGAACGAGCGTGAGCGGCCCGGGCCAGAAGCGCTTGGCGAGCGTGCGCGCCGCAGCCGGCACCTCGCGCGCCCAGGTGAACGCGTGCTCCGCGGTGTCGGAATGGACGATGACCGGATGATCGGCGGGGCGGCGCTTGACGGCGTAGAGGCGCGCAATCGCCTGCGCGTTGGACGCGTCGGCGCCCAAGCCGTAGACCGTCTCGGTCGGAAATGCGACGAGACGGCCGTCCTTCAGCAGCTTTACCGCCTTGGAGATTTCAGCCGTCACGGCTGAAAATAATTAAGGCCCTGACCCCGAATTCAGAGCTTGAGCGGCGGCGTCTCAAGCACCGCCTTGGTCTGCTTGCGGCGGAACTCGTCCAGCTTCGCGGCAAGCGCCTTATCCTCCACCGCCAGCAGCGCCACCGCGAAGAGGGCCGCATTCGCCGCGCCGGCCTCGCCGATGGCGAACGTGGCCACGGGAATGCCCTTGGGCATCTGCACCGTGGAGAGCAGCGAGTCGAGCCCCTGCAAATGCTTGGAGGGGATCGGCACGCCGAGCACCGGCAGCGTGGTGTGCGCGGCGACGACGCCCGCGAGATGTGCGGCGCCGCCGGCGGCGGCGATGATGGCCTTCATTCCGTTCTTCCTTGCGTTACTCGCCCATTCCGCCACCACGTGCGGCGTGCGATGCGCGGACATCGCCTTCGCTTCATAGCGCACGCCGAAGTCCTCGAGCATCTTCGCCGCCGCCTTCATCGTCTCCCAGTCGGAGCTCGACCCCATCACGATGCCGATCATGCGAGCGTCCTTCCGGTCAGGCGCTGCAGCGCCTCGCGGTACTTTTCCGAGGTCTTCTTGATCACCTCGCGCGGCAGCCGCGGCGCGGGCGGCGTCTTGTTCCAGTCGAGCGTCTCGAGATAGTCGCGCACGTACTGCTTGTCGAACGACGGCGGGCTCATGCCGACCTGGTATGAATCCGCGGGCCAGAAGCGCGACGAATCCGCGGTCAGCACCTCGTCGATGAGGATGAGCTCTCCCTTGTCGTCGAGCCCAAACTCGAACTTGGTGTCGGCAATGATGATGCCGCGAGTCGCCGCGTAGTCGGCAGCCTGCTTGTATAGGCGGATGCTGACGTCCCGCACTTTGGCGGCGAGCGGCGCACCGATGAGCTTCTCGACTTGCGCGAAGGAAATATTTTCATCATGGCCGGACGCGGCCTTGGTTGCCGGCGTGAAGATCGGTTGCGGCAGCTTCTCGGCCTGACGCAGCCCCCTCGGCAGCTCGATGCCGCAGACTTTCCCGCTCTTCTGGTAGTCCTTCCAGCCGGAGCCGATGATGTAGCCGCGCACCACCGCCTCGATCGGCAGCGGCTTCAATTTCCGAACGACGAGCGAACGGCCGCGCACTTGCTCGCGCTCCTCGGTGTGCACCACCGTCTCGGGGTCGATGCCGGTGAGCTGGTTGGGTACGACGTCGCCGAGGCGCTGGAACCAGAAGCTCGCCATCTCGTTCAGCACCCGCCCTTTGTCCGGGATCGGATCGGGCAGCACGACGTCGAACGCCGAGAGCCGATCACTCGTAACGATCAGCATCTTGTCGCTGCCAACGGCGTAGATGTCGCGAACTTTGCCTTTGCCGAGGCGCGGCAGGCTCTTGATGGTCGACTCGAACAGCGCCATCAAGCGGCCTGCCGCTCGAGCTCGGGCCGCCACTTGCCCTGGCAGGCGAGGCTGTTCATGTGTGCGCGGTGATAGAAGGCCTTCTGCGCCGCGCCGACGTTGCCCGCCTGCCCGCGCCAGGTGTTGAGCGCCGGGTTCTGCAGCGCGCGCGAGTACGAGAACGTGAGCGGCCACGGCAGGCCTTTCATCGCCGCCATGGCCGAGAGATGCGCCGTCGCCGCCTCGTCCGATTGCCCGCCGGAGAGGAAGACGATGCCGGGCTGCGCCGCCGGCACCGTGTGCTTGAGCACGCGCACCGTGCGCTCGGCCACTTCATCGACGCTCGCCTGCTTCGGATTGTCTTTGCCCGACACGCACATGCTCGTCTTGAGGATCAGGTATTCGACCTGCACGTTGTACGCAGCGAGCGCGCCATAGACCGCACGCAGCGTCGCCTCGTGCACTTCCTCCGAGCGCTTCGCGGTATGGTTGCCATCGAGCAGCACCTCAGGCTCGATGATCGGCACGATCGAGGCGACCTGGCAGGCCGCGGCGTAGCGCGCAAGGACATGGGCGTTGGCGTACAGGCAGGCGTGCGTCGGAATGCCCTCGCCGATAGTGATCACTGAGCGCCACTTCGCGAAGCGACAACCCAGCTTGAAGTATTCGTCCAGGCGCTTCGCCAGCCCGTCGAGGCCTTCGCTCACCTTCTCGCCGTTCGGCGCGAGCGGCAGGTCAACCAGTCCCTTGTCGACCTTGATGCCCGGGATCACTCCCTTCTTCTGCAGGTAATCGGGGAACGGCGTGCCGTCGCTTGCCTTCTGGCGCGCCGTCTCGTCGAAAAGGATCACGCCCGACAGGTATTGCTCGACGCCCGGCGTACTGAAGAGCAGCTGCCGGTAGTTGCGGCGGTTCTCCTCGGTGGATTCGACTTTCACTGACTGGAAGCGCTTTTCGCAGGTACCGCTCGACTCATCGGCAGCGAGCAGGCCCTTGCCCTTTGCGACCATGGCGGCCGCGGTCTTTGCTAGCAGTTTGGTGTCCATGGCGGTGGCGAACTTGCTGAGGGGAAGAAAGGGGCGAAGTCTACGGATTGTGCGCTGCAAAACGCAACCCGGTCATAGCGTACAATGCGCGACCTTCGTTTTGGAAATCAATGCGTAATCTTCGCAACATCGCGATCATCGCCCACGTCGACCACGGCAAGACGACGCTGGTCGACAAGCTGCTGCAGCAGTCGGGCACCTTTGCCGCGCACGAGCACATCGAGGAAAGGGTGATGGACTCGAACGACCTCGAGCGCGAGCGCGGCATCACGATCCTGGCGAAGAACTGCGCCGTCCGGTACCGCGGCACGCACATCAACATCGTCGACACGCCCGGACACGCCGACTTCGGTGGCGAAGTGGAGCGCGTGCTCTCGATGGTCGACGGCGTCCTGCTTCTTGTCGATGCCGTGGAAGGGCCCATGCCGCAGACGCGGTTCGTGCTGCGCAAGGCTCTCGGGCACGGGCTGAAGCCCATCGTGGTGGTGAATAAGGTCGATCGTCCGGGCGCGCGCGCCGACTGGGTGGTAAACCAGACTTTCGATCTCTTCGACAAGCTCGGCGCGGCCGAGGAGCAGCTCGACTTCCCGGTGATCTACGCCTCCGCGCTGCAGGGGTGGGCATCCACAAACACGGAACGCGGCTCCGACATGGCGCCGCTTTTCCAGGCGATCCTCAAGCACGTGCCGGTACGCGACGAAGATCCGGATGGGTCGCTGCAGCTGCAGATCTGCTCGCTCGACTACTCGAGCTACGTCGGCAAGATCGGCATCGGCCGCATCCGGCGCGGGCGGCTGCGCCCGGCGCAGGAAGTGCTCGTGCTCAATGGTCCCGATGCCCCGCCGATCAAGGCGAAAGTGAATCAGCTGCTGATGTTCGAGGGCCTCGAGCGCCAGCAGGTCGAGGAGGCGCAGTCGGGCGACATCGTGCTCGTCAATGGCATCGACGAGCTCGGCATCGGCGCGACCCTGTGCGACCTCGAGCATCCGGACGCACTGCCGCTGCTGCGCGTGGACGAGCCGACGCTGACCATGAACTTCCTGGTCAACGCATCGCCGCTCGCCGGCCGCGAGGGTAAGTACGTCACCAGCCGCCAGCTGCGCGAGCGGCTCGAGCGTGAGACGAAAAGCAATGTGGCGCTGCGCGTCGAGTACCCGGAGGATACCGATACGTTCATCGTCTCCGGCCGCGGCGAGCTGCACCTCACGATCCTCCTCGAGAACATGCGCCGCGAGGGCTACGAGCTCGCGGTGTCGCGCCCGCGCGTGGTGTACAAGGAGATCGGCGGCGTGCGCTGCGAGCCTTACGAGATGCTCACCGTCGACGTCGAGGATGTGAACCAGGGCGCGGTGATGGAATCGCTCGGCGGCCGTCGCGGCGAGCTCCTCGACATGCAGCCGGACGGCAAGGGGCGCGTGCGCCTCGACTACCGCATCCCGGCACGCGGACTGATCGGCTTCCAGGGCGAGTTCATGACGATGACGCGCGGCACCGGCATCATGAGCCACGTCTTTGATGACTACGCCCCGGCGAAAGCGGAGCTGGAGAGCCATCGCAACGGCGTGCTCGTCTCGCAGGACGACGGCGTCGCGGTCGCCTATGCGCTGTGGAAGCTGCAGGAGCGCGGCCGCATGTTCGTGAGCCCCGGCGATCCGGTCTACGAGGGCATGATCGTCGGCATCCATACCCGCGACAACGACCTCGTCGTCAATCCCATCCGCACGAAGCAGCTGACCAATATCCGCGCTTCGGGGAAGGACGAGGCCATCGACCTCACGCCGCCGATCGCGCTCACGCTCGAGTACGCCGTGGAGTTCATCGGCGACGACGAGCTCGCCGAGATCACGCCGCATTCCATCCGCCTGCGCAAGCGCTTCCTCAAGGAGCACGAGCGCAAGCGCGCCGATAGAGCCGCCGCCTAGCTGAGGGCTTCGCGGGCGGCGCGCACGCCGCTGCGCAGCGCGCCGGCCACCGTGCCCGCCTCCTCGCTGTCCGTCGCCTCGCCGGCGAAGAAGATCGTGTCGCCGATCGGCGCGGCAAGCTCTTGGCGCGCGTTGCTTCCGCCGACCAGCACGTAGCTGTAGCCGCCGCGTGAGCAGGGGTCATGCTGCCAGTCCTGCACGTAGGCGGCCGCCAGCTGCCGCTCCACGCCTTTGCCGAACACCGACTCCACGGAGGCTAGCGCCGCGCGCACGAGCGTGCGCGTGGACGAGCCCGTGAGGCGCTGCGCCTTCGGACCGCCGGCCCAGGCGGTGAGCAGCGCCGCTCGCATCGGCAAAGGGGTCCAGAAGGTCGGGAACGGCGCGCGTGGCGAATGGAAGAACGCGACCTGCGGCGCGCGCTTTTCCCAGAACGCGCGCTGGAAGCGCATGGCGACGCGGATCACCGGACCGGACGCGAGTTTTGCCAGCGCCGCGCGCTTCTGCGAAAAGCGGAGGGGCCCCGCTTGCAGCACGCCGAGCGGCAAGGTGACGATCGCGCGGCGCGCGCTTGCCGTGAAGCGCTCGCCGAGGAAGCCGCCGCTTACGCTCACGCGGCCGCGCTGCCATCGCACCGCGTTGACACTCGCGCCCAGGCGCAGCTGCGCACCGCGCGCCACCATCCCGGTCGCGAGCCACTCCAGCAGAGCGCCGTAGCCGCCCTGCGGCCGCGGCTGCGACGCGCCGAGCTCGCCGCCGCCCCATTCTTCCGCGATCGAGCGCGCGCTCACGCGCCGCGGGTCAGCCGCATCGAAGCCCTGCACCATCATGGTGGCGAACGCCTTGGTCTTGGCGGGCAGGCGCTGGCGCGCGAGGAAAGCCGCGAAAGACGTGTCCTCTGGCAAATCCAACGCGTGCTTGACCGCCTTCTGCGCTTCGGCGAACGCGTTGATGCGGCGCAGGCGGCCGTTCTCGAGGTAGCGCTGCTCGCGCACCGAATCGACGGCCGCAACGCCGGCGCGCTTGAGCAGCGTGTGCGTGATCTTCGCTTCGCCGTGGATGAATTCGGCGCCGAGCTCGACCGGGATCTCGAGCCCCGGCATGCGCCGCGTCCAGCAGCGGCCGCCGACGCGCTCGCGCGCTTCGAGCACGAGCACCGAGCGCCCGGCGCGCATCAGCTCATCGGCAGCCGCCAGACCGGCCGCGCCGGCGCCGATGACGATGAAATCGGTGTCAGGCACCGATTTGCGCTGTTACTGGACCTTGACGCCGGTCTTCGCGACCACGTCCTTCCAGAGCGCGATCTCTTTCTTGATCTGCTCGCCGAAGCGCTGCGCATCGCCCCCCGCGGGCGCGACGCCGTCGGTCTCGAGCTGCTTCGCGGTCTCGGGGATCTTCAGCATCTTGTTCACTTCGGCGTTGATGCGCTCGACGATCGGCGCCGGCACGCCTTTCGGCGCGATGAGGCCGTGCCAGAGGATGACATCGAAGCCCGGCACGCCCGACTCGGCGATCGTCGGCACTTCAGGTTCGGCCGGCAGGCGCTTCGCGCTCGTCACCGCGATGGCGCGCAGGCGTCCCGATTTCACGTGCGGCAGCGCGGTCGCCGTGCTGCTGAAGAAGATGTCAGTCTGGCCGGAGATCGTGTCGGTGAGCGCGGGCCCCGTGCCTTTGTACGGCACGTGGTTCATCTTCACGCCGGCGCGATATTGGAAAAACTCGGACACCATGTGCGTGATGCTGCCCTGGCCGGCCGAGGCGAAGTTGATGGTGCCCGGCTTCTGCTTGGCGAGCGCGATCAGCTCCGGCATGGTCTTCGCGGGGAACTTGGGATTGGCGATGACGATCATAGGGCCTTGGGAGATTTGCACGACCGGCGTGATATCGGCGATCGGGTCGTACTTCAGCGGATAGAGCGCCGCGTTCACGGTGTAGCTCGACGCGATCAGCGTGAAGCTGTAGCCGTCGGGCTTCGCTTTCACGCCCTGCTCGATGCCGAGCAGCCCGCCCGCGCCCGGGCGGTTCTCGACGATGACCTGCGAGCCGAGCGCATCGCCCAGCCGCTGCGCGGTGAAGCGCGCGATGAAGTCCGAGCCGCCGCCCGGCGCGAAGGGCACGATGATCTGCACGGGCTTCGCCGGATATTTCTGCGCCTGCGCCGGCAGCGCGATGAGAGCGCTCGCCGACATGGCGAACGCGAGCCCATTCCTTAAGGCCTGCATGGTTTTGGTCCCTTTGCTTGTGCGAGAATCGCGGCCCGCATTGTAGTCGCTGCAGATGATCAAGATCGAAAACCTGGTGAAGGCCTTCGGCCCGAAGCGCGCGGTCGACGACATCTCGTTTACCGTCGAGCGCGGCGAGGTGCTCGGCTTCCTCGGGCCGAACGGCGCCGGCAAGTCGACGACGATGCGCATGATCACCGGCTTCATGCCGCCCACCGCGGGCAAGATCACGGTGGGCGCCTTCGACGTGGAGGAATCGCCGATCGAGGCGAAGCGCCTCATCGGCTACTTGCCCGAGAACGCCGCCTCGTATCCCGACATGACGGTGGAGAGCTTCCTCAAGTTCGCCGCCGAGCTGCGCGGCCTCGAGGGCGCGGCGAAGAAGAAGGCGGTGCGCCGCGTGGTCGATCTCTGCTTTCTCGATTCGGTGCTGCACCAGTCGATCGACACGCTCTCGAAGGGCTACAAGCATCGCACCTGCCTCGCGCAGGCGCTGATCCACGACCCGCAGGTGCTGATCATGGACGAGCCGACCGACGGGCTCGATCCGAATCAGAAGCACGAGGTGCGCAACCTCATCCGCGAGCTCGGCGCGAACAAGGCGATCATCTTCTCGACGCACATCCTGGAAGAGGTGGATGCCGCCTGCACGCGCGCCATCATCATCGACCGCGGGCGCATCGTCGCCAACGGCACGCCCGAGGAGCTGCGCAGCATGTCGGAGCTCTGCGGCGCCGTGACCCTCCAGGCGCGCGGCGCGACGGCGGAACGCCTCGCCACGCTCGGGCGCGTCGAGAAGCTGAACGGCGCCTTTCGCATCTATCCGAAGGACAAGGCGCAGGCGGGTCAGCTCGCGCAGGAGGTCGTGGAACTCGTGAACGCGCACGGCTGGAAGGTCGAAGGCATGTACAGCGAGCGCGGCGAGCTCGACGAAGTCTTCCGCCGCATCACGCTGCCCGACACGGTGAAGAAATGAAAGGAATCGGAAAAATGGTGACTGTCACCATTTTTGGGCCGGCGCGATGAGCATCGTCTGGACGATCACAAAGCGCGAGCTCGTCGCCTACTTCACGAGCCCGGTGGCTTACGTCTTCCTGGTGATCTTTCTCCTGCTCACCGGTTTCTTCACCTTCACCGCCGGCAGCTTCTTCGAGCGCGGCGAGGCGAGCCTGGCGAGCTTCTTCGGCTGGCACCCGTGGCTCTATCTCGTGCTCGTGCCGGCGGTCGGCATGCGCGTGTGGGCCGAAGAGCGGCGCTCCGGGACGATGGAGCTCCTGCTCACTATGCCGGTCGCGCCGTGGCAGGCGATCGTCGCCAAGTTTCTCGCGAGCTGGATCTTCCTTGCGGTGGCGCTCGCGCTCACGTTTCCGGCCGTGATCACGGTCAATGTGCTCGGCGATCCGGACAACGGCATCATCTTCGCGGGCTATCTCGGCAGCTTCTTCCTCGCCGGCGCCTACCTCGCCATTACCTGCATGACCTCGGCGATGACGCGTAACCAGGTGGTGGCCTTCATCCTCTCGGTGGTGATCTGCCTTTTCTTCATCCTCGCCGGCTTCAACCCGGTGACCGATCTGCTCACGCGCTGGGCGAATCCGGCGGTGGTCGACACGGTCGCTGCGTTCTCGGTGGTGACGCACTTCGACGGCTTCCAGCGCGGCGTGATCGACACGCGAGATTTGTTCTTCTTCCTGTCGCTGATCGGCTTCGCCCTATTCGCGACCGGCGTGATCATCCGCGGGCATAGGGCAGGATGATGCAGAAGAAGTACGAGCACCTCACCTATTCGGCGATCGGCCTGGTGGCCCTCGCCCTTATCCTGATCGCGTTCAATTACCTCATCTCGCGCGTCCCCGCCCGCGTCGATCTCACCGACGGCAAGCTCTACACGCTCTCCGAGGGCACGAAGAAGATCCTGCGCAATCTGCAAACGCCGGTGAAGGTGAAGCTCTACATCTCCCAGGGCGAAAGCGTGCCGGTGCCGCTGCGCAGCTTCGCGCAGCGCGTCGAGGATCTCGTGCGCGAGTTCAAGTCGGTCGCCGGGCCGAACCTCGTCATCGAGCGCTATAACCCGAAGCCCGATTCCGAGGAAGAGGACGCCGCGCAGCTCGACGGCATCGATCCGCAGCAGCTCGTCACCGGCGAGCAGTTCTATCTTGGCGCGACGGTGACGCAGCTCGATCGCAAGCAGACGCTCTCGGCGATCACGCCGCAGCGCGAGCGGCTGCTCGAGTACGACTTGGTGCGCGCGCTCGCGCGCGTGGCGAACCCGCAGCGACCGAAGATCGGCCTGATGGCCGGGCTGCCGGTCCTGGGCGAGCGCTTCAATCCCTACACGCGGCAAAGCTCCGATCCCTGGGTGCTCGCCACCGAGCTCAAGCGCGAGTTCGAGGTGAAAGAAGTGCCGTTGAGCGCCAAGGAGATCGACAAGGACATCACGGTCCTCCTCCTCATCCATCCGCGCGACATGCAGCCCGAGCAGGAATACGCGCTCGACCAATTCGTCCTGCGCGGCGGCAAGCTCATCGTCTTCGTCGATCCGTACGCCTATTTCGACCAGCAGCCCACCATGCCCGGCGTGCCGCCCATGCCGTCGAGCTCGAGCCTGCCGCTGCTCTTCAAGGCCTGGGGCATCGACTTCGACCAGGGCAAGGTCGTCTCCGATGTGGTTTTCGGCTCCGGCGGCGGCGCGCGCTACACGCCCACCGTGCTCTCGCTCAACCGCACGGCGTTCTCGCGCGACGACGTGGTCACCGGCTCGATCGAGACGCTGCTCTACGCCTTCGGCGGCGCCTTCCAGGTGAAGCCGGTCGAAGGCCTGAAGGTCACCGAGCTCGTGCACAGCTCGCCCAATGCCATGCTCGTCGACAGCATGAACGCGACGAAGTCCGGCGACGAGGCGACGAAGAGCTTCAAGCCGGTCGGCAAACCGTTGCCGCTCGCCGTGCGCCTCACGGGAAAGTTCAAGACGGCTTTCCCCGACGGTTTAAAAGGCGACAAGGACAAGCCGATTGCCGGCACGCCGGCGCTGCGCGAAGGCGGGAACGAGAACTCCGTGATCCTGGTGGGCGACGTCGACATGCTCGCCGATGGCGCGGCGGTCGATGTCCAGGATGTCTTCGGCCGCAAGGTCGTGGTGCCGTCGAACGGCAACCTCGCCCTCGCGCTCGGCATGGTGGAGCAGTTCGCCGCTGGCGACGAGCTCGTCTCGCTGCGCAGCCGCGCCACGGCGTTCCGTCCGCTCACCGTGGTGCGCGAGCTCGAGGCCGACGCGCAGAAGCAGTACTTCGGCAAGATCCAGGCGCTCGAGGATGATCTGCAGAAGACCAACGCCAAGCTGCAGGAGCTGCAGAAAGCGCAGGGCGCGGCCGGCAAGGGCGGGCCGATCCTCACGGCGGAGCAGCAAGCCGAGCTCGAGCGCTTCCGCAAGCGCGTGGCCGAGACGCGCCTCGAGCTGAAAGAGGTGCGCAAGACCTTGCGCCAGGACGCCGAAGCGCTCGTTTTCTGGACGAAGGTGGTGAACATCGCGCTGATGCCGATCCTCGTCGCGCTCTTCGGCATCGGCGTGGCGCTTCTGCGCCGCCGGCGCGTGCGCGCTGCATGAACGCGCGCATCGCGGCGGTGCTCGTCGTGCTGCTCGTCGTGCTGGGCGGCGCGGCGCTCGTGTACAACTATCAGGAGCGCAGCGAGCGCGCCGAGAACGTCGCCACGCTCGGCAAGCCGCTCCTGAAAGACCTCAAGGCCGCCGATATCGCCGCCATCAAGATCGCGCAGCCCAAGGCGACGATTACCTTGCAGCGCAAGCCCGACGGCTGGGCGATCGCCGAGCGGCGCGGCTTTCCGGCGGACCTCGGCAAGGTGCGCGAGTTCGTGCTGAAGCTCCTCGAGCTCAAGGTGGGCCAGAGCGAGCCGATCGGCGAAAAAGATCGTGCGCGCCTGAATCTGGACGCGAGCGGCACCCAGGTGGAGTTGAGCGCCGCCGACGGCAAGCCGCTCGGCAAGCTCGCCGTGGGCAAGAAATATTTCAAGCGCGAAGTAGAGAACCCGGATAAAGCGCCCGCGGACGGCCGCTTCGTCGCGCTGCCCGCCGAAGCGGGCATGGTCTACATCGTCTCCGACCCGCTCGCGCAAGCGAGCGCGAAGAGCGGCGACTGGATCGAGCGCACGTCGTTCGAAGTGGAGAAGGTGAAGACGCTGGAGCTGCGCATGCCCGAGGGCGGCGGCTGGCGCCTCGAGCGCAGCGCCGACAACGCGGACTGGAAGCTCGACGGGCTGAAGCCTGGAGAGAAGGTCGATACCGGGCGCGCCAACGCCGCGAGCTATTCGCTTTCGCTCCTGGAGCTCGCCGACGTCGCGCCCGACGATGCCAAGGACACCGGCCTCGACAAGCCGACGCTGATCAGCGCAACCACCTTCGACGGGCTCGCCTACGAGATCAAGGTCGGGAAGCTCGAAGGTGACAACTACTACGTGCGCTTTAGCTCTTCCGGCTCAGCGCCCGAGCAGGCGGATGGGCCGGACGCCGAGCGGCTGAAGAAGCTGCGCGAGCGCCAGGCGCGCGAGAAGCTCCTTGCGGACTACGTGCTGCTCATCCCCAAGTCGAAGCTCGAAGATACGCTCAAGCCGCGCGCCGAGCTGCTCGAGAAGAAGCCCGAAGCGAAGAAGTAGCACCGCTGCACGCCGGCGACAGCCTCGACGGACCACTGCCGCACGGCGCCGGTCGGTAGAGCATGTCGCACATTGACAGCTACGCTCGCCCTGCCTTGACGAAGGAGGGGCACTCGATGGGAATCAAGCATGTCGCAGCGAGCATTGCCGCAGCCGCGGCGACGCTGATCGCAGCAGAAGCCAGCGCGCAGGAATTCGTGGCGCCGATGACGAAGTTCTTCATCGCCATCCCGCTCGACGCGCGCAGCGCGAAGGAGCAGATGCCGAATTTCGGCCTGCAGTTCCAGGGCTCGCGGCCCTACCAGAGCGCGCAGATCGACTACAAGACCTTGCAACTCGTGCCCGCCGCCATCGCGGGGGGCATAGAAGCGAAGTACATCGTCGCGGGCGCGGTTGCGCTCGGCGCGGCGGTCGCCGTGACCCACAAGGACAAGGCCACTTCGCAGGCCATGCAGCAGCAGCAGGAGCAGCAGCGAGAGGCCTGCCCGACGAAGACCTGCTGAGCCGCTCGCGCAGGCGAGCGCCTCAGTCCGGGTAGCCCTCGGGATTGCGCGACTGCCAGCGCCAGGCGTCGGCGCACATTTCCTCAAGCGACCGCTTCGCACGCCAGCCGAGAACTTCGGCGGCGCGCGAGGCGTCGGCGTAGGACTGCGCAACATCGCCCGCCCGCCGCGGATGGAAGTCGAGCGCGATCGGCTTGCCCGCCGCGCGCTCGAATGCGCGCACCACCTCGAGCACCGAATGGCCGCGGCCGGTGCCGAGATTCACCGTCAGCGAGCGGCCCTCGCGCTCGAGGAACTCGAGCGCGGCCACATGCCCGTCGGCGAGATCCATCACGTGGATGTAGTCGCGCACGCCCGTGCCGTCGCGCGTCGCATAGTCGCGCCCCCAGACGCGCAGGCTCGGCCGGCGGCCGACGGCGACCTGGGCGAGGTAGGGCACCAGGTTGTTCGGGGTGCCGCGCGGATCCTCGCCGATGCGCCCGCTCGGATGCGCGCCGATCGGGTTGAAGTAGCGTAACGCCGCATAGCGGAAGCTCGCGTCCGCCGCCGCCTCGTCGGCGAGGATGTGCTCAATGATGAGCTTGCACTTCGCGTACGGGCTCGGCGGACGCAGCGGATGCGCCTCCGTGAACGGCAAGCGCTCCGGCTCGCCATACACGGTCGCCGAGGAGCTGAACACCATCGCGCGCACCCCGAGACCCGCCATGGCAGTGAGGAGCGCCACCGTGCCGCCGACGTTGTTGTCGTAGTAGGCAAGGGGCTGCTCTACCGATTCGCCCACGGCCTTCGAGCCCGCGAAGTGCAGGACGGCGTCGATTGCCTCTTCGCGCATGACGCGCGCGATCGCGGCGTGCTCGCGCACGTCAGCCCGGTGGAACGCGATGTCGCCACGGGGCGCGAGCTCGCGAATGCGCCCGAGCACCGAAGCCTTGGCGTTCGCGAGGTTGTCGACGATGACCGGGTGGTAGCCCGCGCCGGCGAGCGCTACCGTGGTATGCGAGCCGATATAGCCCAGGCCGCCGGTGACGAGGACGTTGCGGATTTTCCTTTTTGCGGCCTGCACTTCCGTCGGCATTGTAACGAAGCGCCTCGCGCGCCTGTAGTCCGGGGCGCGCTTTTCCGCCGCCGGGCGTTGCTGCTATAAAGGGGCCGAGGAGGCAAGCCCGTGGCAAATTCCATCAAACGCATCAGGACCATTGCGCTCGTCGGCCAGGCGGGGTCGGGCAAGACCAGCCTTGCCGAGGCGCTGCTCGCGAAAGCGGGGGCGATCCCCGCTGCCGGCAGCGTCGAGCGCGGCACTACCGCGTGCGACTACACCCCGCTGGAAAAGCAACTGCAGCACTCGCTCAAGCTCGCGGTGGCGACTTTCGATGCCAAAGACGGCGACGAAGCCACGCGCGTGCATCTGCTGGACACGCCCGGCTATCCGGATTTCCTCGGTCACGCGCTGCCCGCGCTTGCGGCGGTCGAGACCGCGGCGATCGTGATCAACGCGCAGAACGGCGTCGAGATGATGACCGGGCGCTTCCTGCAGTACGCGCAGAAGCGCGGCCTCGACCGCGTGATCGTGGTCAACAAGATCGACGCCGAGAACGTCGATTGCGAGGGCCTGCTCGCGCGCATCCAGGAGACCTTCGGCAAGGAATGCCTGCCGCTCAACCTGCCGGCGAGCGGCGCGAGCAAGGTGTCCGACTGCTTCTTCGCGCCTTCGGGCGAATCGGACTTCTCGTCCGTGACGCAAGCGCACCGCAAGCTCATCGACCAAGTGGTCGAGGTCGACGAGAAGCTGATGGAGAAGTACCTGGAGAAGGGAGAGGTGACGCCGGAAGAGCTGCACGAGCCTCTGGAGCGCGCGCTGCGCGAGGGGCATCTCATCCCGGTGCTGTTCACTTCCGCGAAGACCGGCGCCGGCATCGGCGAGCTGCTGGAAGTGATCGTGAAGCTGCTGCCCAATCCCACGGAAGGCAATGCGCCGGTCTACGTCTCCACGCCCGCGGGCGGCGGCGAGGCGAAGGAGCTGACGCCGATCCCCGATCCGGGCAAGCATGCGCTCGCGCACGTGTTCAAGATCGAGATCGATCCGTACATCGGCCGCGTCGCGGTGTTCCGCGTGCACCAGGGCCGGCTCACCTCGAACATGCAGCTCTACATCGGCGAGGGCCGCAAGCCGATCAAGGCCGGGCATCTCTACATGCTCAAGGGCAAGATCCAGACCGAGGTGCACGAGGCCATCCCGGGCGACATCTGCGCCATCGCCAAGATCGACGAGATCCAGTTCGACCACATCCTGCACGACTCGGCCGAGGATGCGCACGTGCATGGGCGCCCGCTCGAGCTGCCGACCTCCGTGTTCGGCCTCGCCGTCACGCCGAAGAAGCGCGGCGACGAGCAGAAGGTGTCCGACGTGCTGCACAAGATTGCGGCCGAAGATCCGTGCTTCCGCATCGAGCACAACGCGCAGGCGAACGAGATGGTGATGCGCGGCCTTGGCGAGATCCACCTCAAGGCGATCCTCGACAAGATGGCGTCGCAGTACAAGATCGAGCTCGACACGCGTCCGCCATCGATCCCGTTCCGCGAGACCATCGCGGCGAAGGCCGAGGGCCACAGCCGGCACAAGAAGCAGACCGGCGGCGCCGGACAGTTCGGCGAGGTGTACCTCAAGGTGGAGCCGCTGCCGAGAGGCAAAGGATTCGAGTTCGTCGATGCCGTCAAAGGCGGCGCCATCCCGAACCAGTTCATCCCGTCGGTGGAGAAAGGCGTGCGCAACGTGCTAGAGCACGGGTTCGTCGCCGGCTATCCGCTGCAGGACGTGCGCGTGACGGTGTACGACGGCAAGAGCCACCCGGTGGATTCGAAGGACGTCGCCTTCATGTCCGCGGGCCGCAAGGCATTCCTGGATGCATTGGCGAAAGCGCGGCCCATCGTGCTCGAGCCGATCGTCAACGTCGACATCGTCGCGCCCGAGGAGAAGATGGGCGACATCGCCGGCGAGCTCTCCGGCCACCGCGGCCACATCAAGGGCTCCGACACGCCGCGGCCCGGCCTGGTCCAGATCAAGGCGAGCGCGCCGCTCTCGGAGCTGGAGCATTTCCCGGCGCGGCTCAAATCGCTGACCGCCGGCCACGGCTCCTACAGCATGGAGTTCAGCCATTACGAGGCCGCCCCGCCGCAGCTCCAGCAGAAATTGCAAGCGGCGCACAAGCCCCAGGCAGAGGCCGAGTAAGCACCGGGGTCGGCCCCATGCACTTCGTGCGCGCCGGCGCCGGCGCTCCCGCCCTCGTCTTTGTGCACGGCTTCTGCTGCACGCACGAGGACTGGAAACCGCAGCTCGATTTCTTCAGGCGCACGCATGAAGTCGTCGCCTGCGACCTGCGCGCGCACGGCGCGACGCCCGGTCGGCCGCAGGAGTGCTCGATCGAGCACTACGGCGGCGACGTGGCGGCGCTCGTCAACAATCTCGAGCTCGCGCGCGTGGTGCTCGTCGGCCACAGCATGGGTTGCCGCGTGGTGCTCGAAGCCGCGCGGCTCATCCCGGACAAGGTCGCCGGCATCGGCCTCGTCGACGGCAGCCGCAACGCGACGAGCGATCCGCAAGGCGCCGAAGCCGCCGCGCGCGCGACCATCGACAAGCTTGGCTATCCGGCTTTCGCCGAGCGCCTATTCCGGCAAATGTTCTTCGAGCGTTCCGCGCAGGCCGATG
>Ga0070699_100001365_pt1 | contig 22450 bp, 24 predicted proteins | sample KBSK1503metaG_FD_65473 | JGI IMG/M metagenome (GOLD analysis project Ga0070699, IMG submission 65473) | Corn, switchgrass and miscanthus rhizosphere microbial communities from Kellogg Biological Station, Michigan, USA - KBS K1-50-3 metaG | ecosystem: Host-associated > Plants > Roots >...
GGGGGACCTCACACATTTCACACTGCCGTGACACGACGTCCCGCGATGGAGCGCAACCTACCAGCAGCTGCGATGCGGCAATCGCTCTCAGACCTCCTCACGTTGACCGGCGCGCGCCTCCGTGCGCGCCCTGCGCACGGCTTTGACGTCGCGGATGCCCACGATCCCGTGTGTCGCGCGCGTCTGCTCCACGTGCTCGCCGATCACTCGCACCTCGCCGGTCAGTTCCACGCCCTCTCGCGCGATGCCTGGCGCGTGCTGTGGACCCCCGACCGCACGGCCTTCCTCCCCTTCCACGACCGCGCCTTCACGCTCATTGCCTGGCGCGATCCGGTGGGCACCGAAGCAGGCCGCCGCGAGGCGATGCATCTCTTTCGTGCGTATGCGTCGACCGTGGGCAAGCACGCGATCGTCCTGGCCGCGAGCAGCGCCATGCGCACGATCTCGCCCCTGTTCGCGGCGATCTGGATCGGCGCCGAGCAGCGCCTCGATCTCGCGACGTTCGATACGCGCGGGCGCGCGGGCGAGAAGCTGCGGCTGGCGCTGAATCACGCGCGCCGCGTCGGGGCATCCGCGCGCGAACTCGATCCGCGCCACGACGTTACGGTCGAACTGGCGCTGCGCCTCGTCGAGGACGCGTGGAAGGCCGCGCGGCCCTCGCGGCGCCTCGCCTCGTTCCTCCGCACCGAGCCGCTTGAGAATGCGGAGCACCGCCGCTACTTCGGCGTCGAGACGCCCGGCTTGAACAACGGGACCTTGCAGAGCTTTCTCGTCTGCTCGCCGGTGAGTCGCCGCGGCGTCTACCTCCAGGACCTCGTCCGCGATCCCGGCGCACCACGCGGCGCCGCCGAGCTCGCCACCGTCTTCGCCCTCGACACGTTTCGGCGCGAGGGCTTGGAGTTCGCCACCCTCGGCATCAGTCCCTTCTTCCCGGCCGGGGACGCGCCGCGCGGCGGCGTCCTGTCCCGTGCGGCCGATTGGTGCATTCGCCACTTCGACCGCCTGTACCACTTCGCCGGGTTGAGGCAGTTCCGCGCCAAATTCGCCACGGCGTCCGTCGACCCGCTGTACGTCCTTCACTGGCCGCGCACCCTCACGCCACTCGCAATCTGGGACATCGCCGCGCTGCTTTCTGGCAGATAGCCCCCGCTCGCACCCGTGCCTTTCAGCCGACGAATCACCCAGCCGCGGACCTGTGATCGACGTCGCGCTGCGCTCACTCGTCTTCGACCGCAGCAAGCTCGTCGCGTCCCTCGCCGGCGTCGCGCTCGCCACGACGCTCCTCCTCGTCGAGCTCGGCCTCTACGTCGGGCTCCTCGACAGCTCTGCGGCGCTGGTGCGTGGCGTCGGCGGCGACGTCTGGCTGATGGCCCGCGGAACGGAGCTTCTCGACTACGCTGATCCCCTGCCCGCCGACTCGGAGGTCGCGCTGAAGACCCATCCGTGCACACTCTCGGTTCGTGCCCTGATCGTCGTCACGCTCCCGATCAAGACACGGAACGGCGCCATCGACTACGTCCAGGTCGTCGGCAGCGATTCGATCGGACTCTCGAGCCTCCCCTGGCCCCTCGTGCGTGGGGCGTCGGCCGACCTGCACGCGCCGCTCGCCGTTGCCGTCGACGAGCACGACCTTCAAAAGCTGCAAATCGTCGGCGATCCACTGGGAGCGACCTTACGCATCCACGGCACGGACGTTCGCGTCGCCGCTCTCACGCGGGGCGTGCGCGCGTGTTCGCTCCTCGACAACGCGCGTCGAATCGTGAGCGCGCGCAACGGCGAGGCGCACTACTTCGTCGCCGAGACCAAAGGCGCCCGATGCGCCGACACCCTGTCCGCGGCGCTCCGTCCGGGCCCGGGCCGCGCCCCCGTCGAGGTCCATCGCGCCCGTGACTTCGCCGTGATGACCGGTCCAAAGCTCCGGCGCGGGGGGTGCGCTCGCCTTCAGCGCCGTGTTCAGCCTCGCGGTCGGCGCGGTCATCGTCGTCCAGACGCTCTATTCGATCGTGAAGGACCACATGCGCGAGCTCGCGACCCTGCGCGCGATGGGCGGCACGCGCCGGGAGCTCCTCAGCTTCATCGGCTGGCAGTCCTCGACGCTCGCGAGCCTGCCCCTCCTCGAACCATGGCGCGGCGTGCGGCGGAGCGGATCGAGCGCCTGGCACATCGTCGACCGGAGTCGCGGGAGCCGGGACAACACGTACACGGCGCTCTGCGGGAGGCGGTTCACGGGGATCGGCTGGTCCGTGCTCGCGGGCGAGATCCGCGACCCCAGGTGCCTACTGTGCGAGGCCGAGTACAAGCAGGCGATCCGAGGGCCGGCGGCGTGACCGCGCCCCTGCGGAAGTACCCGAGCGAGACGCGCACGGTCACGTTCGACTTCGCGCCGGCCCTCGCGGCGGGCGAGAGGCTCCAGGGCCTCCCGACTGCGACGGCCGACGACCCGGCGCTGGTCGTGTCCCACGTCGTCCTCGGCGACACCAGCGTCACCTGCAAGGTCGCGGGCGGCGCGCTCGGCGCGAGCTACCGCGTCGTCGCCCACGCGGCGACGACGGCCGGGAACGAGCTCGAGGTCGTCCGCCGCGTCGACCGTCTAGGGCCGGATCGCTGTGAGAGGGCTAGGCGGCGGCGAGATCTAGGCGTAATGGCCTCGTGTTTGAGGACCGGTCGGCTACAGGACTCAACACTCGAGTTGATGCAGCCCTTCGATCTGAGTGGAGGCGATCGGTAGCCATGGGAAAGCTCGGCGGCGGTGGCGATCAGCTACCTGATCGGCCTGCTCACCAAGCGGCTCTGGGGGATCAGCGTGTGAGCACGGGGAGCAGGACGCGCGACGGCGCACCGCCGCCGCTCCGCACCGCGAGCGTGACGACGCGCGCGTCGATCAGCCGCGCCTCGTCCGCGCGCGCGCCGCTGCCCAGATTGAGCGCGTAGGCCGGCACGCAGGCGCCGGCCACGCTCAGGCGCAGGGCGTGGCCGCACGGGATGCGCGCGCACGTCGAGCGAAGGGCCAGGCGGAGCGGCGCGGCTGGCCGGCCGCGATCCACCCGGGCGTGGCCCTGCACGAGCGCGAGGACGCGCCCGTCCGGCCGGACCTGGGAGAGCACCGCGCTCACGTCGAAGCTCGGCGCGTCCGCGCCGCACCAGAGCTCGAGCGCCACGTCGCCGGCCAGATGGAGGTCGGCGTCAAGCGGGGCCGTCGTGTAGGTCAACACGTCGGCCCGCGCGTCCGTCGTCGCGCGGTCCTGCGGCCCGGCCGGGACGCCGAGATGGCCGCCCGCAGGAGGCACCGGGCGCCAGGGATCGTGGACGATGACGTCTTCCGCCGCGGTGGTCGGCGGCGCGGGCTGGAGCGCGTTGTGGCCCTCGCCGATTCCCCCGGGCCCGCCGCCGGCCAGATAGAGCGCATGCGTCGGCGCCGCCGGCCAGGCGTCGAGGCCGCGCCAGCCCTCGCCGCCCATCTCGAACAGACGCACGCGCGGCTCCACGAGCAGGCCGCTGTCGCGGCCCTTGAGCCAGTGATCGAACCAGCGGACCTGCAGTGCGTCGATCGTGCTCTCGGCCTCGGGGCCGAAGTCGAGCGCACCCACCCGTCGGCTCCACGGAATGTGCACCCAGGGCCCGACGATCAGGTGCTGCGGAGCCCTCGCGGCCGACATGTCGCGGAACCCTCGGATAGTCCCGTCGAGGAGTGAGTCGTACCAGCCGCCGATCCAGAGCGCGGGCACGTCGATGTCGGCCTGCATCGCGCTCGGCGAGCGGAGGGCCCAGTAGTCGTCGGGCGCCGGATGGGCGAGCCACGCGTGGTAGTGACTGTCCGGCGCGAACCGCTCGAGCACGGCCGGGCGCGCGGGCGTGGCCTCCCACGCCGGCACGTTGCGCGAGGCGGCGTGGAGCGCCTGGTAGGCGGCCGCGTCGCCGCGCCGGCGCGCGGTCTCGGCCGCCAGCTGGATGGCCCACCCCATCGCGCTCTGGAGCCGGAACGCGCCGTTCTCGTAGGCCATGTCCGCGTGCGAATCCCAGGCCGCCATCGCGGGGGAGATCGCCCGCAGGGCCGGCGGCTTCGCGGCCGCGGCCATGAGCTGGGTCATGCCCTGGTAGGAGAAGCCGTACATGCCGACCGTGCCCGTGCTTCCGGGCAGCCGCGCGGCCCACTCGACGGTGTCGAATCCGTCCGCGCGCTCGGCGGCAAGCAGGTCGAACTCGCCCTCGGAGCTGCCGCGCCCGCGCACGTCCTGCACGACCACGATGTAGCCGTGCCGCGCGTACCACGACGGGTGCGCGTAGGTGACGGTCGACGCGATGGCGCGGCCGTAGGGCTGGCGCATCAGGAGGATCGGGTAGGGCCCCGACCCGTCGGGGCGGTAGACGTCGGCGTCGAGGCGGACGCCGTCCCGGGTCTTCATGGAGGCCGATTCTTTCGGGCGGAGCCCTAGCGAGGGCTCGCTCATCGGCCGAGGACGGCGAGATCCTCGTCGTCCAGCTCGACCGGCGTGCCGCGCCGGATCAGCGCGGCGAACTCCTCGTCGGGCACCATCAGGGTCAGCGTGTAGAGCCGGCCGCGCCCCGTGTTCTCGATGACGTGGGTCGAGCCGGGGGGAACCAGCAGGCTGTCGCCGGTCTTGATCGGCACGGTCCGGTCGCCGGCCTGGGCGAGGCCTTCGCCCTTCAGCACGAAGAACATCTCGTGGGCGCGGAGGTGGGCGTTGGGCGGCGTGCGGCCACCCACGTCGAAGATCTCCACGCACGCGATGAAGCTCGTGCCCTCGCCGACCGGATCGAAGATGATCGCCAGGCGGTTGGTGTCGCCGGGGCTGATGCGGTAGGCGCGGTAGTCGCCGGCCGATTTCTTGATCGCGGCCGGCCCGGGCGCGCTCACCGTACGCCCTCGAACCAGGCGCGCATCTTGCCCGGGTTGAGCAGGCCGTGCGGATCCACCGCGCGCTTGAAGTCGAGCTGCTCGCGGTTGACGACCTTGCGCCCGCCGTCCTCCAGGATGTAGGTGTGCGGGTTCGCGATGCCGACGCCGTGCTCCTCGTGGTAGCGGATGATCTCCTCCAGCCGCGCCTCGGTGGAGAAGCGCACCAGCGGCAGCCCACTGCAGGTCACCTTGCCGCCGACCCGGATGAACTCGAGGTGCATCATCACCTCGTCGCCCCAGTGCCGGTACATATGCTCGATCAGCTCCAGGTTACGTCCCGGCGGGTAGCCGCACTGCAGATAGGTGAGCGACGGGTCGATCTTGATCGCGTGGAGCGTGGTGTGGTTCCACGTGTACTCGTAGAGCGGCGGGGTGCGGCCGAAGTCGTCCGACGGGGCGCGATGGACCACGGTGGCCCCGTGGGCCGCGACCAGCGCGTCGAACGTCTCGAGCGAGGGCTCCGCGATCATCGTGATCACGCTGTGGGCTCCCGGCGGGATGCCGGCGAGCCGCTTGAAGTAGGTGGTGACCGGCCACGCCATCGGGGTGATCAGCTTCTTGACGATGCCGTCCGACTCCCCGAGGATCTGGGCGAAGCGGGCCGCGTCCATGAAGTCGCCGAAGACCACCACCGAGTCCATCCACGGATAGGTGGGACCGAGCGGGATCTCGAGCTCGGTGATGATCCCGTTGGTGCCGTAGGCGTGGTTGACCTTCTGCACATCGTCGCCGCGCAGCTCGAGGACGCGGGGCTCGTCCTCCATCGTCACCACCCGCGCGGCGTGGACGTTGCCGCGATCGCGGAGCTGGCCGTAGGTGATCGAGCCCACCCCGCCGCTTCCCCCGCCGACGAACCCGCCCACGGTGGCGGTCCGCTTGGTGGAGGGGAACATTCGGATCTCCCAGCCCTGGCGGCGCGCCTCCGCGTCCAACTCCACCAGCTTCAGGCCGGCTTCCACCCGCGTCATGCCCGGCCGGATCCACCGGACCGCCTTCATCGCGGTCATGTCGACGATGACGCCGCCCTCGAGCGGGACGGCCTGGCCGTAGTTGCCGGTGCCGGCGCCGCGCACGGTGAGCGGGACCTTGGCGGCCACGCAGGCCCGCGCGACCCGGACGACCTCCTCCTCGGTGCGGGGGCACACCACGATCTCGGCGCACTTGTCGTCGAGCTTGCGCCGCAGCACCGGGCTGTACCAGTAGAAGTCCTTGGACTTCACCCGCACCACGTTGGGGTCGGTGATGATGGTGACGCCGTCGAGCGAGCGCACCAGGCGGTCGAGGGTCATTGCGGCATCTCCGTCATCAGGTCGTCCAGCTCGCGGTAGTCGGGCAGGGCCGCGTCCAGCACACGCCCCGCGCGCACCACCACGCGATCGCTCTGTGGGCGCGAGAGCAGCTCGCTCCAGTGGCGGCTCCGGAACAGCACGAGATCGGCGGGGAGGCCCGCGGCCAGGCGCCCGGCCGGCGCGAGCCCCATCAGGTCCGCGGCCGTGCTCGTGACCGCGCGGGGCCAGTCCCCGTGGGGGCGATCGAGGTGCGCGATCCGCGTGGCCTCGCGGAAGACCTCCAGCATGTCGTGGTCGCCGTAGCCGTGGAAGGGATCGCGGCAGTTGTCGCTCGCCACCGCCACCGGGATGCCGCGCGTCTTCATCTCGTGGAGCAGGGTCACGCCACGCCAGCGCGGAGTCCGTCCCGGCTCGCGGCTCTGGAGATACAGGTTGCACATCGGCAGCGTGACGACCGCGATGCCGGCCTGCTTGACCAGGTCGAGCGTCTCCTCCACCACCTCGGGTGGCTGCATCGCCAGGCTGCAGCAGTGACCGCAGACGACGGGGGCCGCGAAGCGGTGCCGGAGCGCGGCGCGCGCGATGTGCGCGAGCGACCGCGCGCTGGGGTCACCGCTTTCGTCCACGTGGAAGTCGAGGCCGAGGCCCCGCTCGGCGGCCAGCGCGAGCACACGGTCGAGCTGGGCGTCGAGCGCCGGGCTCATGTAGGTCACCCCGCCGAGGATGCCGCCCGCGTCGGCCACCAGATCGGCCAGGCGCTCGCCGTCGGGGCTCGTGAAGATCTCGACCGGCACGATCGAGGCCGCCTGCAGCTCGACGCGCCCGGCCCACCGCTGCCGGAGCGCGCGCATCGCCGGCCAGCTGATCGCGGCCTGCGGGCCCAGCGAGTCGAGATGGGTCCGGATCGCGCGCGTGCCGTGCGCGAAGCTGCAGCGCAGGCCGAAGTCCATGCGGCGCGAGACGTCCTCGGCGGTCCATCGCGCGGCGCGGTCCGCCGCGACGGTGCGGATGGCGGAGGCGAAGGTGCCGTCGGGGTTGGGGGCGCGCTGCCACGTGTGGCCTTTGTCGAGATGCGTGTGGAGATCCACGAAGCACGGCCAGACCTGGCCGCCGTCGAGGGGCACCCCCGCGGCATCGGCGGGGGCGGTCCCGGCGGGCGCGATGCGTGCGACGACGGCGCCCACGATCTCGAGGTCGGCCCGGGCCAGGCCCTCGCCGTCGGCCACGAGCCCCGGCACCGGCTCGGCCAGCAGGGTGGTCGGCACGCGCCCGTCCCGCAGCCAGTAGCGGCCGCTCGGAGGCAGCTCCACGAATCGCGCCGGCATCCTACTGCTCGCGCGCGCGGGCGCTCTCGTGCCAGCGCCGCAACACCAGGTGCGACAGGGCGGAGAGGGCCAGGAAGATGACCACGCCGGTCAGCGAGACCAGGAGCAGCGCCGCGAACATGCGCGGGATCTGCAGCGTGTAGCCGGCCTCGAGGATGCGATAGGCGAGTCCGGACTGGGCGCCGCCCGTGCCCGCGACGAACTCGGCCACCACCGCGCCGATCAGGGCCAGGCCCCCGCTGATGCGCAGGCCTCCGAAGAAGTACGGGAGCGCACCGGGCAGACGGAGGTACCAAAGCACCTGGCGCCGCGAGGCGCCGTAGAGGTCGAACAGCTCGAGCAGGTGGTGGTCGGTGCTGTTGAGGCCGAGCGTGGTGTTGGACACCACCGGGAAGAACGCCACGATCCACGCGCAGATCAGGAGCGAGAGCTGGATGTTCTTCACCCAGATGATGATGAGCGGGGCGATGGCCACGACCGGGGTGACCTGGAGGATGACCGCGTAGGGGAAGAAGCTCCGCTCGACCCAGTGCCACTGGGCGAACAGGATCGCGATCGCGGTGCCGGCCACGGTGGCCACGAGCAGCGCGGCCCCGGTCACCGCCAGAGTCACGAGGAGCGACGGGTAGAGCGTGTGCCAGTCCTTCAGGAGCGTGGCGCCGATCAGCAGCGGGCCCGGCAGGATGTAGGGCGGAATCGCCTTGAGCCGCACCACCGCCTCCCAGGCGAAGAGCGCCACGAAGCCGATGGCGGCGGGGGGAAGCACGCGCTGCGCGAGCCCGCCCCATCGCGCCCGGCCCGAAGCGGGGGGCGCGGCCTCCGCGATCCCGGTCAGTCGATCCTCGATGGACGTGGTCGTGTCCATTCCCGCCTCAGCCGCTCATCGCGGCGGCGAGGCGCGCCGAAACCGTGCGGCAGTAGTCGTTGTACGCGGGCGACGTACGGAAGCGGTCGTCGCGCGGGTAGGGGGTGTCGATGGTCACCTCCGCCGCCACCCGGCCCGGCCGCGGCGTCATCACCGCCACGCGACTGGAAAGGTACACCGACTCGTACACGCTGTGGGTGACGAAGACCACCGTGAAACCCTGGCGCCGCCAGAGGCCGAGGAGATCGTTGTTGAGCCTCATCCGGGTGATCTCGTCGAGCGCGGCGAAGGGCTCGTCCATGAGGAGGAGCCGCGGCCGGGTGGCGAGCGCGCGCGCGATCGACACGCGCATCTTCATCCCGCCCGACAGCTCGCGCGGATAGGCGCGCTCGAAGCCGTCCAGGCCGACCAGCCCGATCGCCTCGCGCACCCGCGCCGCCGCCTGATCGCGCGGCACGCGCAGCAGGGTGAGCGGCACCTGGATGTTGGCCGCCACGGTGGCCCAGGGCATCAGGGTGGGCTCCTGGAACACGAAGCCGATCTGGCCGCCCCGGCCGCCCTCCGCCCACGGCCGCTCGATCGCGCCGGCGGTGAGCCCGGCCAGACCGGCGATGAGCCGGAGCGCGGTGCTCTTGCCGCAGCCGGAGGGGCCGAGCAGGCTCAGGAACTCGCCCTCGGCCACCGTGAGATCGAGATGCCGCAGCGCCTCCGTTCCGCGCGCGAACGTCTTGTCGACGTGGCGGAGCCGTACGAGCGGCGGGGCGGCCGTCACTTCATGCCGACCTTGCGGTTCACGAAGGCCAGCGTGTAGGCCTTCGTGAGATCGAGGTCGCGGGGATAGAGGCCGATGCCCGCCATGGTCGCGAGGAACTCCTTCCAGCGCGCGTCGGTCATCGCGCCGATGCCGAGGGCCTTGGCGTCGCCCGAATCGACGACGCCGTACTTCTTCAGCGCGGCGATGCCGTAGGCGATGACGTCGTCGGTCATGTCCGGGTTGTCCTTCTTGATGAGCGCGTTGCCGGGCCCGGGATCGCCGTAGAGGTAGCTGTACCAGCCCTCGATCGACGCGTTGACGAAGCGCTGGACGAGATCGGGCTTCTCGCGGACGAGCTTCCAGGAGGTCTCGATCGTGCACGAGTAGCTGCTGTAGCCGGCGTCCGCCAGTACGTGGACGAGCGGCTTCACCCCGGCCTGCTCGATCTTGTAGGGCTCGCTCGTGAGATAGCCCTGCTGGACCGCCGACTTGTCCGCGAGGAACGGCGCCATGTTGAACGTGTAGGGGCGGATCTGGTCGTCGGTATAGCCGTACTTGGCTTTGAGGAAGTTCCAGAAGGTGGCGCGGCTGCCCGCGCCGACGAGGATGGGCTTGCCCTTCATGGCGGCCAGCGTGTCGTTGCCCTGGCCGGGGTGCGAGATCAAGACCTGGGGGTCCTTCTGGAAGATCGCGGCCACCGTCACCATCGGGATCGCGCCCTGCACGTAGTTGAGAGCCCCGAACGAGCTCGAGCCGACGTTGAAGTCGATCGCGCCGGCGGCGAGGAGCTGGGGATGGTTCACCTGTGGGCCCCCCATGCGGATGGTCACGTCGAGGCCGGCCTTCCGGTAGAGCCCGGTGGCGACCGCCTGGTAGTAGCCGCCGTGCTCGGCTTGGGCCTTCCAGTTGGTGCCGAAGGTGACCTTGTCCTCGGCCCACGCCGCGGGCGTGGTGAGGAGGAACGCGAGGGTCATGGCGCGCGCGAGTACCGTGGGCGTGTTCATGCCCGGCGCAGGAGCAAGAGGAATACCAGCGATCGCGCCGATCCAAGCCAGCGGATTCATTTCTCGGGGCGTGGACGGCCGCCTGCGGGTCGCCGGGCGGGTGCCTACGAAGCGGGCAGTTCCACGACGCCTGCCTGCTTTTCGAGCGTCCCCGCCGCCCGGCTTTCCCGCTATCATGTGAGCCCCATGACCGCCCTCCCGCGCCGGCTCTGGCGAGAGATGACCACCAAGGAGTTCGCCGCGCTCGACGCCCGGCGCGTCATCGCGGTGCTGCCGGTGGGATCGATCGAGCAGCACGGGCCCCATCTGCCGGTGGGCGTGGACAGCACGATCAACGAGACGATCCTCGGCCGGGCGCTCGAGCTGCTGCCGCCGGAGCTGCCGGTCACGGTGCTGCCCATGACCTGCGTGGGCAAGAGCGACGAGCACCTCGCGTTTCCCGGCACGCTCACGCATTCCGCGGAGACCCTGATCCGCGTCTGGACCGAGATCGGCGAGAGCGTGGCCCGCGCCGGCGTGCGCAAGCTCGTCATCTTCAACAGCCACGGCGGCCAGCCGCAGCTGGTGGACGTGGTGGCCCGCGAGCTGCGGATCCGGTGCGGGATGTTCGTGGTGGCTGCGAGCACGTACCGCCTCGGGCGGCCGCCTGGTCTCTTCCCGGAGGCCGAGCTCAAGCACGGCATCCACGGCGGCTCGGTGGAGACCTCGGTGATGCTCCACGCGCGGCCGGATCTGGTGCACCGCGCGGAGGCCCGCAACTTCGAGACGCTCTCGCAGCGGATGGAGCGGGAGTTCCGGCTGCTCACGCCGGAGGGCGCCATCGGCTTCGGCTGGCAGACCCAGGACCTCAACCCCGACGGCGCCTGCGGCAACGCCCTCGACGCCGACCCCGAGCGGGGCCGGCTCGTGGTCGAGCACGCCGCGCGCGTGTTCGTCGAGCTGCTCGCCGAGGTGGACCGCTTCCCTCTGGAGAACCTGAAAGAGCGGGCCTGACCCGGAACCGGTTCGGCTCTTCTGGTTCTCCACCGCGCTCGGCTAAGGCTGGGGCGGCATGAGTGTGGAGAAGCTCTCCGCCTCCTTCGCCCCCTTCGGCTTCTCGATCCCGCTGCCCGCGGTGGGGCACGTCTTCTCGGACTTCGAGTACCTGGGGATGATCCTGGTCACCGCGATTCCCTTCGGCATCTACGATCTGGTGGAAGCGCTCGACAACGTGGAGAGCGCGCCGACGGCGGGCGACGGCTTCCCGACCACCCGCGTGCTCAACGCCGACGGGGTCGTGAGCCTGATCGGCTGCCTGATGGGCAACCCGTTCATCAACGCGGTGTACATCGGGCACCCGGGCTGGAAGGCGAGGGCGGCCGGATCGGCTACTCGGCCGCCACCGGCATCACGGTCATCGTGCTCTCGTGGTTCGGCGTCATCGCGCTGATCTCGACGATCATCCCGCTGATCGCGATCTCGCCCATCCTGCTCTACATCGGCATGCTGATCGGCGCGCAGGCCTTCCAGGAGACGCCCCGGGCCCACGCCCCGGCCATCGTGCTGGCGCTGACCCCGAACCTCGCTGCCTGGGGCAAGCTGCTGATTGACAACGCCCTCGCCTCCTCCCTGGCGTCGAGCCCCTAGGCATCGGCTCCTACTTAGGGTTCGTACTGAGCCTCGCCGGCGCGATCGCCACAATCCGATGAACCTGGGCCCGAGCTGGTACCCGAGCGCGCTCGTGCTCACAGCCTTGCGCTGCGCCTGGCTAGGCGGAGCACTGCTAGAACTCCTTGTAGTGGAGGAACTTCGCGTCGATCGTGATGACGCCACGCTCGCCCTTCTTCTCCAGCGTCACCTTGCAGTCGATGGCCGAGAGAATGCCGTCGCCCCAGAGCTCGTTCGAGCGCTCGCGGAGCGCGTCGCCGTAGACCCCGACCAGCTCCATTAACCGGTACTTGAAGGGGTCCGTGGTCAGTGGGAAATCGGTGCGGAGCGGCATGGCGGTGGTCGCCATCGCGGTGTCCCCATCGATGCCGAGGGCCTGCGAGAGCTTCTTCGCCTCCTCGACGTTCAGACGATGCTGCCCGTGGAGCGCCGCCGCGATGTACATGGTGTCCTTGGTGCCGATCGCCTTAACGAGGTCGTCGTAGGAGAGGCCCTTGGCCTCGCGTGCCTGACGAATCTTCTGGAGCGCCGCTGCCCGGTCCATGGTGTTGTCTCCTTTCAGCGTGTGGGAACGAATGGGCGCGAGCCGAGCCGGCCTTCGGCCATGGCCTGCTCCTGGAGGTGCCGGGATCGCTCGACGAGGAAGTGGATGATGTGGCTCCGTAGGCGTGCGTACTCGGGCTCGTCGATCACGTCCGCTCGGGAGCGTGGACGCGGGAGCTTGACCTCGACGATCTCGGCCAGGCGCGCGTCGGGCCCATTCGTCATGAGCGCGATGCGATCCGAGAGCAAGATGGCCTCGTCGACGTCATGGGTGACCATGAAGACGGTGTTGCGGGACGCGGTCCACATCCGGACGAGCTCTTCCTGGATCACCCCGCGTGTGAGCGCGTCGATCTGGGCGAAGGGCTCGTCCAGGAGCAGGACCTTCGGCTCCGTCGCAAAGGCCCGGGCCAGGCCCACCCGCTGCTTCACGACATAGCGCCGGACGCAGTCGTCCACCTGCGCACCCGACCACGCGGGGTAGGCCGAGCGCACCGCCAAGCGCACGTTCTGGGTCACGGTCATCCAGGGCATGAGCGAGAAGTTCTGGAAGACGACCATCCGGTCCATGCCGGGACCGCGAATCTCGCGTCCCTCGAGCACGACGCCACCCTGGGATGCTGTCTCGAGCCCGGCCATGATGTTCAGGATCGTACTCTTGCCGCAGCCCGAGTGGCCGACCATCGTGAGGAACTCGCCCCGCTCGACCCCGAAGGCGACGTCGCGGAAGACACAGACCTGCCCCGCCCCGTCCGGGTTGGGGAAGAACTTCGTCACGTGGTCGATCTCGAGAAAGGCCACCGCCCTCAGTCCGAGTAGGCGACCAGCTTGGCCACGCGTCCGAGACCGAAGTCGAGCAGCACGCCGACCATGCCGATGGCGAAGATGGCAAAGATCACGCTGTTGAGCGCAAGGTTGTTCCACTCGTTCCACACGAAGTACCCGACCCCGGTGCCGCCGATCAGCATCTCCGCCGCGACGATCGCGACCCACGCGCTACCGATCGAGATCCGGAGACCCGCCACGATGGCCGGCGCCGCCGCGGGCAGGATGACTTGCAAGAAGCGGCGTGGCCAGGAGAGCTGGAGGAGCCGCGAGAGGTTCAGGTAATCCTTCTTGATGGAGCCGACGCCGAACGCGGTGTTCGCCATGGTCGGCCAGAGCGAGGAGACGAAGATCACGAGTACCGCCGCCTGCCCGGCGTTCTTGAGCGTGTAGAGGAAGAGCGGCATCCAGGCGAGCGGCGAGATGGGCTTCATGATCTGGATGAAGGGATTGGCCGCCTTGAAGAGCGCCGGGGAGGAGCCGAGCGCGACCCCCACCAGGATGGCGACTACCGACGCGCACAGGTAGCCGCCCATCATCCGCATGAGGCTATAGCCGAGCTGAAGCCCGAAGCCCTTGTCATTGGGGCCGCGATCATAGAACGGGTCCGAGAGCATGACCCACGCCGTCTCGGCGACGGCCAGCGGCCCCGGAATGCCCACGGCCTTGCTGCCCTTGCCTCCGGCCCCCGCGATGCCCTGCCATAGGATGAGGAAGCTCACGAGCAGCACGAGGCTGTACACCACCGTCCTCAGCCGCTCCTCGCGGGCGAGCGTCACGGCGTCACGCCCGCTTGATCGGGAAGCCGCCCAGGTACTCGGCCGGCTTCGAGGGATCGAAGTTCTTCTGCTTGCCGAGCAGGAACGTGTGCGGGACGGAATTCCTCTCCGGGGCCTTGTACCCGAGTGACTTCATCACGTCGCGGCACTGGTCGGCGAGGAAGACCTGCGCCGCAACCTTCTGGTAGTCCACGTCGCCTTTGATATAGCCCCACCGCTTCATCTGCGTCAGGATCCACACCGCCATGGACTGGTACGGAAAGGGATCGAAGTCCACCCGGTCCGGGACGTTCATCTTCTGGCCCAGCCCATTGTCGAACTGTCCGGTCAGCACGGCCTCGACGACCTCGACGGGCTGGTTGAGGTAGTTGCGCGGCGCGATGGCCGCGGAGATCTCCTTGCGGTTCTTCTTGTCGTGGGCGAACTCGGTCGCGTCCACGATGGCCCGGAAGAGGGCGCCGAAGGCATTGGGAGCGCCCTCGGCGAAGTCCTTGCGCGCCGCGAACGCGCAGCACGGATGTCCCGGCCAGATCTCCTTCGAGAGCATAAAGATGAAGCCCTCGTTCTCGTACACGGCGCGCTGGTTGAACGGGTCGGGCCCCAGGTAGCCGTCGAGATTCCCGGCCCGGAGGTTGGCGACCATCTCCGGGGGTGGCACCGCACGGATCTGGATGTCCTTGTCGGGGTCAAGACCGGCCTCGGCGACGACGTACCGGAGCAGGAAGTTGTGCATGGAGTAGTCGAAGGGCACGCCGAACTTGAAGCCCTTGAAGTCCGCCGCGCTCTTCACCGCCTTGTGCTTGTTGGCGAGCGTGATGGCCTGGCCGTTGATGTTCTCCACGGCGGGCATCACGTACGGCACCTCCTGCGAGCCGACGCCCATGCTGATGGACAGCGGCATGGGCGAGAGCATATGCGTCGCGTCGCTCTCCTTGTTGATCGAGAGGTCGCGAATCATGGCCCAACTCGACGCCTTCACCACCTGCGCATTGAGCCCGTACTTCTTGTAGAACCCCATGGGCTCGGCCATGATGATCGGCGTCGCGCAGGTAATGGGGATAAAGCCGATCTTGAGATCTTTCTTCTCGGGCGGCCCGAGCTTGGCCTGGGCCAGCGCCTTGGCGGCGCCCATCGGGAAGACCGCGGCCAGGGCCGCCGCCCCCGTCGCCGCACCCACGAGCTTGAGAAAGTGCCGGCGGGGGCCGAAGACGGCCTGCTCTACCGAGCGCTCGACCAGCTTCTCGATCCGGGCGCTTTTGCTCTCGGGGGTGTCGTCCATGGGAGCCTCCTGTCCTTGCGGGCTCCGGGAGCAAGGCGTGTGCCTCTCGACGGGCCCAATCAAATCAATGAGTTCAGGAGGAGAGAGAAGAGAACCGCTTCCGAGGATGCACATGACGTGAGCAGCCGCGCCTCTATCGTGAGCGGCGACGGGCGTCGGAGAGCTGCCCTCTGCGCTGATTCGCGGCGCACGAGCGTTGCCTGGGCGGTCCAGCGTAGGAGGCGCGTGCTCACCGGGGAGGATCCCCATGGAACTCGCCAGCCGGACAATGGACGGATCGATCTCCTTCGAGCCCAATGCTCGACTGCAACCCGTTTCGTCCGGGGCCTCACGCAAGTAATGGGGACAAGAGCGCGCGGCTCAAGGGAGTCAGGATGTGTGAGGAATTCAGCCAGAGGCAAGTCCGGAGTTACCAAGAGCTGCCGAGCCGTTCAACTTGCTCAAGCTCTAGGCATCTCTGCCCGTCCTCACCGCAGTCTCCGAGCCGGCCTCAGCGCGTGGCGGCCAAGATCTCGATTTCATTGTTCGGCCTCCAGGGCACGTCCCTTGCTGCCTCGACTCCCAAGGAGGGCCTCCATGAAACGGACTACTGCCCTGTCGCTCCTGCTCGCCCTGCTGTTCATGCCCGCTCCCGAGGCCCGCGCGCAGAGCCGCAGCGAGACCTTGCTGGTCGTGGTCGAGCTCGGCCCGAACAGCATGGACATCCACGGGGTCGGGGCGAACCGGCCCGCGTACCAGTCGTCGTGGAACCTCTACGACCGGTTGATCACCTACGGGGTGAAAACGCTGCCCGACGGGACCCGGATGTACGACTACTCGGTGCTGAAGCCCGAACTGGCGGAGAGCTGGCAGATCGCGCCCGACGGCATGTCGGCCACCTTCAAGCTGCGCAAGGACGCCAAGTTCCACGACGGCACGCCGGTCACCGCGAAGGACGTGAAGTGGTCGTTCGACCGCGCGGTCACGGTGGGCGGCTTCCCCACCTTCCAGATGAAGGCGGGCTCGCTGGAGAAGCCGGAGCAGTTCGGCGTGGTGGACGACTATACGTTTCGCGTGGCCTTCCTGAGGAAAGATAAGCTCACGATGCCGGACCTGGCGGTGCCGGTGCCGGTGATCATGAACTCCGAGCTGGCCAGAAAGCACGCGACGTCGGCGGACCCGTGGGCGATGGAGTGGGTGAAGAACAACGACACGGGCGGCGGCGCCTACAAGCTCGAGTCCTGGAAGCCCGGGCAGGAGTCCATCTACGTCCGGTTCGACGAGTGGAAGTCCGGACCGCTCCCGAAGCTCAAGCGCGTCATCGTCCGGGAGGTCCCGTCAGCGGGGAACCGGCGAGCGCTGCTCGAGCGCGGTGACGCCGACATCTCGTTCGACCTCCCGCCCAAGGACTTCTCCGAGATCGCGGCGGCCGGCAAGCTCGCGGTGGTGGCCCATCCGGTGGAGAACGCCCACGCCTACGTCGGCATGAACGTCAAGAACCCACCCTTCAACAACCTGAAGGTGCGCCAGGCGGTGGCCTACGCGATCCCCTACGAGAAGATCTTCCACTCCGTGATGTTCGACCGGGGCGCGCTCCTGATGGGCAACCCGATCGCGACCAATACCTTCGGCTACGACGCCAAGCTCTCGCCCTACAAGACCGACATGGCGAAGGCCAAGGCCCTCATGGCGGACGCGGGGGTGCCGAACGGCTTCGAGACCCAGCTCTACTTCGACCAGGGCTTCGCCACCATCAACGAGCCGGCCGCGGTGCTGGTGCAGGAATCGCTCGGCCAGATCGGCATCAAGACAACGATCAACAAGATCCCGGGAGCGAACTGGCGGAACCTGATGCTCAAGAAGGAGATGCCGATCTACGTGAACGCATTCGGGGGGTGGCTCAACTACCCCGAGTACTTCTTCTTCTGGAACTATCACGGCCAGAACGCGGTGTTCAACACCATGTCCTACCAGAACCCGGACATGGACAAGCTGATCGACGCGGCCCGCTTCGAGACCGATCCCAAGAAGTACGCGGACCTCGTCCGGGGCTTCACCAAGCTCGCCATCGCGGAGGTGCCGCGGGTCCCGCTGTACCAGCCCAACCTGGACGTGGCGATGCAGAAGGGGATCACCGGCTACCAGTACTGGTTCCACCGGCAGCTCGACTTTCGCCAGCTCTCGAAGAGCTGACGTCGGTCATGCTGCGGCTGATCGGGCGCAGGCTCCTGGCCGCCGCTCCCGGCCTTGCCGGGGTCATCGCAGTCACGTTCCTCCTGACCCGGGCCCTGCCCGGTGATCCGGCGGCCTTCTTCGCCGGGCCCGCCGCCACCCGCGAGGCCATCGAGGAGATCCGCCGCAGCCTGGGCCTCGACAAGAACCTGACCGTGCAGTTCGGCCTCTACGTGCGCGATCTCACCCGAGGCGACCTCGGGAAGTCCTTGACCACCGGTCAGCCGGTCCGGAGCGACCTGATCAGCCGCCTCCCGGCCTCCCTCGAGCTCACAGCGTGCGGCCTCCTGCTGGCCGTCGCGGTCGCGTTGCCGCTGGGCGTCCTCGCGGCCACCCGGCCCGGGTCGTGGGTAGATCACCTCTGTCGCATGCTGACCACCGCCGGAGTGTCGCTGCCGATCTTCTTCACCGGCCTGCTGCTCGTCTACATCTTCTACTTCCTGCTCGGCTGGGCTCCGGCCCCGCTGGGCCGCCTCGACGCCTTCATCTCGCCGCCGCGCTCGATCACGGGGTTCTTTCTGGTAGACGCGGTGCTGGGCGGCGATTTTGGAGAGATCCGGGCCATCCTCCGTCAGCTCGCGCTGCCCGCCATCACTCTGGGTCTCTTCGCGATGGCCCCGATCGCCAGGATGACCCGAGCGGCCATGCTCGGGGTGCTCTCGAGCGACTTCATTCGCACCGCGCGGGCCAGCGGGCTCGACCGGCGTACCGTGCTCGTCACCTACGCGTTCCGCAACGCGATGCTCCCGGTGGTGACGACGCTCGGCATGGTGTTCTCGTTCCTGCTGGGCGCCAACGTGCTGGTGGAGAAGGTCTTCGCGTGGCCGGGCATCGGCTCCTACGCGCTGGAGGCCCTGATTGTCTCCGACTATGCACCGGTGCAGGGCTTCATCCTCACCATGGCGTCGCTCTACGTGCTGCTGAACCTCCTGATCGACGTGCTGTACGGAGTGATCGACCCCCGCGCGAGGATCGAGGCGTGACCGCGCTCCTCCGCCACGGCCGCTACGTGCTCGGGGAGAACCCGGTCACCGGACTGGCGTTCGCGCTCTTCGTGCTCCTGGTGGTGTTGGCGGCGGCCGGGCCCGGGCTCGTGCCCTACGATCCCCTCGCGAGCAACACCGCGGAGGCACTCAAGCCACCCTCGCGCGCCCACTGGTTCGGGACCGACCAGCTCGGCCGCGATCTGTTGAGCCGGGTGGTGGTGGCCACCCGGCTCGATCTGACGATCTCGATCTGCGCGGTGATGATCGCGTTCGCGGTAGGCAGCGCGGCCGGGGTCACCGGCGGCTTCTACGGCGGATGGACCGACCGGTTGATCGGCCGCGTGCTCGACACGATCATGGCCTTCCCGCTCTTCGTGCTGGCGATGGGCATCGTGGCCGCGCTCGGCAACACGGTGGCCAACATCGTGTACGCCACCGCGATCATCAACGTGCCGTTCTACGCGCGCCTCGCCAGGTCCGAGGTCATGGTGCGGCGCGAAGCCGGCTTCATCGAGGCGGCGCGCCTCGCCGGCAACCGCGGCCCGCGGATCCTGGCCATGCACCTCTTCCCGAACTGCCTGCCGCCGATGATGGTGCAGATCTCGCTGAACCTGGGCTGGGCCATCCTGAACGCGGCGGGTCTGTCGTTCATCGGGCTCGGGGTGCGGCCGCCCACGCCCGAGTGGGGGATCATGGTGGCGGAGGGCGCGGCCTTCATCGTCTCGGGCGAGTGGTGGATCGGCCTCTTCCCCGGCGCTGCGCTGATGCTGGCGGTGTTCTGCTTCAACCTGCTGGGCGACGGGCTGCGCGACCTGATCGATCCGCGGAGACGGACGTGAGCGATCCGCCGATTCCCCTGCTGGCGGTGCAAGATCTCTCCGTCGAGTTCCGCACGCGGGCCGGGGTGGTGCACGCGCTGGACCGGGTGAGCTTCGATGTCCAGCGCGGGGAGACCGTCGGGGTGGTGGGGGAGAGCGGCTCCGGCAAGTCGGTGACCGCCTTCGCGCTGCTCCGCATCCTCGATCCCTCCGCGCGCATCAGCGAGGGCCGCGCGGTGTTCGGCGGGCTCGATCTGGTCACCGCCACCGAGCACGACCTGGGGCTGCAGCGCGGGCGCGAGCTGTCGATGATCTTCCAGAACCCGCGCACCGCGCTCAACCCGATCCGGCCGGTGGGCCGGCAGATCGCGGACGTGCTGCTGCGCCACGGCAACGTGGCCCGCGCCCAGGTGAGGCGCCGGGCGGTTGAGCTGCTGGCCCAGGTGCAGATCCCGGACCCAGAGCGGCGGTACGCGGCCTATCCCTTCCAGCTCTCCGGCGGCATGTGCCAGCGCGTGATGATCGCGCTGGCCCTGGCGTGCTCGCCGTCGCTGCTGATCGCCGACGAGCCGACCACCGGCCTCGACGTCACCACTCAGGCCGCCATCATGGACCTGATCCGGGAGCTGGCCGAGCGCACGAACATGGCCACGCTGCTGATCACCCACGACCTCGCGCTGGCCGCCGAGCAGTGCGACCGGATCGTAGTCATGCACGCGGGCCACGTGGTCGAGGTGGCCCCGGCCGAGGCGCTCTTCGAGACGCCCCGGCACCCGTACACCGCCAAGCTGGTCGCCGCGACGCCGCACGCGGCCGAGCGGCTCGCCGATCTCGCGGCCATTCCCGGCGGCCTGCCCGATCTGCGTGGGGAGCTGCCGCCCTGCCGCTACCGCTTCCGGTGCGAGCGCTACGCCCCACTCTGCGATGGGCCGCTCCCCCGGGTGGAGGTCCTGCCCGGCCACATGGTGGCCTGCTGGAAGCCGCTATGAGCGGGAGCGGCGAGCGGAGCATACTGCTGGACGTGAAGGCTCTCGAGCGCAGATTCCCCCTCGGCAAGGGATGGCTGCACGCGGTGGACGACGTGAGCCTGGAGATCGGAGCGGGGGAGTGCGTCGGGCTCGTGGGCGAGTCGGGCTGCGGCAAGTCCACGCTGGTCAAGCTCATCACGCGCCTGCTGGACCCGACCGCAGGCCGTATCGCCTTCGACGGCCATGACATCGGCGGGGTGCCGGCCGCGCGCTTCGCCCGGGCTCCCGAGCGCGCGCTGATCCAGATGGTGTTCCAGGACCCGACCGACAGCCTCAACCCGCGCTTCACCGCCTTCGACACGATCGCGGACCCGATCCGCCGCCTCGGTCGCGACCGCGGCGCGGGCGCGGTCTCGACACGCGTGCGCGAGCTGGCCGAGATGGTCGGGCTCCCGGAAGCGCTGCTCGGCCGCTTCCCGCACCAGCTCTCCGGGGGCCAGAAGCAGCGGGTGGGCATCGCCCGCGCGATCGCGCTCGAGCCCAAGCTCCTGGTCCTGGACGAGCCGACCTCGGCGCTCGACGTGTCGGTGCAGGCGGTCATCCTCAAGCTGCTCGACGAGCTGCGACGCCGGCTCGGCATCAGCTATCTGTTCGTCTCGCATGATCTGGCGGTGGTGCGCCTGGTCGCCGACCGGGTGATCGTGATGTACCTCGGGCGCGTGGTGGAGACGGGGCCGGTCGAGCGCGTGTTCGCGAACCCCGGCCATCCCTACACCCGTGCCCTGCTCGCCTCGGTGCCGATGCCCGAGCGGCGGGGCGAGCGGCGGTTCCGCCTCACCGGTGAGCCGCGCAGCCCGATCGATCCGTCGCCGACCGTGTGTCGCTTTTACGGGCGCTGCCCCGACGGCTTCGAGCGCTGCGAGCGCGAGATGCCCGTGCTGCGGAGCGACGCCGCCGGTCACGCGGTCGCCTGCCATCTGCATGGCTGACCCCGGGCAGACGCCCGGAGTGGGCGAGCTTCTCGCCGGCTACGCGGCGGGTACGCTCCGACCCGAGGCCGTCCTGCGCGACGCTTACGCGGCCATCCACCGCCGGGGCGCCGACTCGGTGTGGATCCACCTGCTGTTGCTGGACGACGCACTCGGTCAGCTCGAGGCGGCCGACCGGCACCGGCTAGAGGGCGGCGTGCTTCCCTTGCTCGGCGTCCCGTTCGCGATCAAGGACAACATCGACGTGGCGGGCCGACCGACCACCGCGGGTTGCCCGGCCTTCGCCTACAAGCCCGAGACCACCGCCACCGTGGTACGACGGCTCCAGGCGGCGGGGGCCAAGACGAACCTCGATCAGTTCGCCACCGGCCTCACCGGCACCCGCTCACCCTACGGCGCGCTCTCCTCGGTGTTCGACCCCGACTACATCGCGGGTGGCTCGAGCTCGGGCTCGGCAGTCGCGGTGGCGGCACGTCTGGTCGCCTTCGCCCTCGGCACCGACACCGCCGGGTCCGGGCGGGTGCCCGCCGCCTTCAACGGGATCGTCGGCGTCAAGCCCACGCGAGGGCTGATCAGCACCGCTGGGGTGATCCCGGCCTGCCGGTCGCTCGACTGCGTGTCGATCCTCGCCCACACCATGGAGGACGCCGCGCGCGTGTTCGACGTCGCGCGCGGGCCGGACCCGGAGGACTCGTATTCGCGCGAGGCGTCGGGGCCGCCACCCGCGCTGGGCGCCGCGTTCCGCTTCGGGGTCCCCGCGCAGGCTCAGCGCGAGTTCTTCGGCGACGAGGCGGCGGCGCAGCTCTACGCGCGGGCGCTCGACCGGCTCGAGAGCCTGGGCGGGCGACGCGTGGAGATCGATCTGGCCCCGTTCCGGGCCGCCGCCGATCTGCTCTACGAGGTCAACAACCTGTGGCTTCAGGCCCGGCAGGAGGCAGCGAGCTAGGACCGGGACGAATTCCGCCTTCATCGAGAAGTTTGCGCGGGGCGGATGACCTTGGAGCAGGCGCAGCACGACATGCTGGCGACGTGGGGGCCGCGGTGATGACCCCGGAACATACCATGAGCGCCGAAGGACTCGACGCTCACAGTTGTCCACGATGCGCCTCCTGCATCTAAAGCAGGGTTACCTACGGCGCCTCCACGAATCCCCAATCGGCGCGGAGGACCGTCACGTTGTACGAAGTCGCCCCGGCGGGCATTGGCACACAGAAGACCGAGCGGCTTCCCGCTGGCACGTCTGCGAGGAC
>Ga0070699_100001366_pt1 | contig 22434 bp, 17 predicted proteins | sample KBSK1503metaG_FD_65473 | JGI IMG/M metagenome (GOLD analysis project Ga0070699, IMG submission 65473) | Corn, switchgrass and miscanthus rhizosphere microbial communities from Kellogg Biological Station, Michigan, USA - KBS K1-50-3 metaG | ecosystem: Host-associated > Plants > Roots >...
GGATTCGGTGACGACGAGGGAATGCTCCCCTATCCACACCGCTCGTTCGTGGCATACCGGCTGCTCCAGGAGTACTTCACCTTTCCGCAGAAGTTTCTCTTCTTTGATCTGTCGGGCTTCTCCGAGCTGCGCGCCGCCGGATTCGGCAACCGCGTGGAGCTGGTCTTTCTGATCAGCCAGTTCGAGCGCGCGGATCGCCGCGCCATGCTGGACGCGGGCGTGAGCGAGCGCACCATCCGGCTGGGTTGTGTGCCCGCGGTCAACCTGTTTGCCCGCACCTCGGACCCGATCCTGCTCACGCAGCGCCGCCACGAATATCTGCTCGAAGCCGACGCGCGCCGGCGACAATCCACGGCCATCTATTCGGTGGACGACGTCGTTCTGGTCACGCCGGGCAGCACTGATCCAGTGTCCGTGGACCCGTTCTACTCCTTCCGGCACGGCGACGGTACGAATGCGCATCGCATGTACTGGCACGCCGCGCGCCGAGCGGCGGGATGGCGGCAGGACGGCGGCATGGACGTCTATCTGTCGTTCGTGGATCTTTCCGCGCGATCGGTCCATCCCGAGGCGGACGTCGCCACGGCCCGGATCACCTGCTACAACGGCGATCTGCCGAGCCGGCTTCCCTTCGGGAATGAACACGGTGATTTCCAGTACGAGGCGGGCGGCCCGATCCGGCGCATCGTTGCGCTGGAGAAGCCGACCGATGTGATCCAGCCGCCGCTGGGTCGCGCGCAGCTCTGGCGCCTCATCTCGCAACTCTCGCTCAACTATCTCTCGATCGTGGAGGACGGCCGCGACGCGCTCCTCGAGATCCTGCGGTTGCACAACTTCGCCGAGACCGCCTCGGGGGAGAAGCACATTGAGGGTATCACGGACGTTCGCAGCGTGCCCGCATATTCGCGGGTGGCGTCGGATTACGGCGTGAGCTTCGCGCGCGGCCGCCGTGTGGAGCTGAGCTTTGACGAGGAGCAGTTCGCGGGGAGCGGCGTGTATCTCTTCGCGTCGGTGCTGGAGCGGTTCTTCGGATTGTATGCGTCCGTGAACAGTTTCTCGATGCTGGCGGCGCGAACCAGCCAGCGGAAGACGACGATGCGCGTCTGGCCGCCGAGGGCGGGATGGAAGACGCTGCTGTAACGCAGCCCGCGCTGGCGCAGGTCCTGCGCGAGGACCCGAATTCGTTCGGGTTCTTTCAGGCCGTGCGCGTCCTCGCGCGGCTCTTTCCCGACCGGGCGCCCGTCGGAGAATACGCGGATCCGCGTCGCGAGGTCGCACGGTTCAGCGCCCACCCCAGCCTGGCCTTCCCCGCGAGCGAAATCCAGACGCTCGACCTCGACGCCGATGCGCCCACGCCGATGGTCGTGAACTTCATGGGGCTCACAGGTCCGCTGGGCGTCCTGCCCAAGAATTACACGCTGCTGGCGGCCGAGCGCGCGCGCGAGCGCGACACGGCGATGCGCGCCTTTCTCGACCTCTTCAACCACCGCGCGATCTCGCTGTTCTATCGCGCGTGGGAGCGCTCGCGCTTCACGGTCGCGCACGAGCGCGATCGGCTCGACCCGCTCACCCGGCACATCAAGGATCTGGTGGGCATTGGCGGCGAGGGACTCCAGGACCGCCTCGGCCTCGCGGACGAAACGCTGTTGTACTACAGTGGACTGCTCTCGCTGCGCGGTCGTCCGGCGACGGCGCTCCAGAGCATGCTGGCTGACTACTTCGACGTGCCGGTCGCGGTGGAACAGTTCGTGGGTGGGTGGTACGCGCTGGACGCGGCTACGCAGTGCGCGCTGGGCGACGAAGACACGCCGTCGTCGCAGCTCGGTATCGGCGCCGTGGCGGGCGATGAGATCTGGGACCAGCAGGCGCGCGTGCGGGTCCGCCTTGGACCGCTCACGCGCGGGCAGTACGATCAGTTCCTCCCGGGCGGAAGCGCACACGGGCCGTTGCGCGCACTCACCCGGTTCTTTGGCGGCGATCAGCTCGACATCGAAATCCAGCTCGTGCTGGCGCGCGACGACGTTCCCGGTTGCGTGCTGGGAGCGGACGAGTCCGCGGCCACTCCGCTGGGCTGGTGCACGTGGCTTCGGACGGCGCCGCTCGAGCGCGATCCGGACGAGACGATTCTCACTCTTCAGGACGGGGCGATACCCTCATGACAGTCAAACTGAAACCCTTGATCGGGAAATTGGACTCCGTCACGCGCACCACGCTCGAGTCCGCGGCGGGGCTGTGCCTCACACGCACGCACTACGACGTGGAGATCGAGCACTTCCTCATGAAGCTGCTTGACGTGCCCGACAGTGATTTCACGTTCATTCTGAAGCACTACGGAGTGGATCGCTCGCGGCTGGCGGCGGAGCTCACGCGAAGCCTCGACCGGCTCAAATCCGGCAACGCGCGCACACCGTCGCTCAGCCCGTCGCTGGTGAAAATGTTCAGCGAGGCCTGGACGATCGGCTCGCTGGACTTTGGCGCTTCGCGCGTGCGCAGCGGGCATGCGATTCTCGCGCTCGTGGCAACCGAGGAGCTGGCACGCATGGTGGGGGAGGTGAGCCGGGAGTTCGGCAAGATCCCCGCTGATGCCCTGTCCAAGGATCTCGCGGCGATCGTCGCCCACTCGGCGGAGGAGGAGATGGCGTCGGCGGCCGATGAGAGCGCCGCGTCGGGTGCGCCCCGGCCGGGCGGTGGCAAGACACCCAACCTCGAGCAGTACACGGTGGACCTGACCGAGAAGGCGAAGCAGGGGAAACTCGATCCGGTGCTGGGTCGCGACTTCGAGGTGCGCCAGCTCGTGGACATTCTCACGCGCCGCCGCCAGAACAATCCCATCCTCGTGGGCGAAGCCGGTGTCGGCAAGTCCGCCGTGGTCGAGGGATTCGCTTCGCGCATCGCGAGCGGCGATGTGCCGCCACCCCTCAAGGGCGTGACGCTTCGCACGCTGGATCTCGCGCTGCTGCAGGCCGGGGCTGGTGTGAAGGGCGAGTTCGAGAACCGGCTCAAGGGGCTCATCGAGGAAGTAAAGAACTCGCCGACGCCGATCATTCTCTTCATCGATGAGGCGCACACGATGATCGGCGCCGGCGGCAGCGCGGGGCAGGGCGATGCCGCCAATCTGCTCAAGCCCGCGCTCGCGCGCGGCGAGCTGCGTACCATTGCGGCCACCACGTGGTCCGAATACAAAAAATACTTCGAGAAGGATCCGGCGCTCACGCGCCGGTTCCAGCTCGTGAAGGTGGAAGAACCCACCGAGGAGAAGTGTCTGCTCATGATGCGCGGCATCGTGCCCGCCCTCGAGAAGCACCACAAGGTGCGGATCCTGGATGACGGCGTGGATGCGGCCGTGCGCCTCTCGCACCGGTTTCTCGCCGATCGCCAGTTGCCCGACAAGGCGGTGAGCGTGCTCGATACAGCGTGCGCGCGGCTCGCACTGGGCCAGAGCGCCACGCCATCGGCCATCGAGGATGCGCAGCGTCAGCTCGATGATCTGGCCGTGCAGTCCCGCGTGCTGGAGCGGGAAAGCGCCGTGGGTGCCGATCACGCCGAGCGACTGGCGCAGATCGCGACGGCGCGGGCGACAACCGAAGCGCAGCTCGCGACGCTGACCGCCCGCTGGGCGGACGAGAGAGAACTCGTCCAGGGCATTCGCGAGCTGCGCGAACGGCTGGAAGGCATGGCGGGCGCGGGAGCCGCACAGGAGGCGAATGGAAACGGGAATAGCTCCGGTGACGTCACCGCGCTGCGCGCGGATCTCGCCGCACGCAACCAGCGGCTGGAGCAGGTGCAGGGCGAGACCCCGCTGATTCGCGTGTGCGTGGACGCCGGCATTGTGGGTGAAGTCATCTCCGCGTGGACGGGCATCCCGGTGGGCAAGATGCAGCGGGACGAGACCGGCACGGTGCTCAAGCTGGAGGATCATCTGGGGCGGCGGCTCATCGGCCAGGCGCACGCGCTCGCGCTCATCAGCAAGCGCATTCGCACCTCGCGTGCGGGCATTGAAGATCCGAACAAGCCCAAGGGCGTCTTCATGCTCGTGGGTCCGAGCGGCGTCGGCAAGACGGAGACGGCACTCGCCATTGCCGATCTGCTCTATGGCGGCGAGCGCAATCTCATCACGATCAACATGTCGGAGTTCCAGGAGGCGCACACGGTCTCGACGCTCAAGGGATCGCCTCCCGGCTATGTGGGTTACGGCGAAGGCGGCGTGCTCACCGAAGCCGTGCGCCGGCGCCCCTATTCGGTGGTCCTGCTCGACGAGGTGGAGAAGGCACACCCCGACGTGCTCGAGCTGTTCTTCCAGGTGTTCGACAAGGGTCAGATGGAGGACGGTGAAGGACGAGAGATCGATTTCAAGAACACGATCATCATCCTCACGACGAACGCCGGTACCGACACGATCATGAAGCTGTGCGCGGATCCGGAAACGGCGCCGAGCGATGAAGGACTGGTCAAGGCGCTCAAGCCGGAGCTCGACAAGGTGTTCAAGCCCGCGTTCCTCGGGCGCATGGTGATCATTCCCTACTTCCCCATTCGCGACGAGAACCTCCGCCGGATCATCAAGCTCAAGCTGGCCAAGATCCAGCGCCGCCTGATGGAAACGCACCACGTGCCGCTGGAGTACGACGACGCGCTGGTGCAGCAGGTCGCGGAGCGGTGCACGGAGGTGGAGAGCGGCGCGCGCAACGTGGACAACATCCTGACCAACACGCTGCTGCCGGAAATCTCGCGCGAGCTGCTCGAGCGCATGGCGAGCGGCGGGCGGATCGGTTCGATCCAGGTTGGAGTCGGCGCGGATGGAAACTTCACGTACGCCATTGCTGATGGATCGATTGGCCATGGCGAAGCGGCGGCGGTGCCGGTCGATACGCCGGCAGCGGCGGCCGCCGGCGCGGATCCGGCACCCTTACTGGCGTAGCAGAGGAGCGTATCCATGTCGTCAACTGCTGAGCGGGAAGCCACGCAGGAGGGGCGGCTGCTCTCACTGACCACGCCGCTGGGGAAGGACAAGCTCCTGCTGCGAGGACTGGAAGGGCGGGAAGGGATTTCCTCGCTCTTTCAGTTCGACCTGGCCATGGTGTCGGAGAACCGGAGCATCAGCTTCGACGACATCGTCGGGAAGGATGTGAGCATCGCACTCGAGCTGGCGAACGGACGCAGCCGCCAGTTCAACGGGCTGGTGAGCCGCTTCACCCAGGCCGGCCGTGACGAGCACTACGTGCACTATCGCGCCGAGGTCGTCCCGTGGCTCTGGATGCTCACCCGGCACTCCGACTGCCGCATCTTCCAGGGGAAGAAGGTTCCGGAGATCATCGAAGCCGTCTTTCAGGATCGCGGCTTCTCGGACTATCGGCTGTCACTGCAGGGGACATACGACCCGCTCGAATACTGCGTGCAGTATCGCGAGACGGACTTCAATTTCGTCACGCGACTCATGGAGCAGTGTGGCATTTTCTATTTCTTCGAGCATTCGGAGGGGAAGCATACGCTGGTGCTGGCCGATGCAGCGACGGCGCACGAGAAATGTCCGGGACAGTCCAGCGTCGCGTTCACGCTCGAAGGGACAGGCGTGCATGACGACGACGTCATCACGAACTGGTCCGTGGAGCAGGAAGTCCGTCCCGGCAAGTACACACTTCGTGACTACAACTTCGAAACGCCCGCGGTGAGCCTGGAGGTGTCCGCGCCAACGACCATCAAGGCAACGGGGGCCGACGCGCGCGAACTGTTCGACTACCCCGGCGACTATCTCAAGCGAGCCGATGGCGAAAAGGTCGCCAAGGTCCGCATGCAGGAAGAAGAAGTCGGCCATCTGGTATCCACCGGGGCGGGGAACTGCCGGACGCTCGCCGCGGGATACAAGTTTTCACTCGCCGAACACTTCAACAGCGCGCTGAATGCGGAGTACGTGCTGACCGAAGTGCGTCACTCGGCGCGGAGCGGCGGCTACTACGGCGCGGAGCACGGCGGAGACGAACAGAACTACTACGCGAACACGTTCACCTGCATTCCGTCCGAGCGCGTCTATCGCCCGGCGCGCGTCACTCCCAGGCCCGTCGTGCAGGGTGCGCAGACGGCGGTGGTGGTCGGCAAGTCCGGCGAGGAGATCTGGGTGGACAAGTATGGCCGGGTGATGGTGCAGTTCTTCTGGGATCGGAAAGGGAAGTCGGACGAGCACTCATCCTGCTGGGTGCGCGTGTCCCAGAGCTGGGCCGGAAAGGACTGGGGATGGATGGCGGTGCCGCGCATTGGACAGGAAGTGCTCGTGCAATTTCTGGAAGGCGATCCGGATCATCCCATCATCACCGGCCGGGTGTACAACGCCAACCAGATGCCGCCCTGGGCCCTGCCGGCCAATCAGACGCAGACAGGGATCCGGACGCACAGCTCCCCGAAGGGCGGCGCGGACAACTTCAACGAACTGCGCTTCGAGGACAAGAAGGGGTCCGAGGAAATCCACGTGCAGGCCGAGAAGGATGTCACGATCGTCATCAAGAATGATGAGACGCGGGACATCCGGCACGCGCGCACCACGACGATCAAGGCCGACGATGCCGAGACCGTCACGGAAGGCAACCAGACCATCACGATCAAGAAGGGCAACCAGAGCACGACGCTGAACGAGGGCAAGCAGAGCATCACGCTCGACCAGGGGGATCAGGAGATCACCCTTACGCAGGGCGCCCAGACGATCACGCTCAACCAGGGCAATCAGACGATCAAGCTCGCGCTCGGGAATCAGAGCACCAAGCTCGATGCGGGGAAAGCAACGACCGAGGCGATGCAGGGAATCGAGCTGAAGGTTGGCGGCAACAGCATCAAGATTGATCAGACCGGCATCACCATCAAGGGCCTGATGGTGAAGGTCGAAGGTGAGGTGCAGACCTCCATCAAGGGAGCCATCACGCAAGTGAACGGCGATGGCATGCTGCAGTTGAAGGGCGGCGTCACGATGATCAACTAGCGCCATGTCCACTCAATCTTCACCGCCGCCCGGCGCGAGAACGCTGGCCGAGTTCTGTGCGCTGGCGGAGCTGGGCGACGAGGCACGCGCGCTGCTGACGCCCGCGCACCGCCCGCGCGAGTTCGTGGAGCTGCTTGCCGCGCGGGAGCTCTTCCCCGATGCCGTGCGCTTCCTCGCGCACGCCCTGCCCAAGCGGGAAGGGATCTGGTGGGCGTGGGTCTGTGCAAAGCGCGCCGAGGGCGAAACGCCGGCACCCGTACGGAAGGCGGCGCTCGATGCCACGGAACGGTGGATCACGCAGCCCACCGATGAGAATCGGCGCGCCGCCATGCGCGCGGCGGAGGCGGCCACGTTCGGTACCGCCGCTGGATGCACAGGTCTGGCGGTTTTCTTCAGCGGTGGCAGTCTGGGACCGCCCGATCAGGCGCTCGTGCCGCCCGGCGAATTCATGTCGGCCAAGGCACTGACTGGGGCCGTGAAACTGGCCGCGGTATCAACAGAGCCGGAGCAGGCGCCCGAAAAATTCCGCGGGTTCATCGCGCAGGGCCTGGACGTCGTCAGCAAACTCAAATTATGGGGCGACGTGTGATCAGCTCGTCGCCTCGATTCAGCACGGAGGATTGAAATGGGAATGCCCGCGGCGCGTGCAGGCGATATGCACGTCTGCCCCATGGTGACGCCTGGCGTGCCGCCCGTTCCCCATGTGGGCGGGCCCGTTCTGCCTCCGGGATGTCCGACGGTGCTGATCGGATCCATGCCGGCGGCGCGTGTCGGCGACATGGCCGTGTGTGTCGGCCCTCCGGATACGATCGCGATGGGGTCGTTCACCGTATTGATCGGCTCCATGCCCGCGGCCCGACTCGGTGATCTGTGCGGACACGGCGGCACCATCGTGGTGGGTTGTCCAACCGTGCTCATTGGCTGACGGACGATGAGCGGCCGGACCCTGTGCCCGATCACGAACCCCGTGCGCCTGGATCGCGGCACGCTTGCCCGCAGCCGCTTCGCTGCGCCGGGGCCGCTCTGCCGGGTCCGCACGCGCCGCGCGCGGTCCGCGGTCATCGCGGTGCCCTCGCTGATCTTCAACGCCGACCAGACGGTGGCATTCCTGGATTCCGTGGCGCACGCCAGCGCGGCGCAACATTTCATCAAGCTGGTCTGGACCGACTATACCGACAGCACCGTCCTCAACATCATCTATTCCATACCGGGGCTGGGCCGGCCGGGCATCGTCGAGGTGGATCCCGGCGACGTGAACAAGGTCCTGGCGCGCGCCCAATCGGAGAGCGCGCGGTTGCAGGAGGAGTTCTGCGTGGCCATGTCGCGCGGGGCGTCACGTGTCGCCCGGTTCATGACCGCGCAGCAGGAGATCCGTCGCTACAATCTGGAGGCGGTGCAGAGCGTCTATCATGATGCGGCGCAACTGAACGAGGCCATGCGCGGTGAGGCGCGCCGCGCGATCGCCCGGCTGGCGCTGATCCAGGCCAGCGCGACGATCACGGTGAAGACGGCGGCGTTGTTTGCTGGAGGCCTGCCTGCCTTTCTCATCGGGACCGGATACGACGTGAGCCTCGATGTGATCAAACACTGGGACAGCGCGCCTGATGCCATGCTCGCTGGTGCGGCCTCCACGGCGTGGACGGAGAAGCGGAACGATCTCGTGAAGGATGCCGCGGCAAACATGGCGAACATCTATCGCGACGAGGCGTCCGCTCCCGGGCACAAGGTCGCATGGTTGCGCAAGCGGCTGTCCGCCATGCAGGAAGAGCTGGAGCACCAGGCCAGCGCCGAGCGGCTGCGCAAGTTCGCGAAGGATGGTCGTCGGCTGGCGCGGGCTGAAGCCGCGGTATCGCGCGCGCGATGGGGCATGCGCGCCATGTCCGCAGTCAAGTTCGGATTCTTCGCGTGGGAGATGGTGAAGGTGGCACGAGAAACCGATGAGACGTTCCACGATGCAGGCTACGACAGCAGCCTGAGCGCGATCAGGGACGCTCTGTAGCCGGCGATCGCAGCGCGGCGCTCCGGGAGATTGCCACGACAGGTCGAGTCGGTTGGAACGAGGGGCGCGTCCACACGGCGCATGGGCTCGCTGGCATGCATGCTGCGCCATCCGGGTGGTGGAGACAGGCTCCGTGGTGTAGCCTGTGATGATGGGAGAGAATCGGTGAAGCGTCCCGAACGTATCGTAATCGAACCTCGCACGACATTGGCGGGCACCGTCGCGGACTGGATTGCCGCCGAGATCATCGCGGCGGTGGGCGAACGGCAGCGATGCGCCATCGCGCTGTCCGGCGGCAACACCCCGCGTGCGGTGTACGCGCGCCTGGCGCGACACACGGCGGCAGTCCCATGGGGCGAGGTCAGCGCCTACTTCGGCGATGAACGCTGCGTACCGCCCCACCATCCCGAGAGCAACTTTCACATGGCGGACGACATGCTCTTTCGCCACGTGCCCATTCCGCGATCGCAGATCTTCCGCATGCCGGGTGAGTGGCGCGACGTCAATGCCGCCGCGCGCCAGTACGAACGCGAATTGCCGTCCCGGCTCGACATTCTCCTGCTCGGCATGGGGCTCGATGGCCATACGGCATCACTCTTCCCCGGTGCCGCGCAACTTGATGAGCATGACCGGCGCGTCGTCCCATCCGAGAGCCCGCTCCCTCCTCGCGAGCGGCTCACCATTACGCCACCGGTGATTGCCGCGGCGCGTCGTGTTGCGGTGATCGTGTCGGGTGCCGACAAGGCCGCGATGATCGAGCGCGTGCTGGAGGGGCGCTACGATCCGTCCACCATGCCGGTGCAGCTCGCGCTGCCCGGCATCTGGTTCCTCGATCGTGATGCGGCGTCGCTTCTCCACGCGGTGTCCGCGTGAAGGTACTTGCGGGCGACATCGGTGGAACACATGCCCGGCTCGCGATCGTCGAGCTGGATGCGCATGCCGTTCGCGTGGTCCGCGAGCAGACATACGCCAGCCAGGAGTTTCCCGGCCTGACGCCCATCGTGCACGCCTTTCTCCCGGGAGCGGGCGGCACGGCGGAGCGCGCATGCTTCGGCATCGCGGGACCGGTTGTGGATGGAGTCGTGAGCACGTCGAATCTCCCGTGGCGTGTGGAGACCGCGCGCCTGGCGGCGGATATCGGCATCGCGCAGACGCTGCTCATCAACGATCTCACGGCCACGGCGTTCGGTGTCACCCGCCTGGCTGGCGAGGATCTCGCCACCTTGCAGGAGGGTGAGCCGGACGCGAATGGCATGCGCGCGGTGATTGCCGCGGGCACCGGACTGGGCGAAGCCATGCTGTCGCGTGCCGATGGGCGCTCGTACACGCTGCCCTCCGAAGGCGGCCATGGCAACTTCGCACCGCGGAGCGAGCTCGAATGGGATCTGTTCCGCTCGCTCGCCGCGGAGTTCGGTCACGTGTCCTCGGAGCGCGTGCTCTCCGGTCCCGGGCTTCTGAATATCTATCGTTTTCTCGCGGCCCGGCCCGGCGCGCGCGAGAACGAGGCCGTGCGCGCCGAGGTCAGCCGCGATGGAGCTGTCGCCATTACCCGGCATGGGATGGCGGCCACCGATCTGCTCTGCGCGCAGACGCTCGATGTATTCGCGGCGGCCTTCGGCGCCGAAGCGGGGGACCTGGCGCTGACCGTGCTGGCCACCGGAGGAGTGTACGTTGCCGGCGGCATTGCGCCTGCCATCCTGCCACGGTTGCGCGAGGGAGCGTTTCTCGCCGCCTTCCGGGACAAGGGACGCCTGGGTACCATGCTCTCGCGCGTTCCCGTGCATGTGGTGATGAACACCAATGTCGGACTGATTGGCGCGGCAGTTGCCACCACTGATCCAGGTATGCTCGCCGGTGCAGCAACGCCGGCGCAGCCACTTTCTCACGAGACTTCAGGGACACCTTGAGATGGCGCAATCACTTTCCACGATGACGGGGACCGAGCTGGAACAACTGTGCATCAACACCGTGCGCACGCTGTCCATGGACGCGGTGCAGCAGGCCGGGTCGGGGCACCCCGGCACGCCGATGGCGCTCGCTCCGCTGGCGTGGGTGCTCTGGACCCGGCATCTGCGATACAACCCGGCGGATCCCGACTGGTTCAATCGCGATCGCTTCGTGCTCTCGTGCGGCCATGCGTCCATGCTCCTCTACAGCGTGCTGTATCTCACCGGCTATGACCTGTCGCTCGAACAGATCCGGAACTTCCGCCAGTGGGGCAGTCAGACGCCCGGCCATCCCGAGCACGGCGTCACGCCGGGGGTGGACACGACCACCGGGCCGCTGGGACAGGGTTTCGGCAATGCCGTGGGGTTCGCGATCGCGGAGGCACATCTCGGCGCGATCTTCAACCGGGCGGGCGCGTCCATCGTGGACCATCGCACGTACTTCATCGCGAGCGACGGTGATCTCATGGAGGGCATCTCGCATGAAGCCGCGTCGCTGGCCGGGCATCTCGGACTCGGCAAGCTCATCGGCTTCTACGACGACAATCACATCACGATCGAGGGGAACACCAACCTCGCCTATGATGACGACAAGGCCAGGCGCTTCGAAGCGTACCACTGGCACGTCCAGCGCGTGGCTGATGCGAATGATCTCGACGCACTCGACCAGGCGATCACGAACGCACAGGCCGTGACCGATCGGCCGTCCCTCATCATCGTGCGCAGTCACATTGGTTACGGGAGTCCGAACAAGCAGGACACCAGGGAGGCGCACGGTGAAGCACTGGGCGTGGAGGAAGTCGCGCTCACGAAACAGAATCTGGGCTGGCCCTGGACGGATGCGTTTCACGTGCCGCCCGAGGCGCTGCAGGCGTGGCGCGAGGCCGGAGCCCGGGGAGCTCCCCTGCAGGCCGAGTGGCAGCAGCGATACGACGCGTACGCGAAAGCCCATCCGGGAGAGGCGCGTGAACTGGAGCGCCGGCTGCGGGGCGAGCTGCCACGCGACTGGAAGTCGGAGCTCCCCGAATTCCCGGCTGACGCGAAGGGGATGGCGACGCGCAACGCAGCCGCGGCCGTGCTCAACGCGGTCGCACCGCGTTTGCCCGAGCTCATGGGCGGCGCGGCGGATCTGGCGCCATCCACGAAGACCAACATCAACGCGGATGGCAGCTTCGAGAAGGGAACGTACGCCGGCCGCAACATGCACTTCGGGATCCGCGAACACGTCATGGGTGCAGCACTGAACGGCATGGCACTGCATGGCGGCATCCTGCCGTTCGGCGCAACATTCCTGATCTTCTCGGACTACATGCGCCCGCCGGTGCGACTCGCCGCACTCATGAAGCAGCACGTCATCTACGTCTACACGCACGACTCCATCGGACTGGGCGAAGACGGCCCCACCCACCAGCCAATCGAGCAGCTCGCGGCACTGCGTGTCATCCCCGGCTTCACGCTCTTCCGGCCGGCGGATGCGAACGAGACCGCGATCGCCTGGGCAGCGGCCATCGAGATGCGAGATGGCCCTGTCGCGCTGGTGCTCACGCGCCAGAATGTGCCGACGCTCGATCGCACGCGGCTCGGCAGCGCGGCGAAGACGGTGCGCGGCGGCTACATCCTGCAGGATGCGGAAGGTGGCGCGCCCGAGCTGATTCTCATGGGGAGCGGGTCGGAGGTGCACCTGCTGCTCGCCGCGGCGGAGAAGCTCTTCGCCCACGACATCCGCGTACGCGTCGTCAGCATGCCCAGCCTGGACGTGTTCGCGCGGCAACCCAAGGCGTATCGTGATGAAGTGCTGCCGCCCGTCCTCAAGCATCGCATCGCCATGGAGGCGGCGAGCCCGCTGTCGTGGTACCGCTGGGTCGGGGACGCGGGCGAGGTCATCGGTCTCGACCACTTTGGCGCGTCGGCTCCATACGAGCGCCTGTATCAGGAATTCGGAATCACCGCCGATCACGTGGTCGCGCGCGCGCGGGAAATGCTCGACCGCTAGAGAAGTGGTAAAGGAGGACCCAATGGCGAACACCGGCACCACCAACCACATGACGGCACTGCTGGCGCAGGGGCAGAGCGTCTGGCTCGACTATCTGCGGCGCGGCATGCTGCGCGACGGTGACCTGGCCGCGCGCATCCAGGACGGATTGCGCGGCATGACCTCGAACCCGTCCATCTTCGAGAAGGCCATTGACGAGAGCACGGACTACGACGCCGCGTTGCGTGATCGGACACTCGAAGGGAAGACGGACGTGGAAGTGTTCGAGGAGCTGGCGGTGGAGGACGTCCGCGAGGCCTGCGACGAGTTCCGCTCGCTGTACGACGCCACCGATGGCGCCGATGGCTTCGTCTCCATCGAAGTCAATCCGCGACTGGCCCGGGAGACGGAGGCGTCGCTCGCGGAAGCCCACCGGCTCTGGCGGGAAGTGGGCCGGCCCAACGTGATGGTCAAGATTCCGGGCACGCACGAAGGATGGTCCGCGATCGAACGCGCGCTGGGCGAGGGCCTGAACATCAACATCACGCTGCTGTTTTCGGTGGCCCACTATCGCGAAGTCGCAGAGGCCTACCTGCGGGCGCTCGAAGCGCGTGTGCGGCTGGGCCAGCCGGTGCACCGCATCGCATCGGTTGCGAGCTTCTTCGTGAGCCGGGTGGACACGGAAGTGGACAAGCGGCTGCACGCCGGCGGCGACACGAATGCGTCGCTGCGCGGGCAGGCTGCGGTGGCCAACGCCACGCTCGCCTACGCGCTCTTCCGCGAGCTGTTCTCCGGACCACGCTGGAACGCGCTCGCCGCACGGGGCGCGCGCGTGCAGCGGCCGCTCTGGGCCAGCACCAGCACGAAGGACAAGGCGTACAGCGACGTGAAGTATGTCGAGGCGCTCATCGGAGCGGATACCATCACGACGGTGCCGCCGGACACACTGGCGCACTTCGAGGATCACGGCGTCGTGACGCGCACGCTGCCGGGCGACCCCGGCCAGGCTGCACACGTCATGCAGGCGCTCGCGAAGAGCGGGATTGACTTCGCGGATGTGACGCAGACCCTGGAGACGGAAGGGATCGAGAAGTTCGCGAAATCCTATGAAACGCTGCTCGCGACGCTCAAGCGCAAGCGACAGGCGCTTGCCGCGGCGTGATGCCGATCACGCACCTGTTCTTCGACATCGGAGGTGTCCTCGGCACCAACGGCTGGGACAGCCGTGAGCGCGCGGCCGCGGTCACGCGATTCGGGCTCGATGCCGAGGAGTTCGACCGGCGGCACCGCGAAGTCGTCGGTACCTGGGAAATGGGACGGATGACGGTCGACGAGTACCTGGAGCACACGGTGTTCGATGATCCCCGTGATTTCTCTCCGGCCGAGTTCATCGCCTTCATGAAGGCGCAGAGCGAACCCGACAGTGCCGCGATCGCGCTGGCCCGTGCGCTGGGCGCAAGCGGGCGCTATCGCCTGATGGTGCTCAACAACGAGTCGGAGATGCTGAATCTCCATCGTGTGCAGAGCTTCGGGCTGGTGGCTATTTTCCATGCATTCTTCTCGTCGTGCTGGACGGGCGTCATGAAGCCATCACGCCGTGCGTACGAGCTCGCGATCGCCATGTCACAGGCCGATCCGGCGTGCTCGATCTTCATTGACGATCGCGTGAACAATCTCGTGCCCGCGCGCGCGCTCGGGATGCACGTCATCCACTTCACCGGTGTGCCGGAGCTGACGCGCGAGCTCGAGCATTGCGGCGTCACCTTCTGACCAGGGGAGTTCCACACCATGCAACTTGGAATGATCGGGCTGGGCCGGATGGGCGGCAACATGACGCGGCGTCTCATGCGGGCGAAGCATGCGGTGGTTGCCTGGGACCGGAGCCCCGACGCGGTGCGCGAGCTCGCCAGTGAAGGAGCGACGCCGGCCAGCAGTCTCACCGACGTGTGCGCCAGACTTGCGGCGCCGCGCGTGGTGTGGCTCATGGTGCCGTCCGGCAAGCCGGTGGATGATACGATCGCCGCACTGACGCCGGCACTCGCGCGCGGCGACATCATCATCGATGGCGGAAACTCCAACTTCCACGACACCATGCGGCGCGGAGCGGCACTCAAACCGCGCGGCATCGCCTTCGTCGATGCCGGAACGAGCGGCGGCATCTGGGGACTCGAGAACGGCTACTGTCTCATGGTAGGCGGTGACAGGGAGGCCGTGTCGCACTGCGAGCCGATCTTCACCGCGCTCGCGCCGGCGAATGGCTATGCGCACGTCGGACCCACCGGTTGTGGCCACTACGTGAAAATGGTGCACAACGGGATCGAGTATGGCATGTTGCAGGCGTATGCCGAGGGCTACGAGATTCTGCACGCGTCGAGCGAATTCGACGTGGATCTGCATCAGGTAGCCGCCGTCTGGAACCATGGCAGCGTCGTGCGCTCCTGGCTGAACGAGCTGGCCGAGAGTGCCTTCGAGAAGGACAACGCACTGGCGGATCTCAAGGGTTACGTGGATGATTCCGGCGAAGGGCGGTGGACCGTGCAGGAGGCGATCGATCTGAACGTCCCGGCGCCGGTGATCACGCTCTCGCTGCTGGCCCGGCTGCGCTCGCGCCAGGAGGAATCGTTCGGCGCGAAAGTGATCGCGGCGCTCCGGCACGAATTCGGCGGCCACGCGGTGCACGCGGAATGAGTACGCAACTGGTCACGCCCACGGCGCCCGCGAAGCCGCAGCCCACGGAACGCCCCGTCCGCTGCGCAGGGCCGTGCACGATGATCATCTTCGGCGCCAGCGGCGATCTCACGCACCGCAAACTCATGCCGGCCATCTCGAACCTTGCCCATGACCAATTGCTCGACCCGGGCTTCAGGGTGATCGGCGTGAGCAGCGGCGCCATGACCGACGACGCCTTTCGCGCGGACATGGACAAGGCGATCGCGACGTCCGATGAGACCGTGCAGACCGACAAGGAAAGCCGGGCGAAGTTCCTGCAGCGCGTGTCCTATATTGGCGGCGATCTGCGCGACGGTGGAACATATGCCAAGGTGAAGGAAAAGCTGGAATCCATGGAGGGATCGAATGCCCGGGGCGGCGGCCGCCTGTTCTATCTTGCCATCCCGCCCAGTGTCTACCCGGATGTCGTGCGTCACCTGGCCGAGAGCGGACTCGCGCCACGCGAGAAGGACAGTAGCCGCCGCTGGGCACGCGTGATCATCGAGAAGCCATTCGGCCACGACCTGGAGAGCGCGCACGCGCTGAACTCGCTGGTGCGGAGCGCGTTCGCCGAGAAGCAGATCTACCGGATCGACCATTATCTGGGCAAGGAGACGGTGCAGAATCTGCTCGTGCACCGCTTCGCCAATTCCATCTTCGAGCCGATCTGGAATCGCGATCACGTTCATCACGTGCAGATCACCGCCGCGGAAACCGTGGGGGTGGAGCATCGCGCGAAGTACTACGAGGAAGCGGGTGTGATTCGCGACATGTTCCAGAATCACCTGCTGCAGCTGCTCGCGCTGACCGCCATGGAACCGCCCAATACGTTCAGCGCGGACGCGGTGCGCAACGAGAAGGTGAAAGTCATTGAAGCGATCCGTGACTTCACGCCGGCGCAGGCCCGCAGTGCTCTGGCCCTCGGCCAGTATGGACCCGGTGCGATGGACGGCAAGCCGGTTCCGGGATATCGCCAGGAGGCAGGCGTGAATCCGGCGTCGCGTACGCCAACCTTCGCTGCGCTGCGCCTCGACATTCAGAACTGGCGCTGGCAGGGTGTGCCATTCTTCCTGCGCTCCGGCAAGCGGATGGCTCGGCACGTTACCGAGATCGCCGTGCAATTCCGCCGGCCGCCACACACGCTCTTCAAGCTCAGCGGATCCGAGCAGCTCGATCCCAACGTGCTGGCCTTTCGCATTCAGCCGGAGGAAGGGATCTCGCTGCGCTTCGAGGTCAAGGCGCCCGGCGTGGACATTCGCGTCACGCCCGTGCGCATGATCTTCACCTATGCGGACGCGTTTGGACGGAGTGGTGAGTACACGGCCTACGAGACGCTGATTCTCGACTGCATGCAGGGTGATGCCACGCTGTTCGACCGCGCGGACTCCGTGGAGGAGGCGTGGCGCCTCGTGGACCCGCTCGTGGAAGCCACGATGGACGAATCGGAGGACTTCCCGAACTACGCGGCCGGATCATGGGGACCTGCGTGTGCCGATGAGCTCATCGGACGCGAGACCGCTGTGTGGCGCACCCCGTGACCGACATGTCCGAGGCGCTCAAGCGCTCTGCCGCGCACGCGGCGGTGGAGCGCCTGACATCGGGCATGGTCGTGGGACTCGGCACCGGTACCACATCAGCGTTCGCCATCGAGGAAATCGGACGCCGCATCCGCTCCGGCGTGCTGCGCGACATCGCCGGCGTGCCCACGTCGAATGCGTCGCATCATCTGGCGCTCGCGCACGGAATTCCGCTGGTGACGCTCGAGTCCCATCCGATAGTCGACATCACCATTGATGGCGCGGATGAAGTGGATCCATCCGGCCGCATCATCAAGGGCGCCGGCGGCGCGCTGCTGCGCGAGAAGATCGTCGCGACGCGGTCCAGACGCTGGCTCGTAGTCGTTGACCCGGCCAAGCTCGTTCCACTGCTCGGTACGAAGGCGCCGCTGCCCATCGAGGTGGTGCGCTTTGGCTGGGCCGGACACCTGGCGGCGCTGCGCGCACTCGGGGCGAAGGCGGAGCGGCGGCACAAGGATGGCGAGTCGCCCTACGTGACTGACGAAGGGAACTACCTCATCGATGCGAGCTTTCCGTCCGGCATCAATGAGCCGGAAACGCTGGCGCGCGAACTGCGCTCCTGGCCTGGTGTAGTGGAGACCGGGCTGTTTCTCGGCCTGCAGCCGGAGGTCATCGTGGGGGAACAGCGGGAATGAGGGCCAGGGGATGGCGGCCGGACCCTCTCTCATCGTCTGGCCGCTATTCCCGCTGTTCCCCCACGATGACTTCGAAGTTGGTCCCCTCCCACCGGTTCCCCTGCACCCAGCGGAAGGTGAACACGACGCGGCTCCCCGAAGGAAGCCGGGACGTCGGCAGATCCGCCACGTGGATGTCCAGGCCGGTGTCGCGCGTGTCCAGGTCCACGAAGGTCGTCCAGTCGTCCGCGGTCCAGCGCACGGTGGCCTCTTCGAGTACTTCGAGGCGCAGCACCTTGCCCTGCGGAATGCTGCGCCGCATGAGGTTGAACTTCCAGGACGAGTATGGAGAGGTCGTGGCCTGCATGATGTAGCGCTGCGTCGTTTGCGCGGGGGTATCGAACACCTTGCCGTCCGAAAGAGAGCGGCAAAGCTTGAGATATTCCGCATGCGCCCAGACAAGCGGCATGGCCGATCCAGCCGGCCGGCCGGGAATCAGCTCGGCCGCTTCGATCGGCTCGCCGTCCCACACCTGTTCGGGAATCAGCCCGCTGCCGTTGGCCGACTGCTCCATCACACGAAGCAGCGCCAGCGCGTCCTTCTTCCGTCCCGCGGCCAGCTCGTAGTGAGCGCGTTCGCCCGTGAGCAGTGGCCAGCATCGCCCGATTCCACCGCCGTCGTACGGGCGGCCATCAGCGTACTCTCCGTAGCGATCGCCTTCATAGCGCCGCCACCCCGGTCCGTACGGCAGCGTGCGCTTGAGGACCGCGTCCATGGCATGCACCGTATCCACGATGCGCGGATCATTTGGCGCGCGCAGCCCGAACCGTACCAGCGCCAGTGCGTCCGGACTCACGGCCTGTCCTTCATGATCGTGGCGTTCGGTGATGCCCATCTTGATCGGGACGAATCCGGACTGCGGTGAGGGCGCGGCGGGCAGACTCGTCGGCGCGATGCGCACGTAGTATCCGTTCACGCCAAGGTCGTGCGCAGTTGGCGTCCCCGTCACGTACGTCCACCGCTCGATGTCATCGTTCCAGCCATCGGCCGTCTCACGCAGATGATGCGCGATCTCCGCCGCATCGTGCAGCTCGGCCAGGTCCGCCGCCACGAGCAACGCCGCGATTTCGGCCGCCAGCGTGAACGGCGAAAGGCCCGCATTCTCCTCCCAGCGGTCCTGCGCCGTAGCGGGCCCATTGCGCACGATGAACGATGCGGCGCGCCGCACCATGGGCCAGAGCCGCGCGAGCTCATCAGGACCCAGCGCATCGGCGCGACGCAGCAGGTCCACGAGCAGAATGGGGAACGCCGTTTCATCCATCTGCACCGCGTTCCAGTACGGTGTCCCGTCGAGCCACATGTTCTGCGGCCAGTGGCCATCAGCGTCCTGCGTGACGCACAGATAGTGCAGCACGCGCTGCGCATCGGCTGTGGCGCCCACGGCCAGCAGTCCTCCCGCGGCCTCGACGAGATCGCGCGGCCAGACCAGGTGATAGCCACCGAGATCGTTGTCCCCCTTGCTGAACCCCCAGGGGATGGACAGGCTCGCAATGATGCCCGAGGCAAAGTTCTTGGACTCGTGCACGCGCAGCACGGTTGTGCTCGTCCGGCGAATTTCCGGATCGCCCGGCATGCTCTCGTCCTTCACGGTGAGCGACCGCTGCCAGTCCTGCCATCCGTGCACATACACGCTGCGGGCATGCTCGAATCCTTCATTCAACGCCGCAACGGCCTTGTACCCGGCCTTCACGCTGTCGGTGCCAAAGCCCAGGGCGACGACGAACTGTCCGCCGGCCGCGGCGAGATCCACCTCGCCGGTCAGCGCGACGTTGCCGTTCTCCGCGCGCTCCCACGTCTGCTCCAGGCGGCGATGATCCGCGAGTTCCCGCCAGCCGTCCGACATTCCCGCGAAGCCCACCGAGCGCGCCAGCCACGGCACGGAACACGCCAGCGCGAGCGCGGCACCGTCACGCTCGGCGAACAGCAGCGGAATTCCCTTGTAGTCACCGACCCATGCGGTATTGCCGGCGCCGTGATTATGGAGGTGCGGCGAGAGCAGGACGTACACGTGGTAGTTCTCGATCGTGCCGAGGAGCGGCGTGAAGCGCGTGTCCTGCATCACCGTGTCGTGACGGCTCGAGGTGAGCACTCGCTTCTCGATCCGGTACCGGCCGTGTACGCAGGTGTTGGTGATGCGATACGCCGGCACGCCGCGCGCGAGCGACGCGATCTCATGCGTGGTGTGCCGCTTCTCCTCGGAGAAGAACTTGTGGCCGTCGGTGACGATGAGCCCCAGGTCGCGCGTACACGCGAGGTCCACATCGGGATAGTAGATCTCGTTGAAAATGCCGTGACTGAGCGTGAACCAGACGCGGCTCATCGCCGCCGACGCGGTACCCACACCCGTCTTCGCGCTGGACGTCCAGCGCGCAGGAATGCCGGGCCATCCCGGCGCATGCGAGTCAGCGGTGGTCATGACGATCTGCGAGGAGTAGTACCGATGAGACTGTCCGGGAACGATACGCGGACAGCACGCTGCACATGCAACCTGCTCCAATCGGCACCGTCGCGCTACTCCACGCCTGTGCGCGCCGCACGCCGCAGGGCAGCCCGATCAGGCCCCATGGGCATGACGCGAGCCGGCCCGGGCGGCACAAGGTATGCCCCCTGAGAGAGCGCAACACCCCGCGCGACCGCGCAGCGGACCCACGGAGGCTGGACCCCGACATCCGTTGTGCGCCGCCGCGCCGGGGAAATCACGGGAGGCACCCTATGGAGATGTCAATCACGCATGCGCATACGGGACAGGTGCGCACCGCATCCGGTATCTGCTTCCTTGCTGGAATCTGGCTGATCATTTCGGCCTCGGTGTATACCGGGCTGCATGCGTCGGCCGCCGGATGGAACAGCATCATTGTCGGCATCATCGTCGCGATCTTCGCGGCCATCCACTTCTACACGCCGCGGTCCACCGCGGGACTGAGCTGGCTCAACCTGCTGCTCGGCATCTGGATGATCATCTCGCCGTGGATCTACGGCTACACGGCGGAGCGCGGCGCGTTCTGGAACAGCATCATCCTGGGCATCATCGTCGTGATCTTCGCATTCTGGAGTGCAGTCACGACGCGACCCACGGAACCGCCGAGCGTGGTGCCACGGGTGTAGCTGACTGTCGCGCGGCTTACCTTGCCAAGCCGCCGCGGAGTTGTTCGATTGGCGCGTATCAGTTGCCATCGACATCCCGAGCGGAGAGCGAGCAATGAGTCGTGTGCGAACGAGGCGCGTTGTGAGTGTCGTGCTGAGCGCGGTGGTTGCCGCGGCGGCAGCGACACCACAACGCGCTTTCGCGTTCCAGGCGGTATCCCCGGACAGCGGCCGGGACTCCACGGGCGCGGCGATCTTCCGGAACATCGGTCCATCCGTCGCGGGCGGCCGCGTCAGTCAGGTCGTTGGAATCGCCGGCGATCCCGATACCTACTACGTGGGCGCGGCGGCCGGCGGCGTGTGGAAGACGACCAACGGCGGCATGACGTGGAAGGACGTGTTCGCGCGCCAGCCGGTGGCCTCCATTGGCGCCATCGCGCTGGCGCCATCCAATCCGAATCTGGTGTGGGTGGGCACCGGCGAGGCGAACATCCGCAATGACGTCATCAGCGGACACGGCATCTATCTGTCGGGCGATGCCGGCGCGTCGTGGCGCTTCATGGGGCTGGCCGACGCCGGTCAGATCTCGCGCATCATCGTGGACCCCCACAATCCGGACCGCGTGTTCGTCGCCGTGCTCGGCAACGCGTGGAAGCCCACGGCGGATCGCGGCGTATATCGCACCGACGATGGCGGCAGGACCTGGAAGAAGGTGCTGTTCGTCAACGACACGACGGGCGCCTCGGATATCGTCATGCAGCCCGGCAATCCAGGCGTCCTGTTCGCGGCCATGTGGCAGGTTCGGCGCTTGCCGTGGGAACTCGACAACGGCGGCGTGGGCAGCGCCATCTATCGCTCGACCGATGGGGGCGACTCCTGGAGCCGGCTCACGACGGGGCTGCCCGACGGGCCGTACGGGCGAATCGTCCTCGACATCGCGCCCAGCAACCCCACACACGTGTACGCGCTCATTGAAGCGAAGAAGGGACTGCTCTGGGAATCGCACGATCTGGGCGACCACTGGAGCGCCGTGAGCGACAATCATGCGCTCGACGTGCGACCGTTCTACTTCTCGCTCATCAATGTGGCGCCGGATGACGATCGCCGCATCTACTTTTCGTCCTTCCAGCTGATGGAGTCGGACGACGGCGGCAAGACGGCTCGCGCCATTGATGCACGCATCCACCCCGATCATCACACCCTCTGGATCGATCCAGGGAATCCCTCGCGCATGATCCAGGGAAACGACGGCGGCGTATTTCTCAGTACGGATCGGGGACGGAGCTGGCGCTTTCTGAACAATCTGCCCATCGGCCAGTTCTACATGGTGGCCGCCGACAGCCGGAGGCCGTACTACCTGTGCGGCGGGCTGCAGGACAACAACGCGTGGTGTGGTCCGTCGAACACGTTGAGCGGGGAAGGGCAGAACGGCGCGGAGTGGTACACGGTCACGGGAGGCGACGGCGAATACGCGGTACCCGCGCCCAGCGACAGCAACATCGTCTACGTCGA
>Ga0070699_100001369_pt1 | contig 22405 bp, 32 predicted proteins | sample KBSK1503metaG_FD_65473 | JGI IMG/M metagenome (GOLD analysis project Ga0070699, IMG submission 65473) | Corn, switchgrass and miscanthus rhizosphere microbial communities from Kellogg Biological Station, Michigan, USA - KBS K1-50-3 metaG | ecosystem: Host-associated > Plants > Roots >...
CTGGAAGGCTTTCGTCGCCACCGGCATCGTGCTCGCGGCGAGGCTGTCCGACCACTTCTGGTACTGGCCCTTCAACGACGACAGGGCGGCGGCGGCGCGCCGGGTCGCGTCCGGCATCTGCTGAATCTGCCGCACGTAAGCGTTCTGCGCCTGCGCTGCCTGCTTGGAGGTGGCTCCGTGCTGGTCGACGGCGTCCTTGTACTTCTTCTCCGCGCCGGCGGCCTCAGTGATCGCCGTGACCTGCCCTGCGGCGGCTGCGGCGAACGCGCCCACCGCGACCGCGGCAGCGCCCACCCCGGCTGCGATCGGCGCGGCCTGCACGGCGATGGGGATGAGCGCCGGGGACAGCAGCAGGGCCGCGGACCTGAGGCTGCCGACGGCCTCGTTGAACCGGTTGGTGCCGCCGGTGACCTGGTTGAGCGAGTTGTTGATCAGCCGGGATTCGGAGACGAACCGGCCGCGCAGGTCACGCAGCTGGCCGTTCGCGTCCCGGGTGAGACCGCGCAGCGCGAGGGCTGCCGGGGTCGTGTTGGCGTTGACGGTGATCGTGGCATCGCCGAGGTGGCCATCACCAGCAGGGGTGCTCACAGGGTCACCTCCCGCGGCAACACGCCGGCCTCAACGAGATGCCTCGTCACATCCCGCACCAGCCACGCGTCAGCCGTCTTCAAGACCGCGCCGAGCGGACGCCCGCCGTCTGCCATGAGCGGCTTCAGCAGCTGCACCGCAGCCTCAAAGTTGCTGCACTGCCACGCCATCCGCCGCAGGTCGTCCCAGCCCGCGTCGAGGACGCCAGGACGCCGGGTCAAGAGCTTCTCTCCGGTCTGCTCCTGGACCTGCCGCACCACTTCCTCGACGCCCGCGTCGTAGGCCGTCTGAAGCCGGGCCAGGACCGCGACCCCGGCAGCGAGGATCTCCTCGCGGTCGCCGTTCACGACGCAGCCCGCGCCGACGCACGCCGCGGACAACTGCAGGCCGCCGCGAGAGCATGCCCGCACGCCAACCGGCCCGGCCGCATCGCCGCGGCGGCCCGCCCGTCGACCACGGCCGCATCCGCCTCCAGGGCGCGGACCGTCTGCGCCATCTGCAGCACATGCCGCTGGTCGCCGCGACGCTTCGCATCCTTCAACCGCGCCCTCGCCGTACGAAGCGCAGCCGCCACCAGCGCCCGCCCGTCGTCATCCCCCACAGGCTTCTGCGCGGCCGCCGCGGGATGCCGCTGCGCCCACTCCCTGGCCATGCTCCGCTCGGCCGCAGAAGGCGGCACAGCAGCCGCAGGCGGGCGCTCAGCACCTCCCCGCACCCGCGCCTGCAAAGCCTCCCAGTACGGCCGCAGCAGCCCCGGCCCACATGTCCCACACGGCTGGCCGCCGAACAATTCCGCGAAGGCCGGCGCATACTCCACCGGCCGCGACCCCAGGAACCGGCTGAAATCCAACGCCCGGCACCAACGGCACCCATCCGTCACACACGCCGCCGCCAACTCCGCCCGGCTGAACAGACTCCGCCAATCCGACGGCATCGCCGACAACTTCGAAGCGAACGAACGCGGCAGCCCCGTCTCACTGTGAAACAGCGCCTCCCGCACCTTCCGCGCCGTCGACACCGGCGTCTCACCCCGCCGCGCCAGCGAGGCCACAAGACTCGCCTGCCTCAACCGGTGGAACTCCTCCACGGCCTGAAGCGACAGCCGGGCCGGACCCTCCCCGGGAAGCGTGGCGAGACGGTCCTCCCGCACGGCACGGTGCACGGCCTCCGCGGTGAGGCCGAGGTATTTGGCGGCGTCAGCGACGCTCAGTTCGTCCATGCCCGGGACGCTAGAACCCATCCCGCGAAGATCATTCCGGTTCCGGAACCGGGGTTCGTGAACCACCGCTACCGTGGAAACACGCTGCCGCGTCCGGGCCGGTCAGGCACCCGGCACCCCTTTTACGGACACGACAGCCAGGCCCACCCCGGTGTACGACGGGGCACGGACCGCACGGAGCCCGCTCCCCGACTCGTCGGCCGAGGCAGCGGGCTCCACCACACCCCTCACGGCCGCCAAATCCGCTCCGACATCGGCGACCCCCGCCGCCACGGCCTGAGCCCACCCGCCGGCGCTGACGCCTCCACCCTCGGCCGCCACCCAGAACGGGCCCGCTCCGCCGCCAACGGACTCGAAAACCCAGCAGGCAGACGCCACCGGACAGGCCGCACCTGCGCCCGCTGAGCCGCCGCACGCGCCCGAGCAGCCGCACGACCCTCCTCGTGACTGCGCTCGACGTGCTCGGCCTTCAGGCGCTCATGCTCCTGACGCAGTGCCTCGAACCGATCCATCTGGCCCCGGCGGGCAGCACGCGCCATCCGCTTCCACAGCGCGGCCAGCTGCTCCTCCCGCTCCTCCGGACCCAGCTCACTCGGTGTCGTCATCGTCCTCGTCCTCGTCGTCCAGGCCGTCAGGATCGAACCCCTCCCGCTCAGCGAACCGGCGGAAGTCCTCCATCAGATCCCGCTTCTCGACGACCGCCGCCGACGCGGTGTCTGCCATGGCAGACACCGGACTCCCCGGGGGCGGCTCGGGCGGCTCCTGACCAGCCGACCGGTACAACGCCACCGACGCCGCCCACGCCGCCCACGCCTGCTGATCCGGCGACAACTCCAACGCCTCGAACGCCGCCCGCAGCGCCTCCGCGATCGTCTGCCCCTCCAGGTCCAGGCGCCGCTCCAACGTCACCCTGAGCGGCTCCACGGCGTCTGTGCCCATCGCCTTCGCCTGCCGCTCCAACACCCGCAGCGCAGCCATCACAGCCTTCGTGTCACCGCCCATCGCCGCCGGCCACACCGCCGCCAACAACGCATCCGTACGCTCCTGCGCGAGCAGCCCAGCATCCGCACGAGCCGCATCCCCGACCGTCGCGCGAACGTCGGCGAGGACCTGGCTGATGCGCTGCTGGCTCACGTCGTACTCGGCCGCGAGACGGGCCTGCGTCCAACCCCCCACATACCGCGCCCAGATCTCGTGATCACGCCCGTCGAGCCGCTCAGTCTCCGCCACGGGTCACCTCCTGCCTAGTGAAAGCTTGTGCTCTACACGGTCATACGGGTTCCGGGCAGCAGACAGGCCCAGCCATCCGAAGACGACCAGGCCCAGCGCCCCCGCTCACTCCTCGCCGCGCGCATCCCGCTCACGCGCCGCATCGATCCGCCGCTGCAACTCCTCACGCCCGAACCGGTTATGCGCGCGGACGATGTTCAACTCCTCGTCGAGCGACGTGCCGTCGTCGTCCGCCAACACCACCGACGCCCTCTCGGCAACCCAGATGGGCCAGCGGGGACCGGCCGTCAGGTCGAGGACGTTGCGGAGCTCGCGGGCCCCGTACAAGGCCATGTCGGCGGCGACCGGACGGCCGGCGGCGAGGTGTTCCGGGATGCTGGCTTCGAGTTCGGCGATGCGGGCGGCCATGACGATGAAGATCTGGTCTTGGGGTTCCACGAGATGTTCCTCCGGGGTAGGCCGGCCGCCGGTCGGCGGCCGGAGTCTGTGGTCAGTCGTCGGCCTGGTCAGAGGGGTTTTTCTGGGATCGCAGAAAAACCTCTTCGTGGTCCTGGTCCTCGTCGTCGAGGCGCAGATGCTCGGCCTCGGCGAGCCGGCGCAGCTTGTTCGCGTGCCGGGCAGCCACGCCGCGCCGGCGAGCGGCGGACAGTTCGTTACGGCGGCGCTGCGCGGCCTGCACGCGGGCCTTCGCCGCGGCGATCCGCTGCTGTATCTGCTGCTCGACGTGGGACGTGGGCTCGGTCACGACGCCTCCCCGTGCTCGAAGCGGGCCGAGCGGGCAGCGGTGTAGGCGCTCGCCGCGTCGGGCTCCGTGTCGTCGAAAGCAGGGATGAGCCAGTTGGCCGCCGACTCACCGCATGTCTCCGCCGTCGCGCAGCTCGTCTCGATCAGCACCCACGGGCGGAGGTTCTTGCGGAAGCGGCTGAACCCGTAGTGGTGGCTGTAGATGCCCTGCTCGTCGTCGTGTCCGCACGGGTTGAGTCCGACCCAGCCCCAGTCGCCGCCCTTGCGAGGCTCCGGAATGGGCCCGAGGACCAGTAGCCGCGGTCCGGGCTCCCACTGGTACGGCATCTCAGGGAGATGTTCGGCTGCTGCTCGCATCAGGGGGACGTCGAGGTCGTCGCCGTGGCCTTTCACCTCGACCCATGTGCCGCAGTCGGGGAGCAGGAAGTCGGGGAGGTAGGGCGTGCCGTCGATGACGTAGCCCTGGGGTTCGTACTCCCACTTGATGCCGAGGGTGGTGAAGAAGACGGCCCAGCGTGCTTCGAGGCGGGACCGGAAGCGGTGGCCGGCGTAACGGGTTTCGATGGCCTGGATGGTCACGGGGTTCTCCTTCGGTCTGTGGGTCGGTTGTTGACGTCGCGGAACCAGCACGCGACGAGTGCGGCCTGTTCCCAGCCGAGGCGGTCGTAGAGCGCCTTGACGTCCTGGTGGAGGGGATGACCGTCGGGCTGGCCGTAGACGTGCGCCCGGAGCGCGGTGGCGACGTCCAGTGCGGCCGGCCAGCCGAGTTCGTGGACCAGATCGCGGGCAAGGTCGGCGTAGGTGTACTCGTCGCCAGTGCGGACGCGGTCGGCCTGGCGTAGCCAGCGCTCGACGTCCATCACTCCGGTGTCCAGGCGTCGCCGAGGCTGTCGTACCGGTGCCCCGGCTCCCTGTCCTCCGGCCACGGCGCGCGGACGGCATCACGACGCTTGTGGCGCAGGCCGGCCTGCTGCCGGGTGGCGTGCATCCGATGCGCCGGATCGTGCTCGATGGGGTCCATGCCCATCTCGGTACGGATGCGGTCGGCGCGCACCAAGCGGCCGTTCTTGTTGGGGGCGTTGCACTGCTCGCCAGGTTCGGCACCGCATGTGGTGCAGCGGTGGGCGAGCGCGTAAACGTGCAGCGGGGGCCATACGGTCTTGCTCATGTCCGTCTCCTGTGTCGTGTTTCGCCTATGGGGTGGGGTGTGGTGCGCAAAACCGGGAGCAGCGGGAGCAGCGGCCCCGCTCCCACCGTCCCTCGTCTCGCGTGCTGTCTCATGTCTCACCCCTAAGGGGGGTGAGACGAGACGAGACTGAGACGGAAACTGAGACTGGCGTGAGACTCGTGAGACTTTGCAGGTCAGATGGGGTACCTCGAATGAGACTTCGTGAGACAAGATCACGGGTGAGACAGCCCATCCGAGGGGCGCGTGAGACTCACGGAGCGTCATGGGTCATCACGCTGCGCTCACTTTGGCTGCGGTCTCCGGGAGGGCGTACTTGGCGACCTTCGGAGTGCCGACGTTGACGATCAGGCTGCGGTTCGAGAGCGCGGTGATCGCCCTGTACGCGGACGCCTTCGGCACGCCGGACACCTCGATCAGCTGCGTGGCGGATGCCGCCGTGGACGCGAACGACTCCCGCATGGCGTGCAGGATCTTCTGCTCGTTGCCGCTGGCCTCTTCCGTGTCCGGACTGCTGGAGCGGGCCCGCAGGACGACCGACTCCCCTTCGGCGACCATGCGAAGGAAGATCGTGTCGAAGTCCTCGACGTCCTTCTGCTTGTCGCTGTGGACCTCGACGTACTCGCCGTCCTTGGTGACCTTGATGATGCTGGTGGCCGCTCCCTCGAACGCTGACGCGCCGCGCAGGTCGAGCCCGGTCTTTCCGGAGTGGTGGACCATCAGGACGCAGCCCCTACAGGCTTGACGAATCTTGTCTGCCGCTGCCACGACGCGTCCCATCTCGCCGTTGCTGTTCTCGTCGGCGCCGACCGTGACGCGGGCCTGCGTGTCGACGACAACGAGCGACGGCTGCAGCTCCTCCACCAGCAGCAGCAGTGCCGCCAGGTCGACGCCGTCGAGCAGCTGTACGGCCACCGGCAGGAAGGTGACGTTGTCCATGGGCTGCCTGAACGCTGCCTCCCATGCCCGGACGCGTCGCTTGATACCGGAGACGCCCTCCGCCACGAGGTAGAGCACCGGCCCGCGCGTCACCTCCCGGTACTGCCAGTGCAGGCCGTTGGCCACGCAGCCAGCCCAGTCGAGGGCGACGAACGACTTGCCCGACCCGGGCTTGCCGTACAGCCACGCGAGAGAGTCGAGGTAGAGGATGCCGTCGACCACGGGTACCGGGTCGGGGATATCGTCCAGGCCGGACGTGGTGACGAGCGCAGCCTTCAGCTTCGCCAGGCGCTTCTGAGTCGGGTTCTCGCTGGCCTTCTCCGCGTGGCCGTGCGCGTCGAGTTCGCCTGCCCACATGTCCACGTTGGGCACCGTCTCGGCGGGCGCCCGGAAGTCATGCCCGAGCTGCCCGCCGTGGTGCGTGGGCTCGGTGTTGTCGCACGGTCGACCGTCACCGGTCGGGTGCGCGCAGAACCGAGTGGAGTCGAACGAGGTGGTCACGCGCGGTTCTCCAAGGTGAGGTACTCGCCAGGCCGCCCGGGAATCTGGATCGGAGGCCAACCGGGGGTAGGGGTGAGCTTGTGCGCCGGCCGGGTGCGCATGATGTGGGGATGCGCTGCCCGCTGCTCGGCGGCGGTCCGTCTGGTGACGATCGCCTGGGTGCGTGCGTCGGCGTACCGGCGGGCCTCGGCCATGCGGTGGAGCTCAGCGGCTTCGAGGACGGCCACCCGTGACCGAGGGTCCTGCGGGTCCAGCTGCAGCCATACGGGTGATCCGTAGGTCGGCCACGTGGCGTCGTCGTCGGGGAGGAGAGCCGTGGCCTGCGCGCACGCCCGCAGGTGCGTGATCTGGCCTGCGGTGGGGTCGTTCGGGACGATGCGCATGCGGGGGCCGCGCCCGAGTGGTCGGGGGTCCTCGTGCATCGGGTGGGCGCTCACCCGGCGACCCTCTGAAGATGCACGGCGAGCAGGCATGGTCTGGTCGGGCGGTGCGCCCGTAGGCTGGGACATACGTCCTCCTGCTTGAGTCGAGAAGACGCGGCCCCGGATCTGCTTGGCGGTTGAGCCGGGGCTTCGTCATGGGTGGGCGTCATGCCCCTCTCTCGTCGGCACCACTAATGCCGGCGCGGGAGGGGTGTCTTATGCGCCTCGGAGAGGCCGGATCACCGCCGATTCCGTAGGGGTGCAACCGCATGAGGCATGCGGTGTGCTGGCTGTGACCTGCAAGGATTCGGCGTGCTGGCACTGTGATGGCACGGCAGGGTTGATTTTCGGAGCAGGCTCTGGGGCGTACAGAAGTGCGATCAGATCCCGGGTCGGGATCTTCAGCTTCCGACCGAGCGGGAGGACGCGCGTCGCGGTCCACTCGCCGCGCCGAATCTGCGCGTACACCGTGTCCTTGTTGACGCCGAAGATCGACGCCACCGTTGGGACGTCCGTCGTCGGGCCGAGCGCCTCGATCGCCTCGCGCGTCCACGCTCTGGTCACTGCTCCTCCTCGGCGAACCCGCATTGGGCGAGGAACTGCCGAGTACGGACACGGACCGCGCGACCGGTGCGAATCACCGGCCATTCACCCCGCTGCGCTGCCGCATACCCGGTCCGACGGGCGACACCAGCGATACGCGCCGCGAGCGGCACGGAGATCGTGGGGCTCTCGTCAGGGTTCGGAATCTGCACCTTGGCAGCACAGACCGCATCGCTTGAGCGATCAGAATGATGCTTCACGGGATCCATTCTGCGCCCAGTCGGCAATGAGCGTCAAGCGCATCGTGTGCGCCTTGTGCACGCATCATCTTGATGCGATGCTTCCGGCATGGCAGAGAAACAAAGGGGCACGCTCGGCCCGGTCGGCGAGACGCTGATGCAGAACATCAAGCGGATTCGCGAGGTCCAGCGGCTCACGTACGTAGAGCTGTCTGACCGACTCGCAGCCATCGGGCGCCCCATCCCAGTCCTGGGGCTGCGACGGATTGAGCGCGGCGAGCGACGCGTGGACGTCGATGATCTGGTTGCTCTTGCGGTGGTCCTGGCCACATCCCCTGTTGACCTGATGGTCCCGGGCGACGCGGACGACGACGAGCCATACGGCGTCACGCCTGATGTGTCGACCACGGCCGCCGTCGCCCGTGAGTGGATCGCCGGAACCGACTTCCTGAAGACGCCCGAGACGCCTGCCGACTTGGCCGTCGCCATTCAGTCGATGCCGAAGGCTCGCGCGCAGGCTCTGACGAGGAAGTGGATGGTCCCGCAGTACACAGGGACGTTGGAAGAGCAGGCTCATCGAGTTGCAGCCGTCGAGCGGATCAGCCTGGAAGAGGCGCGCCGAAGGGTCTACGGCAGCGCCGGCATCGAGCCGCCGGCCGAACCAGAGGGGGACAAGTCGTGAAGCCGTATAAGGCGTGCTCTTGCCGTGACCCGGAGACGAAACGGCTACTTGGCAAGAAGTGCCCGAGCCTCAGCAAGAAGGGGCACGGTGGGTGGTACGCCCGCTACGAGGCGCCCAAGTCCGCATCCGGGAATCGCCGACAGCCGCGTATCGGTCCGTTCGACACCGAACGGGAGTGCAAGGCGGAACTGGGAAGGGTGCTCGGCACGGCCGCCAACCCGAAGGCACACGACGAACGGAAGACCACGTTCGGCGAATACCTCGAGCGGCGGTACACCTGGCGGACGTCGGAGGCCGAGACCGGCGAGGGCCTGAAGAAGTCCACGCTCGACGCCGAGCGCGAGGCGATCGACCTGTACGGGAAGCCCGGCCTCGGCCACATCAAGGTCGTCGACCTCACCGACGAGCACATTCGTGAGCTGTATGCCGCCATGCGGAAGCTCAACAGGCCAGAGGAGGAGGGCGACCGGTCGGAGATTCTGCGCCGGCTGAAGGACGCCCGGGCCACCCGCCACGGTCGCCGACTCCACACGCGCCCGATCTCCGAGGGCCGTATCCGCCGCGTCCACGCCGTCCTCCACGGTGCCCTCACCGACGCGGTCAAGCTCTCCAAGATCCGGCCGGACAACCCGGCTGACGGGGTCTGGCGGTCCAAGGGAGGGAAGCGCAAGCAGGGGCGTGCCAAGCCGCAACTGTGGACGGCCGAGCGCGTCGAGGCGTGGGAGAAGACCGGCAATGTTCCGGCGAAGGTCATGGTCTGGTCGTCCGAACAGTGCGGCGCGTTCCTCGACTTCACCGAGGCCTCCGGTGAGCGCCTGTACCCGGCGTTCCACCTCGACGCCTACTACGGTCCGCGCCGCGGCGAGCTGGTCGCCGCCGAGGAGAAAGACCTCAGCCTGACCCGGAAGCGGCTGCACGTGCTGCAGTCCCAGTCGGACGACGACTTGGACGACACCAAGACCGAGGCCGGATATCGGCAGATCCCCCTCGACGACGAGACCGTTCGCGTGCTGAAGGCCTGGCACAAGCGGAAGCTGGAGGAGCGCCTCGCATGGGGTGAGGCCTACCAGGACGCGGCCCGGGTGTTCTGCTACGAGGACGGCACCGCCCTGAAGGTGGAGTACCTGTCGAGCCGCTTCCGGATCCTGATCGAGCGGTACGGGAACATCCGGGCGAAGGCCGCGGAGAAGTGGCCGGTCGAGCGAATCGCCCGGAAGTTCAGGACGACCGAGGCCGCGGTCGAGGTGGCGATGCGGATGCCGCTCCCGCCCATCCGCTTCCATGATCTCCGTCACGGCGCGGCCACGATGCTGATCGCCGCCGGCGTGGACGACAAGTTCGTCAGCGAGGTGCTCGGGCACGCATCGGTGTCTTTCACCAAGGACGTGTACGCGGTCGTCGCCAACGAAATGGCGGAGGACGCCACGCGCCGAATCGCAGCCTTTATCCCGCGCCAGAACCGCCTTTCTGCGGTTGGTGCCAGCACGGTGCCATCTGGGGGCTGAAAGCGGCTCTGAAAGCAACTCAGGGAGCCCAGCCGATTTCGGCCGAACTCCCTGGTCAGGTGGCGGAGGCGGAGGGATTTGAACCCTCGATGGGATTGAAGTCCCAAACCGCATTAGCAGTGTGTTGGGTGTCGTATGGCCGTGACGTGCCGCGACTACCCCAGACGGATTACCGCAGGTCAGTAGTGATCACCCATCTGACCGCGTTACCCCTCGACGGAACGCCACGGTGCCACTTGGTGCCAGCGCCGTGCCATCAGCGACAGCCGTCCGAGCGCGCCTCCGGATTACCCGGGGGCGCCCGCTCCGGCATCCTCGCCGCCGCCAGCCAGCACGATGCGGCGGACCTGCTGGCGGGTGTAGCCGGTGGCCTCACAGATGTCCTTCTGCGCCACGCCGTCCGTGTCGGCCTGCCGGATCGCCACGGCGAGTTCCTGCCGCAGGATCTCGGCCCGCTGCTCGGCGTCTCTGAACCGCTGCGCCATCTGCGCCAGTGATCGCTTATCCATGACACACAGTGTTCCATCAGTCATCATGGAACATGACGTTACTCAAGATCTCTGAAAATGACTAGGCCGCAACCCTTTGACATGGAACACGATGTTCCCTAGAGTGGAGGTGTCGGAAGGGAAACCAGCCGACAACGCAAGCGGCCCCCGGCGGTGCGTCAACACCGGCCGAGGGCCTACGGAATCACCTGAGCCAACAGGAGACCCGCTGTGCTGCATGCTCTCATGTCCCCTCGTACCGCCCGCACGGTGCGTGGCCTGATCGGCACCATCGCCGACGCGGCCTGCTCCGTCATCAACCCCGCCGCGCTCGTCGCCGACCAGGCCGAGCCCGCGACCGCCGAGGCCCCCGACCCGGCCGGCCTGTACGAGCCCGACGAGATCCCCGCCACCGAGGTCATCGAGGCCGCCGCCCGCGAGTACGAGCGCGCCGCCGACCAGGCCCGCCGCGCCGACCGCGGCAAGCGCGCCGCGAAGAAGGTCCTCGACAAGCTGCCCGCCGGCATCTACGGCACGTGGCGCGTCTTCCGCACCCCGTCCTCCCGGCAGACCCCGGACCTGGCGGAGATCACCCGCATCTTCAAGGCCAACAACCTCGGCCCGGTCCCGATGAAGGCGTGCGCGCCGTCCCTGAAGGTCGAGCTGGTCGAGGTCGCCGCCGGCATCGAGACCCTGACGGCGGTGACGGTCTGATGCGCGCCATCCGGAACCCGTTCGGCCTGATGGCCACCCCCGCCCCGGCCCCGGCCGACATCGCTGCCGAGCACGCGGACGCCCTCTCCACCCTCGACTTCGACAAGGTCATCGCCGCCCTGCCCGACGTCATCGACTCGGCGATGCGGACCACCCTCCCGGACGAGTACACCGCCGAGCTGGCCGCGCAGATCGCGCAGGCCATGATCGCCGAACTCCGCAACCCGCACCACGACGAGCCCACCGGCTGCCCCGTGTACCGCGACTGCACCGACACCAGCGTCGGGCACTACGACCACTACAGCCACGACATCAAGGTCACCGGCGACGAGGGCGGCACCATCCTCGACATCGGCATGGTCGCCCTGTCCGGTTCGCAGCGGCACGCGCTGGTATACCTCCGCAACGAGGAGTTCACGGACGCTGCCGCGGTGCACGCCAAGACGGCCGAGCTGCGGCGTCTCCTTGACGAGGCCGACGCGATGGCCGACCGTGTGTTCGCCGACCACAAGGCCAGCACGTGAGCGTCCGTAAGGCCGAGCAGGCCCCCACCGTGGTGGGGGCCCTGCCCGCGGCCGTCTCCGACCTCCTCGCCGCCGTCGTCGAAGCCCTCACCGTGCCCCTCCCCTCCACCGACCAGGCGGACGAACGGGCCTACCACCGTCTGCTGGAGCAGCGCACGACCGACGTGCGGATCATCCTCGGATCCATCGTCGACTACCCCGACGTCCCCATCGACAACGACGCCTCCGACCTGCGCGCCCGCATTGCCGACACGCCCGTGACGTACGCCCTGTACGAGTCCGAGACGGACGGGGGCCGGCAGTGACCGAGCGCACCGTCACCTTGCAGACCGAGGACTTCGGCCCGGTCATCCTCGAAGAGCCGTCCTGGTGTGCCGGGCACGCCGACCACGATCCATTGACCGAGCGGGCCGACCTCATCCACGCCGGCCCCGACGTCGACTGCGTCTATCTCGGCGCCGACCTGTTCTCCGCCGAGCTCGTCCAGTCGCCCTACGCCGAGTCCGTCACGCCGCTCCTCGGCGGCCTCACGCCCGGCGTCTCGGTCTGGCCCCTCGGCCGCACCCTCGACCCCGTCCAGCTGTACGGCCTGGCCGCCGCCCTCGACCGGTACGCCGACCAGCTGCGTGACCTCGCCGACCAGCTCGCCCGAATCGTCGGGGGTGAGCAGTCGTGACGGACGCCGAGCGCGCCGAGCTGTCCCGCCGCGTCAAGGAAGCCAACCGGCGCAGCGAGGAGCGGCCGCGGTGAACAGCACCCGCCCGATCCGCCGGCCGACCGAGGCCGCCGCCCTCGCGGCAGTAGCCCGGTCGCCCCGGCGGCTCCCTCCCGTAACCAGCCTGCTGGCCGCGCTGCTCGTCGCGAACGAGCGCCGTGACCGTGAAGGCGTCCAGCTGTGCGCGCACCGCGTCGTGCGCGTCTCCGAGCCCGAGGTGGGCGAATGAAGCACAACCCGTCCCGAGCCCTGGCCCTCGCGGCCGGGCTGGTCATCATCGCGCTGACGGCGGCCGCGTTCTGGCTGTCGTACGCGCACCTCGCCGAGGTCGCCCGAGCCCACGGCATGCAGGACAAGGAAGTCCGGGCGTGGGCGTGGCCGTCGACCCTGGACTTGTTCATCGTCGCGGGCGAGCTGCTCATGCTGCGGGCCGCGCTGAAGGGCAGCGTCGACGGCTGGGCGATCGGCCTCACCGTCGCCGGATCCGGCGGATCGATCGCGTTGAACGTGGCCGGGGTAGGCGGCAATGCCGAACTCCTCGACTACGTGGTGGCCGCAGTCCCGCCCACGGCCGCCCTCCTCGCGTTCGGCGCGCTCATGCGGCAGATCCACCAGGCCCTCGCCGAGCACGCCCAGGAGGAGGCCAGTCGTGTCGATATCGACACGGCTCCCGAGGTGACGGTGGAGCGCCTCGACGACGACGAGCCGCTCGCCGAGCTGGAGCCGCGCCCGCGGCCCGAGGTGGTACCGGCTGGTGCCCGCATGCTGCCGATCGTGGCCCGCCCCGAACCCGAGAAGACCTTCGTCTTCGACCACTCGCGGCAGCACTGGATGCCGTCCGGCAGCACCAACGGATACATCGACTGGCCCTCGTTGGGAGAGCCGGAGCCGGTCACCGACTCGGACGGCATGTGGTCACCCGACGCCGAGCCGGAAGAGCAGCCGCACGACCACGACCGGGCCGCCGAGGTGACCACCGCAGTACCCGCCGAGACCCCCCGCGAAGTGGTCACCGAGGTCATCGCCCTCACCCCGTCCGAGCTGCGGCGCAGGGCATCCCGGCTGAACCGCGAGTTGGTCGCCTCGACGAACCGGCCGGTGACCATCGAACGCCTTCGCGAGGAGTACGGCCTGAGCCGCCGCGAAGCTGCCGAGCTGCGCCGCGAAGTGGTCACCGTGGCGCTCGTCTCCGGGGAGGTCCGGCCGTGAAGCCTCTCGTCTACGGTGCCGTCCTGGCCCTGCTCTGGCTGCTGTTCGGCCTGCCGCTTGCGGCACCCTTCGGGGGAGTCGCAAACCTGGTCCAGCCGGTCACGCTGGCGTTCGCCGCTGGCATCCTCGCCGCCCCGACCGTGCGCCGGGGGAGGTGGGCGCGATGACCGAGTCGAGCCCGCTGGACAAGGCCGAGCTGTCCGTCAGAGAGGCGGAGACCAACACCGTCGCCGTACAGCTCGCGCTCGCCGCCGTCGAGCTCGCGAAAGCCGCCACCTCCCAGAGGGAGGCGACTGGATGCCAGCACCAGCCCCCGCCGGCCAAGCAGTTCGACACGAAGAAGTGGCTGGTGATCGGAGGCACGGCGTGCGTGTGCTCGCTCGCGTTCGCCCTGGCCTCGATCGCGATCGCCATCGGCGCGTGCTGCGCGACCGCCTGCCTGCTCATCCTGCGCTCTGTCTGGCAGGACATCCAGAAGGGCCGCTGACCTGCCCTTCCGTCCCCCGCAACCAACGGTCAATCCGACAGTCGGTTGCGGGGGTGCGGTGGGGCCGGACAGCCCGGCCCGCAACCGAGAGGAGGCCCTCATGGGCCTGTTCAGCCGCAGCAACGACAACGACGACCTGCCCGACGTGCCGTTCTACGAGTACGCCAAGGGCGGTGCCCTCCACGGCATCCACGGCGGCAAGACCATCGGCGAGGTCATGCGCGAGGAACGCCGCATCGAGGAGCACCGCGCCGAGCTGCGCCGCGCGAAGAACCAGCCCGAGGACAACTGACATGGCCAACGACATCACCTGGGACGACCTGAACGGCGCCGAGAAGCGCGCGATCCTCCGCGCCGACGCCCGCGGCCTCGTCCGCATGCTCCGCGGAGCCAGCAGCACCCCCGCCGCCGACCGCCGCGTCAAGGCCATCTACGACAAGGCCGCCAAGCGCATCGCGAGCGGCAAATAGCTCCACCCCGGGGACGGCCCGCAACTGTCCAGGCCACGGCCGTCCCCGGGCCCCGGACCGCCCAACCGAACGACCGGAGAGACCAGCATGACGGACACCCTCGTACCCGCCGTCGAGGACACGGGTACAACCACCCCCGACACCCCGCCCGAGACCTCCACGGCCGTCACGACCGTGCAGATCCCCGTCGACAACCCCCATCTGCCCGAGCCCGGCGTGACGACCGAGAAGCGCCGGCCGATCGTCGCCCCGTGGCTGCGCTCCCGCCGCGACCTCGCCGCCACCGTCCAGCGCGCCGCAGGCCACGCCGGATACGCCACCGCCTACCACGGGCTACGAGCCCCCTGGTACGGCGTGCAGCTCGCCCTGATGGCCCCGCGCGGCTCGGCCCGCCTGGTCGCGTCCACCGGCCGGTGGGTGTGGGACCGTGAAGCCGCGCCCCTGCGGGACTACGCCGTGCGCACCGAGGACGTCGAGGAATACATGCGCCTGGCCCGCCTCCGCGGCGGCCGCATCCGCTTGCGCGGCCTGGTCACGGTCGCCGCATGCGTGTTCGGCGCAGGCTTCGCCCTCTGGCTGTACGTCATGGCCCCGGCGTTCCTGTGGGTGTTCGCGGCCGGCGGGGTGCTGACCCTCGGCTACTTCGGGCAGCAGCCCGACGCCCCCGTCATCGGCCCTGCGGTGATGCGCACCGAGCTGCAGAAGCTCACCGGCACGATCGTGCTGCGCGCCCTGGATTCGATCGGCAACGCCAAGATCTCCGCCGCCGTCAAGAAGGGCGGCGACATGAACGGGATGAGGTTCACCAGCGAAATCACGCGCGACGGCCCCGGCTACCGGGCAGACCTGGACCTGCCCTACGGCGTCGTGCCCGAGGACGTCATGGAGGAACGCCAGGCCCTCGCCTCCGGCCTGCGCCGCAAGCTCGGCTGCGTCTGGCCGTCCGGCGACCCCGACGAGCACGAAGGCCGCCTCATCCTGTGGGTCGGCGACAAGCCCATGAACGAGACCACCAAGCCCCCGTGGCCGCTGCTGAAGGAAGGCGAGGTCGACCTATTCCGGTCGGTCGTGTTCGGCAACGACCAGCGGATGCGGGACATCCGCGTCACCCTGATGTTCGCCTCGATCGTGATCGGCTCCATCCCCCGCATGGGGAAAACCTTCCTGCTCCGCCTGCTGCTGCTCATCGCCGCCCTCGACCCGCGGGCCGCTCTGTACGCGTTCGACTTCAAGGGCACCGGCGACCTCGGCCCCCTCGAACCTGTCTGCCACCGCTACCGGTCCGGGGAAGACGACGAGGATCTCCTGTATGTCCTGCACGCCATGCGCGAGCTGAAGGAGGAACTGCGCCGGCGGGCGAAGGTGATCCGCAGCCTGCCCAAGTCCCGCTGCCCGGAGTCGAAGGTCACCCCCGCCCTGGCCAGCGACAAGAGCCTCGGCTTGCACCCGATCGTGGTCGGCTTCGACGAGTGCCAGGTCCCGTTCGAGCACGAGAAGTACGGTGCCGAGCTGGAGTCCATCTGCACGGACATCGCCAAACGGGGCCCTGCGTTGGGCATCGTCGGCATGTTCGCCACCCAGCGCCCGGACGCGAAGAGCCTCCCGACCGGCATCTCCGCGAACGCCATCCTCCGCTTCTGCCTGAAGGTCATGGGCCACACCGCGAACGACATGGTCCTCGGCACGGGCGCGTACAAGGCGGGCGTCAGGGCGACGATGTTCTCCCGATCCGACCGCGGTATCTGCTGGATGTCCGGTGAGGGCGACGACCCGCTGATCGTGGCGTCCGCGTTCGTCGACGGCCCGGCCGCCGAGCTGGTCGTGGCCCGCGCCCGGCAGCTGCGCGAGGAGTACGGCAACGTCACCGGCCACGCTCTTGGCGAGGGCCCCTCGGCCACGGTCGGGATGGACGTCCTCGGCGACGTGCTGAAGGTGATGCGCGCGGATGAGAAGGCCGTGTGGTGCGAGCGCCTGGCCGGCCGCCTCGCCGAGTTGCGGCCCGACACGTACGGGGAGTGGAAGGGCGAGACGGTCACCGGCGCGGTGAAGCCGTGGGGCGTCAAGACGGACCAGGTGTGGGGCACCGACGACGAGGGTGAGGGCAAGAACCGGCGCGGCATCAAGCGCGCCGATGTCGTCGCCGCCGTCACCCGCCGTGAAGCGGATCGGCTCGCCGCCTGACCCGAGTACGGCCGCTAGACCTAGCACCCCGCCCTGCTAGGTCTAGCACCCCCACTAGCGGCAAAACATGGCCCTGACCTGTTACCTAGCGTCTAGCAGCAGGGCCGTCGGGAAACGGGAAACACCCAGGATCCGAGAGGGAGAGACACCCATGTGGCTTGCTATGGCCGCACTGCTGGCCTGGCTCGGCGGCTACGCAGTGTTGTGCGCCGTGAAGCCGTTCGCGCCGTGCCGCAGGTGCGCCGGCCGAGGTGAGATCGAGCGGTTCGGGAAGCCCCGGGTGTGCCCGCGGTGCCGTGGCCGCAAGCTCCGGTTGCGCGTCGGCCGGCGGGCGCACAACGCCTGGCGGCGCACGCACGAAGCCGGCACCCCCTGACTGCCCCAACTGCCGACCACGTTCTCGTCGCAGCCGTATTATCCAGTCCTCACACTTCCCTGGGGGGACCATGAGCGAGGCGAACAAAGCCAAACCCACGCTGGCGAGACCCGCGAGCGTCAGCCGCTCCGCGAAGATCGCGCTGAGCATTGTCTCGCTCTTCGCGGCCGTGTCTGGAGGCTTCCTCTTGGGGCATGCCACCGCCGCAGGCGACGACGGGAGCACCGCAATGCAATGCGCTGAGGTAAAGCAGACGCTGGCCACACTGTCCAAGGAGAAAGAGGCGGCTATTACAGAGCCGTCACAGGCGGACCAGACTCAGCAGACTCTGACCGTCATGAACATCGTCCTTCAGAACCCGGACTGCTTCAGCACTGAGACTCGCGCAACCGCGCAGACCGCCAAGGACCAGATCGAGACGAACGCCAACAACGCCGCAGTCTGGGGCGCAGCCGACAAGATTGCAGGCTGCGCGGCGGGTACGTCGTTCAACTGCTGACGTGGCTGCATCTCTTAGCCAGTTGGGGGCACCCCCCGACGCGCCTCCCCCTGCACGACCAGGCCCCCGCCTCGCACGTCGAGGACGGGGGCCTTCCGTGTTCCGGGACGAACGCTTTACGGCCCCCGCGTGTAGCTTCACGGAGGCCGTAGGTTCCCGGAGCCGACCGGGAGTAGCGTTCTGAGTGTCGAGGTCAGAACGGAGCCAGCATGCCACACCCAACGCGCGCCAGCACCGGCGGAATCGGGACCCGAATCCAAGAAGTCGCCGCCCTGCGCGGCTACTCCCTCAGAGAACTCGGCCGCCGCGCCAACGTCTCCCCAGCCATGCTCTCCCGCATCATCAACGGCCAGCGACAGGCCAGCCCATCCATCGTCTCCGCCGTCGCCCGCGCCCTGTCGGTGAGCATCTCAGTCCTGCACGACCAGCCCTACATCCACCAACTCCAAGCCGACCAACTCGACCAGCTGATAACGCCCATCAGCATGGCCCTCGACGACTGGGACATCCCCCTCGGAGACGGCGACCCCCCGCCCCGGCACCTGGACACCCTGCAGGCAGCCGTGACCGAGCTAGAACGGAAGCGCGCCAGAGCCGAGTACATCGAGATCGCCCACGAGCTTCCCTCTCTCCTCGCCGAAGCCAACGCCCACGTCCTCACACAGCAGCCCGGCCACGCGCTCGAACAAGCCGCGTGGTTGCAAGCCGAACTGTGCCGCACCGTGTACGTGGTCGGCCGTCAGATCGGGTTCATGGACCTGGCCCGCCTCGCGCTCTCCCGCATGGGCGTCGCCGCCCCGCAGTCCGGCGACCCCCGGCAGGTCGCCATCGAACGATGGGACCGGGCGCAGCTGATGGCGGACGCCGCGCGCCACGACCGGGGGATCCTCCTCGTTCAGCAGGCGCTGAGGGACCTCGACGACGACGGGCAGCAGGCGACGAAGGCAGTCCGCGGCGCGCTGCACCTGAAAGCCGCGATCCTCTCCAGTCGCCGAGGGGACAGCGCCGGCGCGGACGAGTGGCTGACGGCGGCCGGGGAGATCGCCGAGGAGACCGGCGAGACCCGCGACTACGGGCTCGTGTTCGGCCCCGTCAACGTGGTGATCCATGCCATGTCCGCGTCCAGCGACCGCGACAAGCACGCGCGAGCGCTGGAGAAGGCCCGCAAGGTGCGGCTGCCGGACGACTACCCCGAGGCTCGGGCAGGGCATTACTGGGTGGACCGGGCCCGAGCGGAGACGTGGACGGCCCGGCACGAGGACGCCTTCAAGTCGCTGGGGCACGCGCGGAAGGCTGCGCCGCAGCAGACCCGGTATCACCCGGGCGTGCACGAGACGGTGGCGACGCTGCTGCGGGCACGGACGCGGGCTCCTGGGGAGCTGCTGGAGTTCGCGAACTGGTGCGGCGTGTAGCGCCTGAACCAACACGGGTCAAGGGGTTGGGTGTTGCCAACCTGTCAACGCCAGCCCCTTGCCCGGTCGGCACGATGTGACGGTACCCACACTGTCTGTACATGGAGCCGACCATGCCCAGCCGTAAGCCGACGACGGATCCGCCCACCGCACGCCGCACTGGTATCGCCTGGTGTGCATGGCACGAGGCCTACTCCAACACCGCGCGCCCTGTACGGGATTCGAGCGGCGCCCGTCTCTTCGCCTGCCAGTCCTGCCGCGAGGCATACGGCCTCAGCCCGGTCGCGGACCAGGCGTGAACCCCGGCTTCGTGTGCGCGGTCGAGATGCTGGCCGTGCCCAAGGCGGCCGGCCTGTCCGTCGAGCGGGTCGAGGGGAAGCGCTGCGTGTGGTGCGGCGGCGCGGCGTCGGTGGAGCTGGGGGCGCGGCTCAGCGTCGTCGACGGGGCCTTGAAGCGGTGGGAGCCCCGCTCCTGCCGATCCTGCGCCAGGCGGGAGGCCAGACGCGTGTACGACGTCCACATCACCAGGTGCGCACGCTGCAGCCATCACGACTACTGCCCGGACAGCGAAGGCCTGTCGCGGCTGGCACGAGGAGGAGCGCAGTGACCGAGCAGCACAAACAGCAAGGGCAGCAGGAGACCAGGCGCGTTCCGAACGGGCACGGCTACTGCTGGGCCGCACACTCCAGCGGCGCCCGCTGCACCCAACCCAAGGGACACCCCGGCAGACACCTGGACCCGTACACGCCGAGCGTCAGCTGGTGAAGCTTCCCGGTGTCGGCGACGGCGAGCAGTACCGTCGGCACCGGGATGACCGCGGCCGCCCTCACCCCCCGTTGGGGGCGGCCGCACCCCGAACGCCCGCCCGTCCTCGTACCCCGGTCGTCACGGAGGGCGGGCGGGCCTGCGCCCGGTCACCGAGAAGGGGTACGCGCTGGTGCGTACCCCTGGCGGTGACCAGCGGATCCCGGCATCCGAATGGGCTCATGCGCGCCATCATCATCCGCATGGCCTTCTTCACGTATGACACCGTCCGTGCCCGTACCGCCGCCCTCCTCGACGCCAACCGCCAGCCCCTCACCGCGGCCTACGTCGCCGACCAGATCAACACCACCCCGCTGCAGGCCAGACGCGCCCTACGAGAACTCGAACGCCGCGGCACAGCAGTACGGGCCAAGCAGACCGGCCGCCCCGGACAGCGCGGCGGACGACTCCCCGACCAGTGGAGCGCCGCCCGCCCCTAGCGTCAGGCCGTCCTCGGCAATCGGCCCTGCAGTCGCAGGTCGTCCATCATCCCCGTGAACCAGCTCTGCAGCTCCGTCCGGGAGCCGATGGCTCCCCTGTTGGTGAAGTCGAGGTGATACGTGTTGGTGACGTTCACGACTGGGGCAGCCCGTGTGCTGCCGACTTCAAGGGCTGCGGTTGAGGATGTGGCGCCTGTGGTGAGGCGTTGCGCGGGCAGGCTGAGGGCGTTCAGGGCGGCGAACATGCCCGTCCCGTACTGCCGGACCGCTGCCGCGCGGATGACGAACTCGCCGTTCGACAGCATCGCGGGAATACTGTCCGACGTCGACGTACCCGGCCCGACCACCTGGCCGCCGCCAGGAAAGCCCACGGGGCCGCCGCCAGCCCTCCTCACGGGGCCGCCCTGCGCGAGATACCCGCTGTCGAGCAGAGCGTTCTTGTTCTTGTACGAGAACACTGTGTTCACGTAGGTGGTGGCCGTCTTCCCGTTGAGGTTGTTGAGCTCCCGGGTCGCCGTAGCGATCTTGTTGTTCAGGTCCGAGATCTCACCCAAGATCGCCGCGGTCTTCGACGACGGCGCGTTGGCCAGCCGGGTTTTCGCATCCGCTAGCTTCTTCTTCAGATCCTCGAGATCACCCTTCAGATAGGTGGTCTTGGCGGCCGGAGTCCCCATGATCTGGGTGGCGAGCCTCTTGGCCTCCTCACGAGTGAGACCCATCGCCTCAGCGCTCTGGATGAACGCACTCCGGCCCCGGCTGTAGATCCCGGAGACCGTCACCCACGACGCACCGGACTCCCGCGCCGCCGAGGCAGCCTCATCCGTCTTCGACGCGAGATCGTTCAGGGCTGTCGCCGCCGCCCGCTGCTTCTCCGTCGTCGTGACAAGCTGGCCGCCCTGCACCTTCAGGACGCCCGCGTTCTCCTGCGCCGCCTTCGACGCCGCATCGATCGCCGCATCGAACGCGATCTGACCGCCCAACGCGCTCCGGTTGACGTCGTTCAGTGCCTGCACTGCCTGCCGCAGGCCGTCGGCGCTGGCTTTCTGTGCGGCGAGTTTCGCCGACGTGGCCTGCGCCTGCGCCCCGAACAAGCCCATCGCCTGCGCCGCGAGCTGCTGCTCGAACTGGGTGTCAGCGAGCGCACCCTTGTATTCGGTGAGCTTGCTGGTGAAATCGGCGGTGTCCCGGCCGCCCTTCCCGTACTCGGCGGTCAGCCGTTTCAGGGCGGCGGCGGCAAGGTCGGACTGCCCGTTCTTGACCAAGTTGGCGAGGGCCTGGTCGACCGAGTCGAGATTGGCCTTGGCCTCCTTGACCGGGGTGGAATCCCAGCCGGTCCAGCCCACCAGGAACTGCTGCACCTTGTCCGTGGTCGTGGGATCGGTGAGGGAACGCACCTTGCCATACAGGCCGTCCAGGTCCTTACCGAACGCCTTCACCGACTCGCCGGTGGCTTTGCCGGTTGAGCCGAGCTGACGCAGCGAAGACGTCAGCTTGTCGACGTCGGGCGGGGCCGCGCTTCCCCGCTGGGAGAGTTCCGTCAACGCGATCAGGAGCAGCCCGATCCCCGTGCCCGCCACGGCGACCTTCGCCGACCGCGACATCGCGCCGATCGCCGCCGCAAGCCGGGGAAAGACGCCAGTCGCCCCAGCCGCCGCCCCCTGCATAGCCATGATCGCCGCAGTGAATCCCACGATGCCCGCCCGCGCCGCGGCCATGCCTGCCGCCGCGATACGCACCGCCTTCAGCGCGAGGGCGAGCTGCAGCATCGATGTGACCACGCTGGGCGGCAGCGCGGACACCAGGTTCGCCAGGACGCCCACCACGGTCAGCAGGCCGGGGCCCACGTTCGCTGCTGCCTGCGCCACGTGCAGCAGCGCCGCCACCACGTTTTGCAGGGTTTCCTTCACGAACGCCCCGTTGGCGCGGACGTACTCCATGAACTCGCCGACGCCGCTGCTGATCTTCCCCGTGTCGAGGGTGCGGACGAAACGGATCAGCGCGTCGTTCGCCTTCTCTAGGGCACCCGTCGAAAACTGCGAGAACCGGCCGATCAGCGCATCCAGGCCGGGCGAGGCGATGCCTCCGGCGACGATCGTCACGAACCGGTTCAGCTGCCCGCTCGCCCCCTGCACCAGCGGGGTGAGTTTCGGGAACACGGCGCTGAATGTCTGGAAGGCTTTCGTCGCCACCGGCATCGTGCTCGCGGCGAGGCTGTCCGACCACTTCTGGTACTGGCCCTTCAACGACGACAGGGCGGCGGCGGCGCGCCGGGTCGCGTCCGGCATCTG
>Ga0070699_100001370_pt1 | contig 22398 bp, 19 predicted proteins | sample KBSK1503metaG_FD_65473 | JGI IMG/M metagenome (GOLD analysis project Ga0070699, IMG submission 65473) | Corn, switchgrass and miscanthus rhizosphere microbial communities from Kellogg Biological Station, Michigan, USA - KBS K1-50-3 metaG | ecosystem: Host-associated > Plants > Roots >...
CGGATCACCGGACGCTCCTCGCTCCCGGACTGGGACTTCTACGTCGCATTCGCGATGTTCCGGTTCGCCGCGATCTTCCAGGGCATCATGGGGCGCGTTGTCGCGGGGACGGCCAACGACCCCGACGCGCGGACGGCTGGCGCGCGCGCACGGCCGCTGGCCGAACGAGCGTGTGCGCTGCTCGGTATCTAAGAGCGGGTCTGAACCCGCCCCTACACGTACTTCCGCAGCTCGAGGCGGGCGATGTGGCGGCGATGCACCTCGTCGGGCCCGTCGAGGATGCGCATCGCTCGCGCCGTCGCGGCGAGATACGCGAGCGGGAACACCTGGCCGACGCCGGCGGCGCCGAACAACTGGATGGCCGAGTCGAGCACGCGGCTCGTCATCGCCGGGACCGCGACCTTGATGGCCGCGATCGCCTGCTGCGCGGCCTTGTTGCCCGCGGTGTCCATCATCCACGCGGCGTGCAGGACGAGCAGGCGTGCCTGGTCGATCTCGATGCGCGCCTGCGCGATGCGCTCCTGGGTGACGTCGTTCTCGCTCAGCGGCTTCCCGAACGCGACACGCTCGCGCGCGCGGCGGCACATCAGCTCGAGCGCGCGCTCGGCGACGCCAATCTGCCGCATGCAGTGGTGAATGCGCCCCGGGCCGAGCCGCCCCTGCGCAATCTCGAAGCCGCGCCCTTCGCCGAGCAGCAGGTTCGACGCGGGGACCCTGACGTTGTCGAACGTCAGCTCTCCGTGCCCGTGCGGCGCATCGTCGTAGCCGAACACGTGGAGCATGCGGACCAGCGCGATGCCCGGCGCGTCGCGCGGGACGAGAATCATCGACTGCTGCTTGTGGCGATCGGGGTTGCCCGGATCGGTCTTGCCCATGAAGATGAGGAGCGTGCAGCGCGGGTCGCCGATGCCCGACGTCCACCACTTGCGGCCGTTGATGACGTACTCGTCCCCGTCGCGGACGATCGAGGCCTCGATATTCGTGGCGTCCGAGGACGCCACGCCTGGTTCGGTCATCGCAAACGCCGAACGGATCGTCCCTTCGAGCAACGGGACGAGCCACTGCTTCTTCTGCGCCTCGGTGCCGTAGCGGACCAGCACCTCCATGTTGCCCGTGTCGGGAAACGAGCAGTTGAAGACTTCAGGCGCGATGGGCGACTTCCCCATCAGCTCGCAGAGCGGCGCGTATTCGAGGTTGTTGAGCCCGGGGCCGTACTCGCTTTCGGGCAGAAACAGGTTCCAGAGGCCTTCGCGCCGCGCCTTCGCCTTCAATTCCTCCATGACGGGAGGAATCGTCCAGCGCGAAGACGCGGAGTCCACCTGCTGCGCGTACACCGATTCGTTCGGCAGCACGTGCGCGTCCATGAACGTCTGCAGTTGTGCGAGGTAGGTGCGCGTGCGCGCGCTGAACTCGAAGTCCACGCCTAGATATCCCAGACGCGTTCGCGATCGTAGAACGTGATCTCGCCGTCCTCGCTGACCTTCAGCACCGGGCCGAACTTGCTCGCCGTCATCGCAGCGGTCGTGCGCGCGCCCTCGATGATTCCGCCCTGTTCGATCTCCTCGTCCGGCGGGTGCCGCAGGATCGCGCCGGCGGCGAGCAGCCGGCCGTCGCCGTCAACCACGATGGCGCCGTCGAGCGACGCCAGCGAGAAGAGCACGCTCGGGTCGAGATCCGTCGCGGTGCGTCCTTCGAGCATGTGGAAGATCTCGCGCCGCGAGATGGTCCCGGATCCCGGCGACTCCGAGGTGTCGCAGAGGTCCAGTCGATCAGCGGGCGCGATCAGACGCGGCACCGCATCGACGGGATCGCGCAGCACCGCGAAGAGCGCGCCCTCGCGCGCGTCCGCCAGGTCGAGCGCCGTCTGGAACAGCCGCAGCGCGAGCAGCGGGTTGCCGACCGCGTCCGCCCAGACCTCGTACTTCGCCTTGAGGTCCAGCAGATGCCAGGCCGCGCCGTGGAACGCGAACGCCTCCGCGCCCTCCGCGAACACCTTGATCTCCCGCGACGGGCTCAAGACGACGCAGACCGAGTGCTGCTCGAGCGTCGCGCGCGCGTGCGGCTGGTACACCTGCGCGCCGGGCACGTCGAGGATGGCATCGGGGCAGAGCTGGCGGCTCCATCGATCGATGTCGATGATGTCGAGGAGCCGGCCGTCGACGTCGGCCAGGAACACGGTGCGTACACCGTCGGCGAGACGATAGAAGCTCTTGATCGACGACAGCGCCGTCATGTGCGACGAGGCGCGCGTCATGGGCGGTGCAAGCTCGGGCCGGCACGGATCGTACGCCCCGCCGAGCACGAGCACGCCGGTCGAGATCGGCCGGTTTTCGTACGTGGACAACGCGGCGACGCGGAGCATCTCGATGATCGACGCAATCCGATCGACGCCGGTCTCGCTGCCGCCCGCGGTGTACGGGCGCTCGTCGAAGAACGCGCCGACGTAGCGGTCCTCGATCGGCCCCCGGAAGAGTTCGCCGCGTTCGGCCGCCAGCTCCGGATCCTGGATCGCGCGATAGCGCGCGCTGATGACGGCGACGATGGCGTGCGCCATCCGGATCTGGTGGGGCGTGAACGTCACCCGTCCCGGCATCCGCAACGTGTACGTCGTGCCCCCCCACGAGATGCGCAGCGTCGACGGATCGACGATCGATTCGATGGTCAGGGGACGATCGGGACGTGTGGACGGCGCCGGCTCGATCTCCAGCCACGCGCGGCGGAAGAACTGCCGCAGCGCGGCCTGCAGCACGCCTTCATAGAACACGCTGAGCGCGACGACGGGCGGGACGGACATGGGACGCCCAAAGCCTCGAGCCCATCATAATGCGGCCGTCATCCGGGTTAGACTTCCGGCGCCGCCGCCCGAGGGGCGGGAGTGGGAGGCCGGGAATGAGAACGCTGGCGATTGTTGCGTTGTCAGGTGCGCTCGCAGCCGCGCAGGCACAGCAGACCCTGGTTCCCGTCAAGGTGGAGCTGATCACGCGGGCGGTCAGCAAGACGCCGGTGCTGATTGCCTACGACCGCGGCATCTACAAGAAGTACGGTCTCGACGTGACGCTCTGGCTGCCGCCGGGCGAATACCCGGGGGCCATCGAGACGACGACCGGCAGGATGGAGAACCCCGACTTCAGCGTCGATGGCGGCGTGCCGATGGTGACGGCGATCCTGGCCAACCGCGGACCGAAGCGGCTCACTATCGCCACGACCGACTGCGACGTCCGCTTCAACATCGTCGGCCAGAAGGGGATGAAGTCGCTCGAGGACGTCAAGGGCAAGCGGCTCGGCATCTCGAACGACGGCGCGATGACCGGCTTCATCTACCGGGTGATGGCCAAGCGCATGGGCTGGACGCCAGGCAAGGACTTCACCGTGGTCGAGCGCGCGCAGCGGTTCGACGACCTGAAGGCGGGGAAAGCCGATGCGTTCGTCGCCGACGATCGCTACATGGCGCAGGCGGCGAAGGAAGGCTATCCGGTGCTCGCGGACACCTCGAAATGGAACCAGCGCATCGCCGGCAACGGCGTGCGCGTGGAGCGGACCTGGATCATGGATCCGAAGCACCGCGACCTCGCGATCCGCTTCCTGAAGGGGACCGTCGAGGGGATGGCCATCTACATGAACAACCGGGAGGAGACGCTGCGCGTCCTGGCGAAGTACCACGGCATCAAGGATCGGCAGGTCGCCAACGGGATCTACGAGGAAGGGCTGAAGATGTCGCGCCGGATGGAGCCGTGCGTGCAGGGCTTCAAGGACATGTTCGTCATGGGGTATCCGGCCGCGCTTCAGCAGTACAAGCCGACGGACTTCTACGACGAGAGCTTCATGAAGCAGCTCGAGCGGGAGGGCTTCGTCGACATGGCGTACAGGACAGCCAAATGAAGCGGGCAGCGTTGGTCTTCGCCGCGCTCATCATCTGTACTGTAGGTGCGCCCGGTCCCGCCGCGGGGCCCGTGCAAACGGCGGCGGTACGTAGGCCGGGTCCCGCCGCGGGGCCGGTGCAAACCGCGGCGGTACGTAGACCGGGTCCCGCCGCGGGGCCGGTGCAGACCGCGGCGGACCCGGCACTCACCGTCATCGACGGCGCCACCCTGATCGACGGCAACGGCGGCGCGCCGCTGAGGGATTCGGTGATCGTGATCGATCGGACCCGCATCAGCGCGGTCGGCCGCAGGGGCGCCGTGCGGATTCCCGCCGGCGCGACCGTCATCAAGGCCGACGGCATGACGGCGCTGCCGGGCCTGATCGACGCCCACATCCACTCGCTGAATTTCTTCCCGCAGCTCTTCCTGCACTTCGGCGTCACGACGGTGATGGACACCGCGAACCCGACCGCATGGATCCTCGCGCAGCGGGAGGCCTTGAAGAGCGGACGCATCAAGGGCCCGCGGATGTTCGTCACCGGCGAGGTCATCGACGGTCCGGACCCGGCCGAGGATCGCCGCGACGGGTACCGCACGCACGTGCGCACGCCCGAAGAAGCGCGCGCGACTGCACGCGCGCTGCTGAAGCAGGGTGTCGACGCGCTCAAGGTCTACCAGCACCTCACGCCCGAACTGCTGAAGCCGATCGTCGAGGAAGCGCACAACGCGGGAACCGAGGCTGTTGGCCATTCACACGATGCGAAGGATGCCGTCCTGGCGGGCCTCAAGTTCATCGAGCACGCCACCCCGATCGCGCACGCGACGCTCGGTGACGCCGCGCGGCTCGAGGCGATGGACGCCGGCACACTGCGTACGCCCGAAGCCGACATGAACCCGGCGCTGTTCGGAGCGCTGATCGATCTGATGGTCAAGAACGGCGTCTTCTTCAACCCGACGCTGACGCGCGAGTGGATTGACGAGATGCCGAAGCGGGCGCAATGGCTGAAGGAGGCGGCCGCACTGATTGACAGCCCCGACTATCGGTTCATTCCAGCGGCGCGGAGGCAGTTCTGGATGAAGGCGGCGCAGGAGCCGCCGAAAGCGACCGCGCGGCGGGCGGAAGGCCTCCGCAAGGTCGAGGAGTTCACGAAGCGCTACGTGCAGGCCGGAGGCAGAATCATCACCGGTCCCGACTCGGGCCCATCCTCGGGCCCCGCCAACCTGGCGGGCCTCGCCATGCACGTCGAAATGGAAGCGCTCGTCGACGCGGGGCTCACGCCGATGCAGGCGATACAGGCGTCGACGAAATGGCCCGCGGAGTTGCTGCACGAGGACAAGGACCTCGGCACGATCGCACCCGGCCGCATCGCGGACCTCGTACTGATCGAGGGTGATCCGCTGGCCGACATCCGCGCGACGCGGAGGATTCGAACGGTGATGATGAACGGCAGGCAGGTCGATACCAGGCTGGATCCGAGCTTCATCAACCCGATTCTCCGTCCGGTCGCCGAATACGACATGGATCGGACGTCCGCGACGAAGCCGTAAGCGAGCAGTACCTGTAGGGCCGACCTTCAGGTCAGCCCCCGTCATAATTGCCTTAGTGCGGCGCGATACCCTCGTCGACTTCTTCCGCGACATCATCACCATCCGCGGCGAGTTCCTCGTCTACGACGACGGCTACCGGCGGCGCGGGCACAGCTACCAGGACGTCGGCCGCGCGGCGCGCGGATTCGCGGCGCGGCTCGCCGAGGCGGGACTCTCGAAGGGCGACAAGGTCGTCTTCTGGGGCGAGAACCGCCCCGAATGGATTGCGTGCTACTGGGGCTGCGTGATCTGCGGCGTCATCGTCGTTCCGATCGATTACCGGTCGTCGCCTGATTTCGTCGAGAAGGTGCGGCGCATCGTCGACGCGCGCGTCATCTTGATCGGCGACGACGTGGCAAAAACGGAAAAATGGGGTCAGACCCCATTTTGGCGTTTCTGCGATCTGGACTGGCGCGCCGACGGGCCGATGCCGGCGGTCGACGTCTCGCGCGACGACATCACGCAAATCATCTTCACGTCGGGCGCGACCGCGGAGCCGAAGGGCGTCGTCATCCGGCACCGCAACGTGCTCGCCAACATCGTGCCCGTCGAGCGCGAGGTCGTGAAGTACCGCACGTACGCGCGCCCGTTTCATCCGCTGCGCTTTCTCAACCTGCTGCCGCTGAGCCACATGTTCGGGCAGTCGATGGCCACCAACGTGCCGCCGATGGTGCGCGGAACCGTGATCTTCACGCGCAGCTTCAACCCGCACGACATCCTGAGACTGATCAAGGCGCGGCGCATCTCGGTGCTCGTCTGCGTGCCGAAGATGCTCGACCTGCTGCGGGAGCACGCGACGCGCGCGTGGCCGGAATCGAAGGAGGCGCCGCCGGCCGGCATCTCGATTCCCGGACGCTGGTGGCACTACCGGCGCGCGCACGCGGCGTTCGGCTTCAAGTTCTGGGCGTTCGTCGTCGGCGCCGCGCCGCTGCCGCCCGACCTCGAGGAGTTCTGGCGGCGAATGGGGTTCGCGGTCATCCAGGGCTACGGCCTCACCGAAACCGCGCCGATCGTCACGCTCAACCATCCCTTCAAGACGAGCAAGGGATCGGTCGGCACTCCGATCGCGGGGGTCGAGGTCCGCATCGCCGAGGATGGCGAGATCCTGGTTCGCGGTGAGAACGTGACCAGCGGGTATTACGAAAATCCCAAATCCCAAGTCCCAAATCCCACCCAAGCGGATCCCGGATCCCGGATCCCGGATCCCGGTAGCGAAGCCGTCTTCGACAGCGACGGCTGGTTCCACACCGGCGACATCGGCGAGCGCGATGACCAGGGCCGCGTCTTCATCAAGGGGCGCAAGAAGGAAATGATCGTGACGCCCGAAGGGCTGAACGTCTTCCCCGAGGACGTCGAGCGCGTGCTGAACGAAACGCCGGGCGTGCGCGAATCGGCGGTTGTCGGCGTCGCGCAGGGCGCGGAGGAGCGCGTCCACGCGGTGATGGTCCTCGAGGAGGGCGCGGACAAGGATGCGATCGTCCGCGCCGCCAATAGCCGCCTGCAGGATCATCAGCGCATCCGCGCCGCGTCGGTCTGGACGGCTGGAGATCTGCCGCGCACCGAGGGGACGCGCAAGCTGAAGCGCGGCGCCCTTCGCGACTGGGTGCGATCGGGCGAAGCGCCCGTGGCCGCCGCGTCCGGCGACAACCTCGAGTCGCTCATCGCGCGATTCGCGCACGGGCGCGACGTCAGCGGCGCGACCACGCTCGAGGAGCTCGGGCTCAGCTCGCTCGAACGCGTCGAGCTGATGATCGCGCTCGAGGATCGCTTCCAGACGCGGCTGGACGAAGGGCGTTTCTCGCAGGCGGCGAGCGTCGCGGATCTGAAGGCGCTGGTCGCACATCCAGCAGACGTGGAGGAGGTTGCCGAGCCGGTTGACTTCCCGTCGTGGAATCGCACGTGGCCGGTGCAGGTCGTCAGGCGCCTGTCACAGGCCACCTGGATCCTGCCGCTCGCCCGCGCGTTCGCCTGGGCGGACGTCGTGGGCCGCGAGCACCTGCGCGGCCTCGACGGGCCGGTGATCTTCGCCTCCAACCATCAAAGCCACATGGACGTGCCCGTCATTCTCGCAGCGCTGCCGGCCCGCATCCGCGCGAACCTCGCGCCCGCGATGGCCAAGGAATTCTTCAGGGCGCACTTCTTTCCCGAGGGGCACACGTGGAAACAGTGGTTCACCAACTCGGTGAACTACTACCTGGCGGCGTTCTACTTCAACGCGTTTCCGCTGCCGCAGCGCGAAGCGGGCGCGCGTCAGACACTCACCTACGCGGGCGAGCTCCTCGGCCGCGGGTGGTCGATCCTGATCTTTCCCGAGGGCGAGCGATCCGCCACAGGCGACATCAAGCCGTTTCGCGGCGGCATCGGCATGATGGCCTCGCGCCTGGACGTGCCGGTTGTCCCCGTGCGGCTCGACGGCGTGGACCGTGTGCTGCACCCGAAGGCCAGAATGGCCACCCCCGGGCGGGTCCGGGTGGCGTTCGGCGCCCCCCTCCGCCTCCGCGGAGACGACTACGCCGCGCTTGCCGCCGACGTGGAGCGCCTTGTTAAATCATTGTAAACACTAAATTTATAAGAACCATTGCACCATCGTCCGTGGTGTGGCACACTCGTTGCTAGATTTGCCGAAAGGATGAGCTATTGAGCAAGGACGATCTGATCGACATGCAGGGGACCGTGGTGGCGGTGCATTCCGGCGGGCTGTATCGAGTGCAGTGTGACGCCGGGCATGAAGTGCTCGCCCAGTTGAGCGGCCGGATGCGGCGCTTCCGCATCAAGGTCGTGCCCGGTGACCGCGTGACGGTCGGCGTCTCTCCCTACGATCCGGTTCGCGGCATCATCACGTTCCGAGCCCGATAGTCACTGGTGACACTTCATACCAACGCACCCTCATCGAAGCGTCGCGGCCGCCGCACCGGCGGTTCCGCAGGATCGCGGCGCCACGGAGGCGGTGGGCGTCACACGCCGGTCCACATCACGCCGGAGCCGACGGCGATGGCGTACGAGCAGGAGACGTTCGACCCGGCGCCCATCACGTTCGACAGCCTGTCGCTCGACAAGCGGCTGCTCCACGGCATCAAGGACCTGGGCTGGGCCGAGACGCGCCCGGTGCAGAGCGGCGTGATTCCGCTCGCGCTCGCCGGCGACGACGTCATCGCGTGCGCGGAGACCGGCACCGGCAAGACCGCGGCGTTTCTCGTGCCGATCCTCCAACGGTTTCTGCGCGAGGGACCGACAAGACATCCGGCGACGCGCGCGCTGATTCTCGCGCCGACGCGCGAGCTCGCCGTGCAGATCGAAGATCAGGTGCAGGGGCTGACGTATCACACGGGCGTCTCGAGCATCGCCGTCTTCGGCGGCGTGCCGATGACGCAGCAGGAGCAGGCGCTCAAGGCGAACGTCGACATCGTCGTCGCGACGCCCGGCCGGCTGATGGATCACATGCGGCACGCCTCGGTGGGCTTCGGCGCGCTCGAGGTCCTGGTGCTCGACGAAGCCGACCGGATGCTCGACATGGGCTTCTGGCCCGACGTGCAGCGCATCCTCGCGGCGCTGCCCGCGAAACGCCAGACGCTGCTCTTCTCGGCGACGATGCCGGCGGAAGTGCTGAAGCTGACGAAGGAGTTCCTGCACCATCCGAAGTACGTGCAGGTCGGGCGCCGTGGCGGCCCCGCGCAGACCATCACGCACGCGGTGAAGACGCTGCCCGCGGGCGAGAAGGTCCAGTGGCTGGCGAAGTGGCTGCGCGACGAAGCGACCGGCCCCGTGCTGGTGTTCTGCCGGACGAAGATTGGCGCGGATCGCCTGGCGTCGCGGCTCGCCACGATGGGCATCCGGACGGTGGCGCTGCACGCCGACCGCACGCAGCAGCAGCGGATGGCGGCCGTCGAAGGGTTCAGGACCGGGACATACCCGGTGCTCGTCGCCACCGACGTCGCGGCTCGCGGCCTCGACATCGACGGCATCGCGCACGTGGTGAACTTCGAGGTACCCGATACGCCCGAAGCCTACGTGCACCGCGTCGGCCGGACCGGCCGCGCAGAGTCAACCGGGAGCGCGCTGACGCTGGCCGCCCCAGAAGAATTGCGCGCACTTCGCGCGCTGGAGAAAGCCGTTGGCGTCCAACTTCAATAACGACATGCTTTTCCGCGGGGCTGCAGACGATCGGGCCGCGGCATCCGTGGAATCGGCTCCCGAAGAGACTCCAGCCGTGAAACCGGGCGAGGGCCCCGTGACCTCCGACCGCCCCGAATCGGCCGCGTTCGTCCGCTTCCGTTCGTGCCGCTGGATGCAGCCGGCCGAGAACGGGAGCCAGGAGTTCTGCACGCATCGCGAGGTGAAGCCGTACGCCGGCACCCAGGGATTCGATCCGGACGCCTGGTGCCCCGAGTGCCAGTACTACAAGCTGCGCCGCGCGCCGAAGAAGCGGAATCCGGCCGAAGACTACAGCTACTGACCCTAATCCGAGAACTCTCTCGCCAACTCCACCCACTCCCCATTCGGCGCGAGCTGCTGGTAGGCCTTCCAGTGCGCGCGCGCGTCCTGTGACTGGCCGTTTTTCTCGAGCGTGACCGCCAGGTAGAAGTGCGCGTCGGCGTACGCCGGGTTCAGCTTCAGCGCGTCGCGGTAGCACGCCTGCGCCTGACGGTAGCGCCCGAGGTCGTGAAAGATGTTGCCGAGGTTGAAGTGCGCCTCGAAGACGTCGGGCTCGAGCGCGATCGCCCGCTCGTAGAGCGCCTGCGCCTCGGCGATCTCGTCGCGCGAGTAGTGGATGTTCGCGAGGTTGATCAGCGCCGGCACTAGGTACGGATCGATCTCGAGCGCACGCCGATAGGCGATCGAGGCCTCCTCGAAATTCTCCGGGTTGCCGTCGTCGAGAATCGACGCCGCCGCGAAGTACTGAGCCGCGGACGATTCCTCGACGAAGGGAGTCGAGTCCATGAGCGCGGCCATCGGCGGCGGCTCGCGGCGCTTGAGCTGCAGCACCTTCGCGTGCTGTGCCTCGATGCGGAAGTCGAACGCCAGCTGTCCGGCGCGCGACGCGAGGAGGTTCCGCAGCACCGCGCGGAAGTTCGCCCCACCGCCGAGCGCTTCGTCCGCCTGCCGCACGATCGCGACGTCGGCAAAGGAGAAGAACGTGTCGCCGCTCTCGCGATGCGACTGACGGATGAGCCCCCACTTCTGCATGTAGCGCAGGTGATCGTCGCGCACGTGCTTGTAGCGCTCGAGCAGCTGACGCCTGGAGATGTGGGCCGAGTCCGTGGTCGCCACCACGTTCTCACTATAATCCACCCATGATCCTCGCCGGCGACCTTGGAGGGACCAAGACGCTGCTCGGTCTCTTCGAACGCGGCGAGCCTCGCCCGCGTCACGTCATCTCGCGCGCGTACGCGACGCAGGACTATCCGAACTTTACCGCCATCCTCGATGCGTTCGCGCGCGACGTCGGCCGCGGCTTCGCGGTTGACGCTGCCGCCGTCGGCGTCGCCGGTCCGATCGTCGATCAGCACGCGCACCTCACGAACATCGCGTGGAACGTCTCGGCCGCGGAGGTGGCGGGAAGGCTGGACACTTCGCGCATCGCGCTGCTCAACGATCTCGAGGCGATGGCGTACAGCGTCGATGTCCTCGAAGGGGACGAGCTCATCGTGCTGCAGCGCGGCGAGCGCAAGTCCAAGGGCAACGCAGCCGTGATCGCCGCGGGCACCGGGCTCGGACAGGCCTACCTCCATTTCATTCACGGCCGGATGATTCCCGTCGCGTCCGAAGCCGGTCACGCCGACTTCGCCGCACGAACGGACCGCGAGTTCGGCCTCGCGCGGATGCTTCGCGAGCGGTACGGCCGCGCCGAGGTCGAGCAGGTTCTCAGCGGGCCGGGACTGGTGAACATTCACCGGTTCACGCACGTCGCGCACGAGTGCGACGCGACGCAGGGGGTCGCTCCCTCCGATCAGCCGGCCGCGATCTCGGAAGCGGGACTGACGCGGCGGTGCCCGAACTGTGCCGAGGCGCTCGAGATGTTCGTGGAAGCCTACGGCGCGGAGGCCGGAAACCTCGGGCTTCGCGGGGTTGCCACCGCCGGCGTGTTCGTCGGGGGCGGCATCGCGCCGAAGATCCTTCCCGCGCTAAAGAACGGCGGCTTCATGGAGGCATTCCGTGCGAAGGCGCCGATGGATGCGCTCGTCGCGGCGATGCCGGTGCAGGTGATCGTGAATCCGGATGCGGGGTTGCTCGGAGCGGCGGTCGCGGCTCAGGGGTTGTAGGGTCCGCCTTCAGGCGGACCTTAATTGCTCATCGCGTCCAGCGCCCGTACGCCAGATCGCATGCCGTGCAACCACGTCGCGATGCTGACAAACACCGCCGCGACGAACGACAGGCCCATCATCACCATCCGAACGGCCGGAATCGGCCTGTGCCGCAGCTGGTAGTACAGGTACGTCGTCGACGGCCACCCGAGCAACACGATGACGACGATGATCAGGAGCACGGCGAGGATCATGAATGCCACGCCGCCGTAGGAGCCGGCGACCTGGCTTGGGTTGTCGGCGGTGAAGCGCGGGTAACGGGCGCCGAGGCCAGTGGCGAGACCGACGAGCGCGAGGCTGAGAAACACGATCGCGCCGGCGGCCACGATCTTCAGGAACGGATCGACGTCCAGCAGCTCGTTCGCCGCAATCGTCAGCGTCTCGGTGAGCGCGAGGACCGGCACGAATCCCGTCCAGAACTTCGACCAGAGGAAATCGTGCATCGACACCGGCGACTTGCGCACCAGCCAGAACGCCCGCCCCTCCGCCGAGACCATCGGGAAGACGAAGCGGACGGCAACGGTCGACAGCACGAAGCCCGCCATGCCCAGGTTCACGAACGCGTAGACGTTCTTCACGAAGCCGCTCATGTACGGGATGCGGCCGAGATCGAGCACGCGGAAGTTGTACAGGTAGATCACCATCAGCGCCAGCAGGAGCAGCAGCTGAGACCACTGGCTGACGTCGCGGAGAAAGATCTTCAGGTCCTTCACGAGCAGCTGCCGCCGCACCGGCGACAGCGGCAGAACGCCGGCGATCGCATCCAGCGAGCGGAACTTGGTGAAACGCGCCTTGGGCGCCTCCTGCGATCGGCTGTATCCGGAGAAATGCCACCGCTCGTCCGCCGCGCGCAGCCCGACGCAGAACGCAAGCGCCGTGGTCCAGAGCGCGCCGGCATGGAGCGCGTCCCAGCCGCCCTTGAGGCTCGCAAACACCAGCTCCCCGGCCCAGAAGGACGGCAGCAGCGGCGTCACCGGCGACTGCAGCGTGCTGAAGAACCCCGTCACGTCAGGCAGCGATTCGGCGCGCAGCAGCTGCTCGGGCCGGATCATCCGCAGCAGCACGACGATGCTGGCGGCGAAGAGGAAGCCCATGAGCATCAGCAGGTCGCGCGCGCGGCGGGCTGGAAAGACGTTGACCAGGAGCAGCGTGCACGCGGTGCCGACCGCCACCGGGATGATTGCGAACGGAATGACGGTCAGGGCGGACGTGATGTAGAAGCTCGCGGGTGCGCATTGCGCGAGGCCCACCCCGAGCAGCACCGGCGCGATGAAGACGACGACCATCCACGACGACTGCACCACCGTGCGCGCGAAACGTGCATAAAAGAGCCGTCTCGCCGCAATCGGCGCGGTGAGCAGCAGGCGCAGGTCGTCGGACAGGAAGAACGTGGAGAGCGCCGTGACGATCCCGCTGAAGGTCAGGAACGCGAGGAATGTCATGAAGATCCACGACAGGCCCAGGCGCAGCAGGTAGTCGCCGAGCTCCTCGTAGTCCTGCAGCTGCCACGCCAGCCACGCGGCGCCGTAGAACAGCGCGAAGAAGACGCCGATGGCGACGCCGCCGAACAGGAGTGCGCGCGTCAGGTCGCCGGGCTCGCGCCGCTGCGCGCGGTTGCGCGACGACCAGAGATGCGGCAGCAGGAGGTAGGTGAAGGCACCCTTCATACGGCCTCGTCGATCTCCTGGAGCGCGCTGCCGCCGGTCAGCCGCAGGAACACCGACGTCAGGTGATCGTCCGCGCCGCCCAGCCTGCGGACCTCGTCCACCGTGCCCTGCGCGATGATCTTCCCCTTGAGGATGATGCTCAGGCGCTGACACATCTCCTGCGCGACCTCGAGCGTGTGCGTGCTCATGAGGATGGCGACGCCGCGCTCGCTCATGCGCCGGAAGACGTTCTTGATCAACCGTGCGCCGCGCGGGTCGAGCCCGACCATCGGCTCGTCAACCGCCACGGCACGCGGCCGGTGCAGGAACGCCGCGCACATGACGAGGCGCTGCTTCATCCCGTGCGAGAAGCTTTCGACCAGCTCGTTCTCCCACCGGCGCAGCTCGAACAGGTCGAGCATCTCGTGCACGCGGTCCATCACGCCGTCGCCGTCGAGCCCATACAGCCCGCCGTGGAACTTCAGGAACTCGCCCGCGGTGAGCTTCTCGTAGATGAACGGGCGATCGGGAATGAACCCGAGCGATGCCTTGGCGAGCTCCGGCTCCGAGGCGACATCGTGGCCGTTGACGATCACGTGGCCGCCGGTCGGCTTCAGCAGGCCCGCGATCATGCGCAGCGTCGTCGTCTTGCCGGCGCCGTTGGGGCCGAGGAATCCGTGAATCTCGCCCGGCTGCACGTCGAGCGAGACGTCGTCGACGGCGGTGAACTTTCCGTACTGTTTGACCAGGTGTTGAACGGCGATCATCTTCGGGGTCTCAACCAGCGGCTCAGCCAGCAGCAGTCCGCGCCGGCTTGCGGTGTGGCCGACACGACGCGCATCGGCGAGAGGTCGGTGGACTGGCCGATCAGGATCGGCGTGGCGTTGGCGTCGAGCGTCATGTCGAGCACTTTCATCTTGATGCGGCCGATCATCGGAAGGATGGCCGCCTGCTTGTCGAGCCCTCCACGCGCGAGGCGCAGGTGGGTCGCGTCGGCCGGAAATTCGTTCAGCGTCGGATCGACCGGGAGCCAGAGGCCGCGCCCCGATCCTTCGTCGATGTAGACCTCGGGCCACGCGTGGTAATAGAACGCGCCGGTAATCCCGCGGACGTAGGTGAGGCCGACCGCGATCCGGGCGGGGATGCCTATCGAGCGCGCCATGGCGACGTAGAGCGCCGTGTGCTCGTTGCAGTCGCCGACCTTCGTGCGAAGGACCTCTCGCGCCGACGGGAGACTGACCGTCGGTTTCTTGTCGAGGAGCGCGTTGACGTAGCGCGTCAGCTTTTCTGCGCGCGCGCGAGTGCCGACCGCGCCGGCCACGGCCTTCTCGGCCTCCGCGCGAATCTCCGGCGCGTCGCTTTCGATGAACGCCTCCGGCTTCAGGTACTCGCCTGCCTCGTCATCGGCCGGACCGGCCTGAAGGGTCTGCGGGTCGGTCAGCTCGATGGTCGAGCCGTTCACGGTCTGACCCGCCCCCTGCAGATCGGGATTGGTGAGGTCGGCGCCGTCGAGCTCCAGGCGCAGGCGGCGCACGTCGCGCGGCTCGTCGATCCGCTGCCGCATCGCCGGCACGACGGCCGCGGCCTGCAGCAGGTCCGTCTGCAGGCGGCCTGGCACGCTGAGCGTCTGCGCGCGGTCGGCGGACTCGCGGACCGTGATCAGACCGAGCGGGCTCTCCTCCCGCACGACGTCGCCCGTATCCGTAATCCACGATGTCGTCCGGAGCCCCTGGTAGGCCATGTCCACGCGGAACGCAGGAATCGGCCGCTCGCCGATGTTGCGGACGATCTCGCGGTTGCCGATCTTCACGGTGACCGGCTGATTGCGCAGCGTCGCGGGGTCGAAGATCGTCCACCGCTGCTCCGAGCCGGCGGCAAGCCGGCCGCTCGCGAGCAGCCGCGAGAAGTTCTGCGAGAGCACAGGAACCTCGTCCAGCTTGCGGGTTTCCGTTCGCGTGTGGCCTCCTGACGTGATGGCGATCACCAGGCGCGCGCGCGCCTTCGCGTTCGGGCCTGCCCCGAGCGAGCGGGGCGAGTCGAGGGGCTCGACGCGGCCGCGCACGACGACCGCACCGGTGCCGGGATTGAGCGAGAAGTCGAACGAGCGCAGCGCGAAGGTGGAGTCGACGCGCGCCGACGTGTGAAGCGCCGCGGCCGTCGAGGCGCCGAGCAGCGACATCTGCAGGCGTCCGTCTTCCTGCAGCTCGAAGCCGTCCCCGGTCGGCACGATCTGGCTGACCGTGAACCCGATCTTGTCCCCGCGGTAGTACACGCCACGCCACTCGGCGTTCGAGCCGTAGCGCGCCAGGTCGGTCGCGAGGCTGGCCGCCGACGTCTGTAGGTACGAGCGATTCACGAGGACCGCCATCGAGACGGCCCACGCAATCACGATCAGCGCGGACACCGGCCGCGTCAGCGAGCGAGGCAGCGGCTTGAGCATGGTCATGGAAGCGATGGAATTCCCGATCTGTTATCGGCCGGAGACCGTCGATCGATTACCGCAACGCCCAGGCAAGAAACCGCTCCGTGTAGTAGAGCGCAATCTGCCCGCTGACGCCGTTCGGCACGGCGTCGAACCCGTGCTCGGCCCACGGAATCTCCAGGAAGACCGACCGGGCGCCGGCCTCGCGCAGCCGGTCGTCGAGCTCGCGCCCGAAGCGCGGCTCGACGATGTGATCGCGGGCGCCGTAGACGAGCAGGCTCGGCGGCACGCGTGAGGTGACATGGGTCACCGGCGATGCGTCCGCATACCGCGCCGTGGCGTCGTCGGGCGTTCCGTGCAGGTACGTCTCGAGAATGGAGCGGACGTCCAGCGGATCCGGCCGCGGCGGCTGCCGCCAGCCTTCAATCAGATCGGTCGGCCCGTAGAAGCTGACGACCGCGCGCACCAGCTGGGCGCCGGACTGGTAGGCGGCGACGAGCGCAAGCTGCGCACCCGCCGATCGGCCGAGGAGCGCGATGCGCGAAGGGTCCGCTTCGTATTCGCTGCTGTGCGCGCGCACCCATCCGAGCGCGGTGCGCACGTCCTGGATTTGCGCAGGCCACGTGGCCGCAGGGGCATGCCGGTAGTCGATGGCGACGACGAGGTAGCCGCGCGCGGCGAACCAGCTGGCAAACGAGGCGTTGTCCCCCGGTGCGCCGCGCTGCCACGCGCCGCCGTACAACTGCAGCAGCACCGGATGCGGACCGGCGCCGGGCGGCCGGTAGATGTCCGCCGTCAGCGGCACGCCGTCGGGCGTCGCAAACTCGACGCCGCGGCGGACGAGCATGTCGAGGCGCGCGATGCCGCGCGCGAAGTCGAGCGGTGAAAACGTGTGGGCGCGAAGGCCTGCGCTCGCGGCCGGCGGAATCTGCTGCAGGTAGTCGCGGCCGAGGCCCTGCTCCATCGCGCGATCGAACGCGGCGAGCGCGAACGGCGCGCGCACGAGCGGGTACGCGGAGAGCAGCGCCGCGACGACTGCGAAGGCGAAGGCCGCACGGGGGGCCGGCATCACGGCCGCGGCGTTGAACGTCATCGCGCAGAGGCCCAGTGAGGCAAGCAGCAGCCACGGGCTGATTTCCGGCGCCGCCACCGCGAACGGCAGCAGGGCGGCGTGAAACGGCGGAAGGACGATCCAGATCGCGAGCAGGCAGAGCGCGATCGCGGGGATGAGCAGCCATGTCATGAGGGGTCTGTGAGTCGCGGGCGCCATCTTATCCGCCGGCGTTCAGCCGGTCACGTCGAAGCGCGTCAGCGCGAACATCGCGTCGCGATCGATCCACTGCTCGCCGCCGCTGAAACCGGCGGCGAGCCCCTCCGCCATCGCCTGGGCGGGCTCGTACTTGTACGAGCTCTCGGTCCAGATGGCTTCTCCCTCGCGCATGTCGAGCTCGACGCCGGCGCCCGGAATCGAGACGTGCTGGTGGCGCGCGCTGACGAGGTGCGCTTCGACGCGCTGTTCCGCGGCGTTCCAGGCGGCGCGATGCACGAACGCCGCGAGGTCGAAGTTGGCGCCGAGCTCGTCGTTGATGCGGCGAAGCACGTTGCGGTTGAACGCGGCGGTCACCTTCAACGGGTCGTCATAGGCGAGGAGCAGCTCGCGCTCGGGTTTGACCAGGTCGGTACCGAGCAGCAGCGCGTCTCCACTCCGAAGCGACCGGCGGATGCGGACCAGCAGGTCGCGGCCGGCCGACGGGGCAAAGTTCCCGATGTTCGAGCCAAGGAACAGGACCACGAGGGCCGCATCAGGCGGGCGCGTGTCGATCGCGCGCATCAGACCCTGCTCGTAGGCCGCGTGATGCGTGATCACGTCGCGCACGCCGATGGCCTGCAGCCGGTACGTCGCGGTGTCGAGCGCGGCCTGGGAGATGTCGATGAGCTGAATGAGCGGAAACGTCTCGCCGGCCTCGCCGACGAGCACCGCGATCTTCTCGCCGCTGCCGCATCCGAGCTCCGCGAGCGTCGCGGGCCGGCGCAGCGGATGGAAGATCTCGCGCGCGTGGCGGGCCAGCATCGCGATCTCCGCTCGCGTGATGCGGTACCACGGCAGCCTGGTGATCGCCTCGAACAAGGCCGAGCCGAGCTCGTCGTAGAAGTACTTCGAGGGAATCTGCCGCGGCTCGCGGGCCAGCGTCTCGGCCAGCTCCAGCCCGAAGGCGCGTCTCTCTACCTCGTCTTCACGCACCGGAACGCCGCGTAGATGTACGGATACTGTGGCCGGAACCAGTTGCGGAATCCCGGTCGGATGAGGCCGCGAGCGGTCACGGGAGAGGCGCCTTTCATGACGAAGTGATCGCCGTCGAAGAAGTCGGCCGAGTATTCGGGATACGACGGCAGCGGCGTGAACCCGTCGAACGGCGTGAAGACGTCCGCGGTCCATTCCCACCCGTTGCCGACGAGGTCGTAGAGGCCGAACTCGCTGGCGCCGCGCGCCGAGCCGACAGGAACCGGGTCGAACCTCGCGAAATCGACGTTCACCGGCGCGCTCCCGCCGGACGCGCGGATGAACTCCGCTTCCGTCATCAGCCGGTCGCCGCGCCAGCGGGCGTAGGCATTCGCTTCGGCCCATGTCACGTACACCGGCCATCGCTCCGGCAGCGGCACGCGTTCGAACATCCCGAGCCAGTACCAGGTCCCGTCGCGCTGCTCCCAGAACGGCGGTTGGCCGACATGATCGTTCTGCACCCACGCCCAGTCTTCCGGCCGCCAGTGGCGCGGGTCGCGGTACCCACCTGCCTCAATGAACCTCATGAAGTCCGCATTGGTCACGTTCAGCGTGTCGACCTCGAAGGCCGCCACCTCGACCCGCCGCGACGGACGTTCGTTGTCCCACGCGAACTGCCCCTCGTCCGGCGTACCGAGCGTCGCCACGCCAGCGGGCACGACCGCGCGCGAGGCGTGCACCCCGTCGCGGAGCCGCGGCGGCACGGTCACGTAGTGCGCGGGTTTCGTCTTCCACTCGTACGGAACGCGGTGCCACATGTAGGCCAGCGTCTCCTGGTGCATCTCCTCGTGCTCGATGATGGCCCAGACCGCCTGCGCGTGCCGCAGCAGCGGATGGTCGTCGCGCTCGACGTCGGCGTTCGTGATGGCATCCTCGATCAACCCGTCCGCCGCATCCGCGTACGTGCGCACGGCGTTCCGATCGGGCCACGCGGGATTGCCGCGGGCGACCGCGGCCGCTTCCTGCTCGGGATCGATGCCGCGCGCGAAGATGGTCTCGAGGTGCTCGTCGATCCCGGGGCGGCCGAGACCCTTCTTGATCAGCGTGTTGACCGAGAAGGCCGGCAGATGGCCTTCGTAGAAGACGATCGGGTTGCGCAGCGCGATCGGCTTGTGGAAGTAGGCGGCGGAGTCGAGCAGGTCGAACATCGCGCGCGTGCGGCGGCGCGTACGGCGGAACCGATCGAGCGCCTCGCGGCGATTGAAGACGGTGGTCGTGGGCGGCGCGCCGGGTGCCATCCCCCCTAGAGTACAATTCTCCGAGCCACGCCCGTGCGCATTACGCTCAACGGGGATCCCTACGATCTCGAGCAGCCGTTGTCCGTGCAGGAGCTTCTCGAGCGGCTCAATATCGATCCGAGGCGGGTGGCTGTCGAGCACAACCTCGTGATCGTCCGGCGCGCCGCGTTCGCGGCGACGCTCGTCGGCGACGGCGACCAGGTGGAGATCGTCAATTTCGTGGGTGGCGGATAGCCTCGGGGTTTGGACATGACCGACACACCTTTTACGATTGCGGGCCGCACGTTCACGTCGCGGCTCATCGTCGGAACCGGCAAGTACTCGTCGCACGCGGTGATGGCGCAGGCGCACGCGGCCTCTGGCGCCGACATGGTCACCGTCGCGGTGCGGCGCGTGAACATCTCGGATCGCACGCGCGAGTCGCTGCTCGACTACATCGACACCTCGCGCATGTTCATCCTTCCGAACACCGCCGGCTGCTACTCCGCTGACGAGGCGGTGCGGACGGCGATGCTGGGGCGCGAGGCGGGGCTGTCCCACTGGGTGAAGCTGGAAGTCATCGGAGACGAGCGGACGCTCTTTCCGGACAACGAGGCGCTGATCGAGGCGACGCGCATCCTCGTGCGCGAAGGCTTCGTCGTGCTGCCCTACACGAACGACGATCCGATTGCCTGCCGCAAGCTCGAGGACGCGGGCGCCGCGGCCGTGATGCCGCTCGGCGCGCCGATCGGCTCGGGCCTCGGCATCCAGAACGCCAACAACATCCGCATCATCCGCGAGTTCGCGCGCGTGCCCGTCATCGTCGACGCCGGCGTCGGCACCGCGTCCGACGCGACGGTCGCGATGGAGCTCGGCGCGGACGGCGTGCTGATGAACACCGCGATTGCCGGAGCGCAGGAGCCGGTGGCGATGGCCGAGGCCATGAAGCACGCGGTGATCGCCGGCCGGCTGGCGTATCGCGCGGGGCGCATCGCGAAGAAGATGTACGCGACCGCGAGCAGCCCGGTGGAAGGGCTCGTCGGCCGCTGATCGTGTCGGACGTCAAGGTGGACGGGCCTCCCGCGATTCCACCGCCCGATCGACATCAGATCGAACGCCTCAACAGCCTTTACCGCATCATCGACGAGACGCCCGCAGGCGGAGGCCTGAAGGCGCGGCTCGCATCGGGCGTGCGGCGTCTGCTCGGCCGCGTCCTGTCGCGCCAGCAGGAGTTCAACGCCGTCGTCGTCGATCATCTCAATCGGAACATGGCGGTTGGCGTCGAGGCGCACCACGCGAGCCTCAAGACGATCGACTGGATCGGCGGCGCCGTGGACCGCTGCGAGGGGGCGAAAGACGAAATCCAGCGGCACCTGGAGGCGCTGCTCGCGCGCGAGCGGAGGAACGACACCGCCGTCGCCGCGCTCGCCGCGCAGCATGACGAGCTTCGCGCGGCCGTGAGCGTCGTCCAACAGGCCGCGCATGGCCTCCGGCGCGCGATAGAGGAGATCGGGACAAATCCCAAATCCCAAATCCCAAATCCCAAATCCCAAACGGATCCCGGATCCGGGATCCCGGATCCCGGCCTGGCTCCTTCTCAGGCGCCAGGCTCTCAGTTCGATTCGCTCGACAGCCACAAGTACGTCGGCTTCGAGGATCAGTTCCGCGGTTCCCCCGATGAAATCCGGCGGCGCGTCGCGGAATACCTGCCGATTTTCGCGGGCGCGAGCGACGTGCTCGACGTCGGGTGCGGGCGCGGCGAATTCCTCGAGCTGCTGCGCGAGCACGGCGTCCGCGCGCGCGGCATCGACGTCAATCCCGCGATGGTGGAGGTGTGCCGGGGGAAGGGGCTGGACGCGGAGACGGGCGACGCGCTGACCTACCTGCACGGACTGCCCGACGCGTCACTGGGAGGGCTGTTTGCGGCGCAGGTCGTCGAGCACCTGGAGCCGCGCTACCTCGCGCGCCTGCTCGACGCCGCGTTCGAGAAACTCCGGCCCGGCGCGCCGATCGTGCTCGAGACGATCAACCCAGCGTGCTGGTTTGCGTTCTTCGAGAGCTACATCCGCGACCTGACGCACGTGCGCCCGGTGCATCCCGACACGCTGAAATACCTGCTGGTCGCCACCGGCTTCCAGCAGGTCGAGATCCGGTATCGCGCGCCGTACCCGGAGGGCGAGAAGCTTCAGACGCTGGCGGCGGCCGGGCAGCAGGCGGCGTTGGCGGACCTCGTCGAGACGCTCAACGCCAACGTCGAGAAGATCAACCGCCTGCTGTTCACGTACCTGGATTACGCCGCGGTCGGCATTCGCGGTTAACTCCCAATCTCCAACCTCCAACTCCCAAGAAGTGCTTCGGGGAGCAGTCTCCTTGGAAGTTGGGAGTTGGGAGTTGGGCGTTGGGAGTTAGAGGCGGAAGACGTTGTCGGCGTCGACGTTTTTCATCGCGTTGCGCGTGTCGACCACCAGCGGGAACTTCGCGGGCATCTCGGAGTACTTGAACACCGAGTGGTTGGTGCAGATCACCGCGCAATCGATCCCATCGGCCGCCTGGGCCTCGGGCACCGACTTCAGCGACAGCTCCGCATGCTCGAGCACCGGCACGTGCGGGTCGGTGTAGCTGAGAATCGCGCCGCGGCGGTGCAGCAGCTCGAGGACGTCGAGCGCCGGCGATTCGCGCATGTCGCTCACGTCTTTCTTGTACGCGACGCCGAAGACGTGGATGCGCGAGCCGTTGATCGCCTTCTTCTTCGAGTTGAGCGCCTCGCCCACCCGCTCGACGACGAACGCGGGCATCGAGCCGTTGATGTGCCCCGCCAGCTCGATGAACCGGCACTCGAAGCCGTTCTGTCGCGCCTTCCACGACAGGTAGAACGGATCGATCGGGATGCAGTGGCCGCCGAGGCCCGGCCCCGGGTAGAACGGCATGAACCCGAACGGCTTCGTGCTGGCGGCCTCGATGACCTCCCACACGTCGATGTTCATGCGGTGCGACATCAGCGCGATCTCGTTCACGAGGCCGATGTTCACCGCGCGGAACGTGTTCTCGAGCAGCTTGACCATCTCGGCCACCTGCGTCGAGCT
>Ga0070699_100001376_pt1 | contig 22337 bp, 26 predicted proteins | sample KBSK1503metaG_FD_65473 | JGI IMG/M metagenome (GOLD analysis project Ga0070699, IMG submission 65473) | Corn, switchgrass and miscanthus rhizosphere microbial communities from Kellogg Biological Station, Michigan, USA - KBS K1-50-3 metaG | ecosystem: Host-associated > Plants > Roots >...
GACCACAGGGCCACCAAAGAGATCAAATGTAGCAACCGAATCAGGCATTAGCGATAACCAAAACTTGTAAATCAACAGTACTGGGTCATGAAACGCTGCTTTTTCAGCAGCCTGCTAGAGCTAAATCCTTGACTACCTGATACCGCTCTTCACGATCTTTCTCCAGCGCCTTTGTCACAATGCGGTCTAACTCGGCTGGAATCTCGGGGCCATATCGTGCGAGCGGCAGGGGCTCCTTGTGGAGAATCAAACCAATCACATCGCTGGTGGTAGGCCCCTCGAACGGCATGCGGCCACTTACCATTTCGTAAATGACACATCCCAGGCTCCAGATGTCTGTACGGGCATCTACTTCCTGCGCTCGAGCCTGCTCCGGCGACATGAAAAACGACGTGCCCAGGATCACCCCGGGGTCTGTTTTGACCATCACACGCGTCGGCGCATCGTCGGTCTCCTGTTGCCTGGGGTCGCTATCGGTCAGCTTTGCCAGCCCGAAGTCGAGCACCTTAACGTAACCGTCGCGGCGCAGCATTATGTTTTCCGGCTTTATGTCTCTATGTACGATGCCGGCTTGATGTGCCGCTGAGAGGGCAGATGCCACCTGGATGGCAACCTCCAATACCTCGCGCAACTGCATACGAGAGTGATGGAGCCGATCCCGCAGCGACTCCCCGTCAATGTATTCAGTGGCGATGTAATGCAGGCCGTCTTGTGAACCGATTTCATGAATGGTCAATATGTTGGGATGATTCAGTGAGGATGCTGCGTAAGACTCGTGCTCGAATCTATGGAGCCGCTCTGTATCGTGTGTGAATTCGGAACTGAGAAGCTTGATTGCTACCGGGCGTCGGAGTTGAGTGTCCTGAGCTAAGTAGACTTCTCCCATGCCGCCCTTGCGGATGAGGGAACGGATTTCATAGCGACCGAAGCGCGCTCCTGGAACAACAGCCATAATCTGACGGTGGTGAACCCTGAAGCTTCAGAGTGCGGAATGGTATTTTAAGCTTGTGCCCGCGTCAACACTTCGCCGGGAAGAAACCGCTATCTGTATCGTGCCAGTGGGGCCATTGACTTCGAAGCAAGCCTGAAATATGCTTCGCCCACCTCGCACAAGACTGTACTAAACTTGAGTTCCGCTCATCTCATCAACTCGAATCAGGAAGTCGGAACTCGAGTCTCCTAGGCTGGTTTCTCAGATTCCGCTAACACGGTCGCAGCCTATCGTTCCAGCTTTCAGGATTGAAAACCCAACGACGTAGGGCTAACCAGACTGCTTTCACCGTTAAGGAGGAATGCTCATCCGTCTTAAAGCAAGAATTCACATCAATAAAATTTCCACTGAGAAAGTAATGGATAAGCACACCTCTAACGTTGATATTGACGGAAATTAAGGAGGACGAAATGAGAAAGGTTGCAATTCTGCTTTTGGTATCTCTTGTATTCCCTCTCTCGACGCTCGTGGCCCAAGTTTTTGGCAGCATCAAGTTTGAGAATCGCTCCGTTGGTGAAGGAGTGGAGATCAGAGTTCGCTGCGGTGAGAAAGCCGAGAAGGGTGAAAGAAACCTGAAGACCGACCGCTTTGGTTCATATAGTGAGTACCTGCCGTCAGGAAAATGCACCTTTGAGGTCAATTTGAAGGGAGAGTGGTCGATGCCTTATGACATTTACGCAGATGCGAACGATCCGGTCCGTTACGATTTCGAGCTGGTACGGATCGATGGCCAGCTCAAATTAGAGAGGAGGTAGCTATGCCCGTTCAAAAGAAGAAAGACAAGTGGGATCTAGCGGACATCATCCTAAAGCCAGTGGGCGGACTTTTAACGGCTTTCGCTGTTGGTCTTGTTGGTTACTTTGGAACCCAATCGTTGAACCGTACTCAAGCCCAGGATACCGATGTCCGACTCTACGCGCAGTTGATGAGTCAAAGGGAAGACGCCGAAACCTCCCTTCGGAAAGACATGTTCAAGTCCATAATAGACACCTTTCTCAAACCTCGAACGGTTGGACCAAAAGAAAAGGTTCTGAACCTGGAACTTCTGGCTTACAACTTCCACGAAGCTCTGGATCTGGCGCCACTCTTCCAAGACGTTTATCGTGAAATCGACGAATCTCCACAGTCACCTGCCAACGATAGCCTCAAAAAACGCCTGGAACGGGCCGCGGACGAGGTCAAGAGTAAACAAATTGCCGCGTTGGAAGATGCCGGAGGAAAACAAGACATAACTATCAATCTTCGCGAGCTCGAACAAAGGCCTCAGGGAATAAAGGTGATAGATGGACCGCTTAGTTCTCGTCCTATGGACCCAGATGGTGTGACCTCGTTGCCAAACTCATATTTCAAAGTTGAGGCGCTCTTAGTAGATCAGAAGAAACGACAGATTCGAGTCAAACTAGAGGTGAATACGCCGCGGAAGGGTAGTCGCGTCCAGAGCGAAAATGAAACCGACACTACATACTCGGTCTTTTGGATAAGCCCCTTCGACTTTCCAATGATTGATAACACTCGACTTCCATACGGCCAACGTTGTGCGATAGTCCTGCGCCGGTTTGGTGATCCAATGGCAGAACTCACTCTCGTCACTTTTCCGGGATCTCGTGCCAGTCTCAAGGAGAAACCCTTTTTTGATGAAGCTATGCGCGACCTTCTGTACACACGGCGACAATTGATTAGTGAGGAGAAAACCAGGTAGGTCCTGACCTGGCGTGAAAGGTGGTTTGAAAGTAATTCGTCTAACTAGGAGTGTCGTATGAAAAAACAATGGTGGACTTCGCGAGCACTTTCGATTGGCGTCGCGCTGTTTTTCTTAATGTACATCGACGTCGTTCCCAAGATGGCTGAAACATCAAATCAAGCTCGTACCAATCTTCAAGTAGTAGTAACGGGAATTAGGAAAGTGGCCGGGGGCAACCAAACGGGGCCTGTTGTTGGCGCTCAGGTCTTGGTCAAGTCTGACGTGCAAGACGAGGATTTTGAGGAGACTTTGTCGACCGATCCTCAGGGTGTTGCCAATGTTTCAAATGTACCCAGAGGCTCGGTGCTGATACAAGTTACAGCACAAGGATGGATTAGCGCTGGTATGCGCCATGAACTGACGAAAAAGGAGCAGACCGTCAAGATCGAAATGACGGTAGAAGAAGGGCCTTCCCCTTCACCAACACCCTCAACAACTCCTTCACCATCTCCTTCGGCATCACCATCACCGACACCATCTGCAAACGTCTGAACGCCTCAGACTATCTTGCTGAGCTCGCCGAACTGCCTGGTTTACTCAAGGCACAGACGCGCTTTCGCTTGATTGTTGCTGTAAATATTTGATTGGTGGAGCCGAGGGGGATCGAACCCCTGACCTCATGACTGCCAGTCATGCGCTCTCCCAGCTGAGCTACGGCCCCAAGTCTAATCTTTAGAACAACTTACTTGGGTGGTGAGTCACCTTACTACCACTTTTTACTACCACTTCAAAAACCTAATATTCCCACGGTCATACTACCACAATCAAAAAGCGCCGGGCTAAAGAGCCGGCTCTTTCTGGGTTGACTGGATAAGTGCGTCAACGTGCTGTTGGAGGTAGCGGACCTGCCCGTTAGGCAGTTTACAGAATCCCACAATCCGCTGTTCCCTCCACCTAAGTGCAGTTACGCGAGAAATTCTCATTAGCTCACAGAACTCTTTGTCAGTGTACATTTTCATGCGTCCGCTCTCTCTAGCTCTCCAGTCAGCTTATAGTAAAGCCGAGCGGACTTAGAACTGTTTAGTAGTCGCAGGTCTGCCGTGGCTTCATTGTTTGCTACCTTAGTAAAATAATAAACTCTGACGTTGTTGGTCTCTACTAAGCTAGCGCAGCAGCCTACACAAAGGTGACCAGCGCCACTCTCCCAATGCGCGGAGAGCAAAGGAACGTTATCTTGGCCACACTGCTGGCAAATATGAATTAGTTCTTTTAGCATTTAGAATTTCTCCCAGTCTACTGAACCCTTGGCCCAGTCTAGGACGTTGCCGGAGTCCGCGAAACACTCTACGCGGCCAAAGCCAAAGACCTTACGACATGCCTTCTCAAGCTCTCTAAGGAAAGCTTCGTGGTAGTTTTTGCCTATGTGGTGAGCGAGGTACCTACCGAGCGTTTTCTTGTCGCGCACACGTTCAAGGTCAACGTCATAGACGCTTACATTGTTCTCGTTGCGAAACTCAATGCTTAGTAACCCCGGAATGAAAACTGTTGTGCCTTCTACTTCTCGCGGTGTTGCCATTAGATTTCTGAGACCTCCTGCCAAGTGAAAGTGTTATGTGCGCCAGTCACCCTCTTAATTTTCTTGGTGGCCTCAAGTCTCTTCAGGTCCGCTAACGCTGTATCTTCAGATTTTTGTATGTGCTCTGCAATTTGTTTCGTTGTCACTCCGTTATTTTTAAGAATGTAGTCGAGCGTCTTATCGGCCCGTTGTATTTTCTTAGCGGGCGCTTGAATGTCAAACCAGCAAGTCTCAGCATTTAGAGACATAGGTTGATTGTACTTCCCTTTACCTAACTTGTTTTTGACTGACCGCAAGTCAACAAGTAAGTCACTAGAAGGGGAGGCGAGCATTGTATAAACGGACGGGATAACACCCTCTATAGCGGAAGCTCCCCGGCCTCTATAAACCTCCTCCTTAATTGTACCGTCTTCACTCTTTGATTTCCCTAAGTGGTGGGCCAACACACAGACAAACTTATATTGCCTAGCAACTGCCTCCAGTGCACTCAACAGCCGGGTAGCTTCTGAGTTATCGTTCTCGTTAATCAATCCGAGCGCGGTACTGTACGTGTCAATAAACACTACGTCAGGCTTGAAGTGCTCAATACTGCGCTTGAAATAGTCCATCCCTTCCGCCGTGCTGAGTTTACTTGGCATGTATTCTCGTACGCAGTTTTTATCTAACAGTATCTCCTCTTGTGGAGTTAGAGCATCCATCATAGTTACCATATGGTGAGCGGGTTCGCCTTGCTCGAACGTCCATAGCATTACTTTTTTGAGTTGACTAAGGTCCGGGTTCAAGTCTCCAAACGGTCTGCCCACTGCCAGACAGATAGCCGCATTGCGAAACAAAGTAGACTTTCCTACGTTAGTCACAGACAAAACGGCTACTAAATCTCCCCTGTCAGCGTTAAAAGCAACCTCACCCGGAACGGGAAGTTTAGCTATGTTGGCGCGTGAGATAGAAATGTAGGTTGGAACAAACGGCCCAGCAGGCGCTGTGACTACAGCCTGTGATACTCCGGCTTGCCTTGGGGCCAAGCCAAGAGCTTGCCTGATTACGTCATACTTACAACGTGAGTGACAGCCCACGCCTCCATCTTTATACAAGACTAGAGAAGTTAAGGAAGTCCCGTTATGTGCTGGGCACTTCATATCAATGTTACCGTTTGGCCGGGATGTACCTTTTGACCGTATTACCTCCCGGAGGTCTTCGTTTCCGTCGTGCCGGTACTTCTCTGAGATAGCTGTTGTGGCAGTCACGGCCGGTACTGCAGGATAAGCGGCTTGCATTTCAGCTAACGTGAAGTTCTTCTCGCTAAAGTGTTCGACAAGGACTTTTCGTCTGTTCTCCTGTTCGTCAATATGGTCATAGCCCGGTAGTCTCATCACGCGGGAAGGGTTACTAATGGACGGGTCAGAATTAAAGTAGTGAATGAGACGCTCTTGCATGTCTTTCCACTCTGCTTTGCTACAGGGACCACAGATAGGCCAGTAGGAATGGAGGCTTTTCTTTGTTTTGACTCTAATAGACGGAGGTATAGGAGACGCCTCTATTTTCCTTCTTTGGGTTGACAGAAACAGGCTGTCAATTTCCATAAAGAAGGCGTTAAACTTGGTTATCTCATTGTCTTTATCGCCACCAGAGTTAACGACGAAGTAGATGCCGCGGTCTTGGTTAAGTTGAGTGAGTCGTGAGCTATCCGTTGTAATAATAGTCCCCAGAGTCTTTCCCTTTGGAGATATGGCCCGGTAGTTGACCGTTTCGCCCGTCTGAAACAGTCTTGCTAGAAACTCTGTTGTGGAAGTCCCGCTCTTCTCTTCAATTTGCAATATAAGTTTCGTATTAGTAGTCCTCTCATTCACTTTTGCCGACAAGAAGTAGTATGACGTCACTACCGCACACCTACAAGAAAGAGAGGTAAGAATCTACTTTAAGTGTTTAGTTCCTTAGTTCCTGTTCCTTAAGGCGAAGGAAACTGCGGAACTGATAAACCTATATTTTATAGTAGTTTAGCTAAGTTAGTTCCGAGTAGTTCCGAAGCCCTGTTCCGCTGCTGTATGAGAGACGTTCTAGTTCCTAAATACCTATCTATTATACGAATCGTAAACTACGGAACTAAATAAACTCAACGTAGGCAACGACTTACAGACGGCACTCGGAAGAGTCAAATTTAGGCGTTCGGAACTGGATTTTAACATTGTCTGGCAGCCCTAGAACGTGCGCTCACGCGCTCGACGTGCCCCTAAACAATAGCGTTACATTTAGTTACGCTTCGCTAATCAATCCGAGGTTGTTAGGCTGTAGTTTGTGGCAGTACAATTCTCAACTCATTCATTCTTAAGGACTTCTATTACGTGCTCTCCTGATTGCCAATCCGGAGGTCCCTAAAACTCCAGCAAAAACTCAATCGAACTCCCCAGCTTATTAGGGCATTTCCTGCTCACTTCCCGGCTGGGTTCATTGGCTTAAACTGTTGATTATAAAGGATTCTAAAAGGGGTGCGGGGGGGTTGAGAGCACCCCGGTTTTTAACGTCACCCGACACTTAGGGGACTTACTCATTCACTTTAGCCCGATTGTATGAGAGCTAGCGCTACGTAGCCTGTTCACATAGGTGTTTTCCTCAGTAAAAAGCTAAGTTGCAACCTGTTCACGTAGACAGGAGCAAGTAAAAGTAGGGCGGGCAGACAATTCTATGCCCACCTTATGCCCATTCGTGCCACCAATGAAAAAGCCCAGCAAAAACGTATGCCCATTTATAGAAATTCTCTGCCACTAAAGGGCTAAACGTGCCACCTATGGCACGACCCGGAGGCCCGGTATGTAGACCAAACTACATACAAGTACGTAGACCTAAACTATAATGGATAGTGGAGGTTACAGAAAGAATGAGACAGACACCAGAAGAGCGGAAAGCCGCTAAGGCGGCATGGGCGAGGAAGTACCGAGCTGACCAGAAACGAGCAGCTGAGAAGCTCAAGGCGGAACACTCCCGGCTGAAGAAAATATTGGAGGCTAAATATGGAATTAGATGAGTTATTACAGAAGGCAGAGCAGGAAGTAGCAGAAGACACGTTCGCCGATATTGCGGACCTGCACCCCGGCGACCCACGGAGAATCGCGTACTTCCTCCAAAAAGCTCTCCGGGAAGCAGAGGAAGCCCGCGAGGAGCAATTAGCGGTACCTGCCGTCGTCAGACCTACTCACATCGGCCAGAACGCAGAGAAAACACAGGAACAAGCGATGGACGAGTACATAGCTAGGAAGTATAAGCCACGGCCATGACACCACTCCACGAGCACACACCTTTTAAGGTCTTAAAACAGTCACCTTTCCAGCTAGACGGGCGTCCTGCATTTCAAGTTGAGTGCAAATATTGCATGAGTCTTTCTGTACTTTCTGCGAAGACCCTACTAATGGCCGATAGCTGCCCGGACTGTGTGGACACTGAAAAGCACAGTAGTAGGAAGAGAAACTAAAGTGCCTAAAGGAGTTGTCATCAATCGAACTCACAATGCCAAAGTCGAAATACTCCCCGGCGGTAGAATGGGATATTTGACCACACTTAAGAAGCTCCCCGGCAGCTATTGGCTGTGCTTGTGTGATTGTGGCAAGGAGATAGAAATAGCAACTCCGCAGATGCGCATTCGCCGTTGCTGCGATAGACGCTCCTGTCCGATGCTACCCGTCTAAATGGCAACTAGCTATTCAAGAGTGCGCACTCATAGTAATCTAATTATATCAATGGAAACACAGACACCAGACCGAAGACAGTACTGGCGAGAACGCCGCGAGCAAATTAAGCAAGACGCTCAGGCCGTCAAGCAAGTGCGAGACTTTGTACTCTCGCCTCGAGCTAAGAAGGCAAGTCCGTCACAGATTCTCGAACTTCTAATTCGACTTATAGGCCAAGAGCCTAAAACTAAGACAGCAACAAAAGGACAAAACTAACATGGCGAACTCGACACTCAGTAACAGTACATCTCCCGGCGGAACGGCTTTAAAGCTCGTAATAGACGCAGCGGCATCCGCGAACCTACCTTTGACCCTCACAGGAGACGAGCTAGTTACTATTCAGAAGCACCTTAAAGCGAATGCTCGCACAGACGTTGACACTTCTAATACCACGGCGCTGAAATCTTATCTGAAAGCGAGGAACAGCCACCCGCACAGCGGAGTAGCAGACGAGCGTTTTTCAACAGCGGGCGACACCAACGTAGTACACGAGGAAGTCAATCGTCGAGCTGTCTTTTCTTCACTAGCCACGGCAGTGGGAAGCTTCAGATTATCTTCAGAACTGGTGAAAGAACTCAGTTTCCTCATAACCTAATGCCTAGCCTCTATCTTGTTCGCTCAAGTGGACCAGTAGAGCTTAGATGGTCTGGCGTCGGACCTCTCTCTATTGGAATAGTAGATCTCCCTATTAATACGCCTATTAGAGTGAAAGACGTTCAGTACAGAAGCCCGTCTGCCGATGGCAGCAGCAAAGTCTCTGGTAGTAAATTAGAAAATATCAAACTCTCTATTAAGACAGCGGAGCAAGTTGTAGCAGAGCTTAAGCGGGAATTTCACTCCTTAGACTGGCAAGTTTTCAAGACACTGGGAGAGGCCCAGTATTTTATAAAATCTGGTATGAGCGACCGCGAGTTGTTTGGTATCACTGACCAAACGACACCCGAGCAAGTAAAGATTATCTACAAGAGTTTAGTTAACGCTAATCACCCGGATTTATTTATGCAGGCGACACCAGAAATTTTAAAGTTTCAGACAGAAAGATTAGCGGCAATCAACGCCGCTTACGAGAGGCTCTCTAAATAATGGCAAACGAATTAGAGGTAATAGACGAAACTCCAGCGGGCAGCCTCATCGATGCGGCGCTCAGCCCTTTTACTCGTATAGATGGATTCTCAGCGAGCAGCCTGATACCAGAGTTGAAACAAGATACATCGGACACTGGCATATCCGATGGGCAGGCCGGAGCGGATTCTCACACATCCGCTCTCGCCGACCCAATGCTAGAACAACTCGCTACGGCCGTCGAAACTTTAGGCGGGATGGAAGGCCTTCAAAGTCTAATTAATATAGCTTCGACTACCGACCCGGTAACGATGGTTGATTCGCTCCTCAACTCAACACAAAAATCGATTTTGCTGTATAGCATAATTGATGACCAGCAAGTGCAGCAAACGCTTTTCGCTGACCCGCAGGTGCAGCAGGCAATCAGTGATGCTTTTTTCGGCGGTCTACCTCTCCCGGAGCTTGTCGAGTCCGTTGCAGAAAGTTTTCAGCCGGACCCGGCCTTTCAGTCCAGACAACAGGACAAGGCAATAGCTTTTCAAGAAGCAAACAAAGCAGTTCAAACTCAATGCTTTTTGGAGGCCGGCCGGGCTACAGCTCAGACCTATGGCGTCGATTTAGAAAGTAACAGCACGGCTGCAAAGGCGTGGTTTAGCGCGTTGTCGGCGTTTCTATGGGCCAACCAGCAGGAAGTACGCAATACGGTTTCTTTAACAGCTCGAGGCAAGAGCTTCCAAGCGACGGTCGCTCGAGCACGTCTAGAAAATAAATACAAAGCTCATATGCTGTCCTTACTCGAACAGGTAGCTCCTAAAAGCAAAACTAAGCCAACAGCCGTTAAGGCGAAGACAGCAGCCCCTAAAGCTGAGTTCGACGCAATTAGCGCAAGCGAGCAAGACATTGGTAAGCAGATAATGCGCGAAATGCGGTCCGACCCTCGTTGGAACGGAAAGTAAACAACTCAACCGCGAGTACACCCTCGCAGCTTTTAAAACGATTCGGAGTCATACCTCACATGGATTTCATCAAGTTTCTACTCGCTCAAGCACGTCGCCAACAAGGCAATAATTCAGACAACAATTCTGACGTAGCTAACATACCAGACAGTCCTACTCTTGCGCCGCGCACTCCTTTACTAACTCCTCGCGGCAGTCTCACGCCAGCTACAACCTCTGATAATTATTCCCCTAATGATGTTTCTCCTACTTATGGGCAGGTACAACCTACAGCAGCTGATACAGCCGATACCTCAGCTATTAGGCCTAGGGTAGTAAATCCACTTTCTCCCTCAGAAAAGGCTCAACAGCAAGTTGATTGGGTAAACGGCGGAGATAATCACGGCCTTGGAGGCAGTACCATCCAAGCGCCCTCGCGGATTAAAGGTTTCCTAGAAGGTTTCTTGCAGGCTGCAAGCCAGAACGCTAATAGAGCTTTGTCGCAAGGAAATGTCGGTTGGAATGGAGTTGCGCAGGCGCTCGGCGGAGGCATTGGCGGAGGCACACAGGAAGCGATTAATCCAGACCTAGCCGTTCAACAGCGTCATGCTCAGGCTATCGCCCAGAGCCAAGCCGGGTTGGACCAAGCTCTCAGAAATGAAAAACAACAGGGCGACATCGCTGAACAGGCCTCAGAAACTCAAGCTCGAAGAGACGCTCCGGCAATAGCCGCAGCCAAGCAAGCCGCAGCAGACGCCAAAGAAGCTGCTACAGAAGCTAGAAATAAAGCTCTTGATGACCTGAACTTCAAAATTAAAAATCATCAAATAGCTACGGAAGACGCAGCCGCAAAACAACGGCAGATAGAGTTCGAGTATAAGAAACAAAACGACGAAGCTAATAGGCAAGCCCAAAATGCACGCGCGGCAGCCAGCAACCAAACGTCTAGACAGAATACTACCGACAGAATAAATGCCCCTGCTAAGAGCGCCAGTAACAAAGGTCGCTCTGCTCAGGAAATTCAGTCAGATGTTCAGAGCAGGCAAAACGAAATAAAAAGTCTATTGGCCCAAGACCAGAAAGAACCTACCTTCAAACCTGTGTTGGATACCAAGACCGGACAGGCAGCAACAAACGCTCGCGGAGAAATTCTGTACGGCAATCAGCCAACAGAACAGTATAAAGACCGTCACGCTCGAATAGCTGTAGTACAGAAAGAGCTTGATAAACTGAAGACTGAACGCCCATCTGATAACAATGTAACTACGACCGCTCAACCAGCAGCAGTACAAGCTAGTAAAGGAAATTTCTCAATCTCGAAGTGGCAAGCTGCAAATCCGAACGGTGACGCCAATAGGGCCGCACAAAAAGCGCGTCAGTTAGGTTATAGCGTAACTAACTAGATGCCTCAGACTCAAGACATAGATTTATCCGGCGGGCTTCAGACACCAGACGATAGTATTGATTTATCGGCAGGGATTACTCCAGCTCAGCAGCCGAAGCCTACTCAATCTAACCTCCCCGCTCTTTTGCAGTTCGCCAAAGACAACGCCTTGAGGGTTGGCTCAACTACAGGCGGGACGCACAACCATAACTCCAAGCACTATTCCGGCAACGCCATTGACGTTGACTATAGAGGGGTAGACGTTGACGCTCTCTCGCAGGCAGCGGCAGCAAGAGGTTTCAAACTAAGAAATGAGATAGCTCGTCCTAAAGGTCAAGCGGTCTGGGGCGGACCACACTTACACCTAGAAACCGATGACGGTCTAGACCTAACTTCTGGTTTGGGCCAGACAGATTCAGCCGGGGATTCCTCACTTGCAGGTCAACCTAACGACAATCAAACGGCCCTAGCCAAGAGCCAGACCCCGTCATTAGAAACTGCGAACCCGGCTTCCTCCTCTCAGCAACAGAACAACACAGCAAATAGTAACTCGTTCCTTGCTAGCTTCCAGTCTGCTCAAAGGCGACTTAACGCCCAAGCTCCTTTGCAAATGAACCCTCGCCCTACTGGAGTTTCTATAGGGGACATCAACTGGCACTGGGGCATGGACGCGAACGAATTTAAGAACCTTAGCCAGCAACAACAGCAAACTGTAATAGCCAATACACGAAAGGCTATTGCAATAGACGAAGCCAAGAAAGCAGCTGGGCAGACTCTTACGCCCTCACTCTCCTATATAAACGCCAATAGAAATTCTATTGGTCTGCCAGCAAAGTCTATTATGAGTACCAGCCTTCCCCAACAGCAGGAAGAGGGAAGGTCACAGTACGATTTAGCGCCGCTACTAAAGCGGGTAGCTTCGCTTCCATTATCGCCTAACCAGATTGAAGCTCAAAAGACTGCTTCCGAAGTTGAAGGCGCACCCTTTGGCCTGAGATTAATCCCGGCAGAAATAGGTAGAATCGCTGCTCAAGCCGAACGGGCCGGAGCTGGCTTAGCAGACTACGCTAAAGACGCTGGAGACGCTGTAGGTATTCCTACGGGAGTGCTCTCAGACGTTTCTAACTACCTCAAAAATAGAGTAGACATAGCCAACAGGGCTAGTAGCTACGAGACTCAAGACGCAGAAGACAGCCTGCCAAAATCAGTAATAAAATCAATAGCTGATACTGGCGCTGATGTAGGAAGTATCATCGCCATAACCGCAACGACTGGACTGCCGTTCCCCGTTGTTATGGCAGGCGAAGCAGCTTTAAATAACTCTGACAAGTCTCCAGTAGAGATAGCAAAAGCAACCGCCTTGGCTTACGGCATGGGGAAAGCTTACGAGTACCTCCCCGGAAAGATAGCCAGCAAGTTAGGTATTGAAGGACAGTTACCTACCAGAGTATTAGGCGCTAGCTTGTTCGGTACGGCAGGAGTCGGCCAAGCTGCCTACAGTGGAGGCGACACTAACCAGCTAATCAGCGAAGGTATCTCTCAAGGCGCGATGGGCGCTCTTGGTGGTCCACATGGCGAAGAGGCCCCGGCAGAAGCAAGAGAATTTACGACGGTCCCTAAAGACTCTGCCACTAACCAGACTCTAGACTACATAAACCAGATAGAGAGTGACGGCCATATTACAGCAGGTCAGGCAGACAAGTTGCGTGAAAACGTCCTTGCCGCGCGGGATACAGAGCAACCAAAGGCAGCTTTTGATAATCAGGCACAAGTAAGCGCCCCACAAAGCAAGGTAGAGGCAAGTGCCACTCTTACACCCGAAGAAATTATCAAAAACATCACGAGGCTAAATAGTGGGCAGCCAGATGTAGAAGCTACCAAGCAGCTCTTAGGTAATAAAGAATACGAGCTGAAAGAAATTCCTATTGATGAAGTCAAGGGAATCTATGGACAGCCAGACCCTCAAACGGTTGAGAATTACGCAGCTAGAAACCCAGAGACACAACCTCCCATTGTTCTTGATGCCAATAACGACGTAATCGACGGGAAGCGCAGACTCGCTGCCAGTAAGCTTCGCGGCGATGAGACTATCAAAGCGTGGATGCCCGCAACCGAGAAAGCCCAGCCGCTCGAAGACTTCGACAATCCAACGGCACAGCTCGCCGCACGCGGCCCCGGAGCTGCCAACATAGGCGACGTACCGGAAGGCTCAACGACTAAGCAATTAACAGAGGCAATCGAAAACAGCGACGCAGCCCCGCGCGATAAGATTGACTATTCACTCAACCTTGCCGACAAGCTCTCACGCGGGAAAGACGCAATAGAGGCAGGTCTCACTAGGAGCAAAGCTCTGACCCAAGCTCTCTGGGCAAAGTACAAAGGACCGACAGACGTAGCTGACAGTCAAAAGATACTTGGAGACTTTCAATATAAGCTCCAGAAGTCCGCCTTTGAGAGCAGGCGCTTCGCTAAGGAGCTGGAAAAGAAGTTAAGCCCAGCCCAGCAGGAAGCGGTAACGAATTATATTCAAGCGGACGGAGATACTAATCTCTTAAAGCAAAGAGCGGCCTCTTCAGAGGGCGCTACCAAGAAAGGCTACGAGCGAGCTACCTCTTTGACGGGCGACGAGCGAACTATAGCAACTCATTTTAGCAGTGCATTCGAGTCTCTATTCAAAGAGGCGAACGACAGCGGCGTAGGAGTTAGCTTCATAGAGAACTATGTACCTCAGATATGGAAGAGTAAAGCAGCAAAGGTCATGCTTGCAGATGCCCAAAAGGGAATGCTTGACCCGTCTTCTAAGTTTTCTAAGAAGCGAGTCTTTGACAGTTACTTCGAAGGCGAGCAGGCAGGATATACTCCGAAGACCAAAAGCATTGGCGCTCTTTATCAGGTCTATAGTAACGCTCTAAACAAGGCCATTGCCTCACGTCAGTACGTCGCAGACTTACAGAATACGAAGGCTTCAGACGGTAGGCCGCTTGTAGCTGTACGCGGTAGCGGGCAGACAGCCATGACGGAGAAAGGTCCGTTAGGCCAAGAGAAAGGCGCGTTTATTAAACCTCACTCCGCAACAGCGGACACTAGCGATTATCGAGTGTTAGACCATCCGGCCTTAAGGGATTGGAAATATACAACCTCAATAGACAGCAAGCCAGTCATGGTTCAAGGTGACATGGCTATTCACCCGGAGGCATTCTCTCGTATCAGGAATGTTTTGACACCCTCTAAGATTGCGACAGGCGAGGGAGTAGGATACACACTAGCTCGCGGCGTAAAGAAGGCTCAGAGTGTCGCGAAGCAAACTATGCTGGGTTTCTTCTCGCCCTTTCACGAGGTACAGGAAGACGTTCATGCCTTAGGTCATAGGACACTGCCGTACGTTAATAAAACAAAAATAAACTTCGATGACCCGAAGCAGGCGCAGCTGGTAAGGCGCGGTCTACAGGTAGCCAGTTTCCACGAAGCAGAGGCATTCAGCGAAGGCTTAGCCGGAGGTAACCTCACGGCCAAGATACCTGTTATCGGTACTAAGATTTTAGGCCCTTATCAAGAGTGGTTATTTAAGGACCACATTCCTAACCTTAAAATGAATATGGCGCTTCACGCTCTAGACAGAAATATGGAGCGGTATAAAGGCAAGCTCTCAGAAGATAGAATCTACGAGCTGACCGCATCACAGGCTAACAATGCCTTCGGTGAGCTTAACTATACTTACCTTGCCAGAAATCAAACAACGCAAGATGTCTTGAGAATGGCTTTACTAGCCCCGGACTTTCTCGAAGCTCGAGCTAAATTCGCAGGCTCAGCCCTTAAGCCTCAAGGCAAGGAGCAGCTCGTAGCGTTGGGCGTACTGGCCGCTACTCAGTACATCACAGCGAGAGTATTAAACAAGCTGAATGACGGCGACTATCACTTCGAGAAAGAGAGCCTCTTTTCAGTGGTCCACAATGGCAAGAGGTATGGTCTAAGGACCGTCCCTTCAGACATTCTTGAGCTAACTACTGACCCTCGCTTGTTTCTCACACACAGAGCTTCGCCCTTAACAGCAGCGGGCGTTAGAGCATTTACAGGTAAGAATGAGTTTGGCAAGCCAGCGGGAATAGTAGAGCAGGCAAAGCTATTAGCCGAAGCTCCTCTACCTATTCAACTCAAGGCACTCACTTATAAAAAGGAAGTCACGTTCTGGGACCAATTTCTAAGCAGTATGGGCGTGCGAGTAAGTAAAGCTGGAGTTAGAGAATTCAAGGCGAAGCCACAACAGCGAGGTAAATTACTGTTTTGAGTTTCTTCGATGTGTGTAATGTTTTCTATAGAATAGGTGTATGCGTAAAAGACGAGATTTAACAGGACAGAAGTTCGGAAGACTTGAGGTTCTAAAGATGGTTGCAGACCTTAACGGAAGGTCAACAGCTTGGTGCTACTGCGAGTGTGGTAAGTTCAGTTTTCCGCAAGGCAGAAACCTCCTCAACGGCAGAACACAGTCTTGCGGATGCTTAAGGCAAGAGAGACTGCAAGCAGCGAGCAGGGCGGCGGTGATTACTCACGGTCATTGTAAGTACAAAAACCCGACTCCGGAATATGTAGCCTACGGCGCAGCAAAATATCGCTGTAGCGAGTCCGGCTGCTACTACAAAGAAGGTATAAAGTTTCTCTTCCCTTCCTTTGAGGAATTTTATAAAGAGCTAGGCCCTAAACCCTCACCCAAACATTCAGTAGACCGCTACCCCAATAAGTATGGTAACTATGAGCCGGGAAACGTCCGATGGGCCACACAGTCAGAGCAGAATCTAAATAGGCGGCCTAGCTCAGAGTGGAAGAAAGCAGCATAATGGCGGCCAGAAAAACACACAACAAAAGTAGGGTCTATAGCGGCGCCGAAAAGGCGGAAGCTTTAGTAGTAATTCAATCTAATAACGGAAACATAACTCGCTCAAGTAATCAGCTGGGGATAGCCCGCAAAACGCTCGAAACTTGGGTTAGGGGTACTCAAGGAATTTCAACGGTAACGCCTGCGATGATTGAGACTGCTACAGACGAGACGGTAGGTAAGCTCTCAAGAAATATAGACCTATATCTGGAGGCAGCACAGGACCCAGAAAAGATAGAGAAGGCGAGTCTTAAAGACATCAACCTAAGCCTTGCGATTGCGATAGACAAAAGAAATCTCTTATCTGGCAGAGCGACCAGCATTACAGAATCACGTAGTAGTGACAGAACGAGGTTAACAGCGTCAATAAAGCAGGTTATTCTAGAGTGTCGCGGGCAGGGTATCGAGATAGACGAGCCTGAAGCAGTGAGACTACTAAAGGGCCAGCTGGACCAAGCAGACGCCCGGCTTTTAGATGAGATTCTATTAACTGAGGAAAACAGTTAGTCTTGGTGAGCTGCCAAGGACTAACGTCCTTAATCGAGATTCGGCCAGTCCCCAGAAGCCCGGTAGGTCTGTAGCTAACCTGCCGGGCTACCATGACAACCACAGATATTTAAGAAGCTTGGAATACTCAAATATTTCTATCGTTATGACAGTTAAAACAGCGAATATCCAGCCCCCGACAATGACAATCTTAAAAGGAATTCTTTCAAGTTTCGCTAGCCACTCTTCGATTTCCATTATTCTGGCCTCCGCATCCACTATCGTCAGTATCCCATCTTTAAAGCAATAGGCTTTTTTGCAAAGTCGAAAATAAATTCGGCATCAATGTCACCAATTGGTGACACGCGGACGATAGGCCAGTTGAGCGTCCGGCGTCCATTCTCTGTCACGCGTGCGGGGAAAACAGGTCCTTTAGGCTTTTTTAGCACAAAATAAAAGTGCGTTTTTGCTGAATATAATCAAAGGTTTTGAGGGTTTAAAATGCTGAAATTGACCTAGGAATGATTCTGAGCCTCTAAGACCTACAAGAGTATCCGGCTAAACTCTGAAGGCATTTAAAGAGGATTCGGAACTTATAATTCACCACACGCGGGTCCATCTGCGATGAGCTTTGAATGCTATTACTTTTAGAGCTGTCCAGTCGTTTCTATCGTAATAAACGTCAACAACAGCGCGGTCATTTGAGGCTGGGAAAAGTGCTTGCGTTCTAATCTCAAAAGTATAGGCACCAGTTAGACCGTAAGTAAGCCACCCAGCTGTAGCTTTACGTGATTTCACGTGCAGCAGCCCCTCTGACTGATATACTGCACATAAATCAATGGGCATCATGGCTCTAGCGCCCCGAATAACTGTTTGTGGTTCATAAGTGTTAATGTCAGTCCATAGCAAGGGCGAACTCTCGTCTTCCTTTACCTCGCTACCGAACGTAATATTGTCTAACGAGACGCTACATTCTCTTGCTTTCTGCCCAAACCCGTAGTTCTCTACCCACAGCCGAATATACTTAGCTTGGGTATCCCCAGCAGGTACAATACTGTCTCGAATTTTGCCGTTTTCTCTAATTCGTAAAAGAGGCCGGAATACTATCAAGGCACATCGAACCAAGTCGGAAAATCCGGGGGAAGGGGTAGACATACCGCAAGGCTACCACCAGCAGCCGAAAGTTAGCTAGACTCTTGGGCCAGAAGTGAGTTTGATATGCATCCATCACTTATGACAACCTCCGGGGCTACTCCTCTCGTCTTGATGCCTTGGCACCCGGAAGAGCTACATAAACACGTCCTAATCCTAGAGGGTGTCTATAACTCTCTGCCAGCGGATGATACAAACGCACGTCAGGCAGTCGCAAAAGCTGTAGTCTGGGCCGCGAGTAGCTTTCTGGAGGGTTGTCTTCAACAGTTCATTGAGCAACTCTGCTCGCAGGAAAATATAGGGCCACCAAAACTCAGGGGACTTGCGAACAAGCGTGAGTGGGTCGTGTGCCGAGCCAAGCAAAGGAAGACTTTTGCGGTAGACCCGGCTAAAGCTTCGACGCGGTTTGTTGAGGATGATTTAGAGGAGCTGAGAAACGACGTAGACCACGGCGGTAAGGTCGAGACAGCTAACTTGCATCTGGAGAATATCTCCTTCTTCAGGGGGGTAGCGAAAGACTACCTTGAGCAGGTCTATAGGAGTTTTGAGATAGGCAAGCCCGGATGGCTCAGGTGACGACCCTCCTCATTGTAAAGTATCTAGTCATTTTTCACCCTCCACTATTAGAGAAAAAGCTCCTCAAAGAATATTTTCATCTCGATTGATTTTTCCTCAAAGCTAATATCCTTGTTTAGAATATTGTTAATACCCTGCCTTAGAGCAGCCTCGAGGCTTTCTGGAAAGTCTTTGTCTGTAGGGTCTAAGTTTTCCATGTCGTTTTCTCCGCTTGCTTGTACCCGCACAGGGTTAGCACTACATAACTTGAGGCTGTTCTAACTCAGTAGAGTTAGCTCTATTCAATATCTCAATAGCCCGTTGCCGGGTGCTATCGTCTATTCCGAGATAGTGTTTATAAGTGGTGGTAGGCTTTTGATGCCCTAACAGTTTTGAAGTCTCAGCGAGAGCTAGCCCGGCTTGAATCATCCTCGTACCGTAGGTAGTGCGAAGGTCACGGAACTGCAAGTCAGCTATCCCGGCCACTTGCGTGGCTGTCTTGAATGAACGCTTCACAGAAGAAACGGTAAATAACTTTCCAGTCTGAGGCAGAGTGGCCAGCTCAGCGGCTAGGCGGTTACTGATTGGCACCTTCCGGGACCTTAGCGTCTTGGTATTCAGTGCTTTGATGTTTATAACGCAAGCCTGAAGGTCTATGTCTTCAGCTGTGAGACTCAGTATTTCGCCCCTCCGCATTCCAGTTTCCAGAGCGAATATAACCAGTGTTCTAAGAGTGCCGGAGCAAACGCTTAGTAGTAACTGCTCTTCAGCGGGTGACAGCACCCTGTCTCTCTTATCCTCATCAGCAGCTGAGACAGTCACTTTCGGCAATCTCAGTATCCAGCCCTCTTCATATGCAATGTGGAACATTCTACGAAGGAGCTGCAAGTGCCTATTAACAGTGGTAGTGCTTCGCTCTTTTGTTTGTGTGACCTCCCCGTCTTTGTTTCGGTACTCAACCGGGGTTTGGGCATAAGCACTCTCGAATCTTCTAATATCTCCAGCAGTGATAGTGCGTAGTAGTCTCCCGTTAAAGAAATCAATCAAGACCGGGAGCTTGTACTCGCTGTCCTTGTACGTTCGCATACCGGAAATCTTTTTACCTTTAGAACTATACTTTGCCTCAGTCAGGTAATGCTTTTTGTAGAATTCTACGAGGTCGTTAAAGGTCATTCGGGCACCGTCAACAGCGGACTGTCCGCCTACTTTGTACTCCTTGAGCAGCTCTTCGCGTAACTCCTTAGCGTGAGTTTTAGAGACCGCTTTGCGTGTTCGATAGACACGCTTACCATCTGACCCTTTGAAACTAATACGAGCGAAGATATACCCTGTCCCTTTCTCTTCTCTGTATCCCGGTCGTGATTTTTTGCGTTTCTTTTGACTTGCCATCTTGGTGTTCCTCCGGTCAGTAGTCATGTGGTCACTTACTGCCTAAATTTACTGCCACACGCGACCCAAACAAGACTGTACAGGTTGCAGCAGCCCTTAGCAATAAAATAGTTTTAACAGGCCGTAAACTCCAGAAAATACAGGAGTTTAGTTACAGGATGATACTAGGTGATGCAGGATGAAATATGGGGTAGGAAGGGACTGCCAGTCATGCGCTCTCCCAGCTGAGCTACGGCCCCATGCGTCGAAGCTAATTATCAAAACGTGGAGGAGGAAGAGTAGCCCAGTGGCGAAAAGGGCGTCAAGTAAGGCATTTTGGATTTGCGATTGCCGATTGCTGATTGCTGATTGCAAAGCGTGGTTTCAGGCTGCGAACTTCGCATTGCGGATTGAAACACGTCGCGAAGATTGAAACTTCACACAGTCACTGCGCTCTACGATGCACGACAAAAAGTGCCAAACCAGCGCCACCAACCAGCAATATTGTGCCCTCGATAATGCGAGAGTAGTTAGGAACCTCGCGCACCCCTGTATCGCTGATTACGACGGCCGACCTTGGGTCCGAGTATATGGCTCGATAGGTGATCACACCACCGGCGGTGGCGAGAAGGATGCCAGCGATAAGTAGAATTACTTTCATCTAAACGTGTGCCTTGTACTTTGTGCTTGGTGCTTTGTACTTTGTTACTTTAGCTAAAGTTGAATGTATGGACGTTGTACTGCGTGCTCGATGAAAGTCAGCACGCACAAAGTACAAAGCACCAAGTCAAAATGCCAATCCAAAATCGAAGATCTCAAATCGAAAATCCAAAATCTAAAATCTATCTAAAACTACTTCCCTGTGAAGACTGGCTTCCGTTTCTCAAGAAACGCGCTGACACCCTCATTCTTGTCTTCTGTCGAGAAACAGAGAGCAAAGAGATCCACTTCGCGGCGCAGACCTTCATCGAGAGTTGAGCGAGAAGCAATCTTCACCGCCTCCTTGGCTAGCATTAGCGCAATGGGACTCTTGTCGGCGATCCGGTTCGCGACCTCCATCGTCGTCGTCCGGAGCTGATCTGCCGGGACTACATGATTAACCAACCCGATTGCAAATGCCGTTTGCGCATCGATGATTTCGCCGGTGAGGATCATCTCCATCGCTTTCCCTTCCCCAACCAGCCGCGTCAAACGTTGCGTGCCACCGCCGCCGGGAATGATGCCGAGGTTGATCTCGGGTTGGCCGAATGAGGCAGTCTCGCTCGCGATTCGAATGTCGCATGCCAATGCCAACTCACAGCCACCGCCCAGGCAATAGCCATTGATCATTGCAATAACCGGTTTGGGAAACGTATCGATTGCGGTAAACAATGAGCGACCAACCATTACCTCGCGCTGCGTCATTGCGGTGCGTCCCGCAAACTCCGCGATGTCGGCCCCGGCGACGAATGCTTTATCACCAGCGCCGGTAAACACAACGACACCTACTGAATCGTCGCGGCGTAATTCTTCCAAGAGCGCGGCACCTTCTTCGCGGGTTTTGATGGTTAGCGCGTTTCTTTTGTCAGGACGATTGATAGTGATGATGGCGACGCGTCCAGCACGCTCAAGCAGAAGGGTCTCGTATGCTTGCGGCATTTTTACTCCGATATTATTAGTGATGAAGACGGTGGAATCGTAAAGGCTGGTGGCGGAATCGTCAAACGCCTTGGACAAGGTGGATGGTCTCTAACCTCTGAGTGGCAGGAGGGTGGACTCAAATCATTGGTCATATATCATTTGACACTTCTCATTTGGTCATTGCTCTTGCGGAATTGATCTGGTTCTTTGAAATAACTCATTCAAAGGATCAGTAACTCCGTCTAAGACACAGATGAACCAATGAGAAATATCAAATGATCTATGACCAATGATTACTCCGACGCGGGAGCCTCAGGGTCTTTATCCGCGGGCTGTTCATCGGCAACCCAGGACACAAAAAGTCGCAGCCAGTTTTCCGTGGGCTCGGCTATCTGTACGCCCACTCGCGCGGTGCCGTAAATCGCGGGCGCCACTCTTATGACCACGGCTGTGACTTCGATGGGCGCGCCATCGGGACGGTGCGCGCGCAGGTACAAACGCTCGCCACGACTGACTTTTTGGTTTAGATGGAAAAGAGCGCCGGATGTCGAGATATCGTCCGTTTCCGTCGGTTCGCTCCAGGCTGAACCATCTTCCGCACGGCCAGAAATCACAACAGGCAGACGCAGTGCCATTCGCAGAGCGAAACGTCTCTCTTCGTTATTGTAAGGCGTGCTCATAGGTGGCAACACAGTGTTCTGATACTCAACCATCCCCGCGGCGGTCTCAGTTCAGGATGAATGCACCCGATGCGCATCTTCTTGTTCATCCCGCCAGTCGTAAAAACCTTCTCCCGTCTTCTTTCCCAGTTTGCCCTCATTCACCATTCGTCGCAAAACTTCCGGAGGGCGAAAGCTCTCCGACCCAAGCTCTCGGTGAAGATATTCGGCAATATTGAGCCGCACGTCCAAGCCAACAAGATCCGTTAATTTTAGAGG
>Ga0070699_100001377_pt1 | contig 22335 bp, 21 predicted proteins | sample KBSK1503metaG_FD_65473 | JGI IMG/M metagenome (GOLD analysis project Ga0070699, IMG submission 65473) | Corn, switchgrass and miscanthus rhizosphere microbial communities from Kellogg Biological Station, Michigan, USA - KBS K1-50-3 metaG | ecosystem: Host-associated > Plants > Roots >...
CGGGCGCGCATCCAGTTGCGGTTGCCCCGGACGGTGTTGATCTCGCCGTTGTGCGCCACGTACCGGTACGGGTGGGCCAGCGGCCAGGACGGGAACGTGTTGGTGGAGAACCTGGAGTGCACCAGCGCCAGCGTGGACTTGTAGGCCGGATCTGACAGGTCGGGGTAGAACGGCCCGAGCTGCGGTGCGGACAGCATGCCCTTGTACACGATGGTCCGGGCCGACAGGCTGGCGAAGTACACCCCCGCCTCGTGCTCGGCCCGCTTGCGCAGGCAGAACGCCATCCGCTCGAGCTCCATGCCGCGCTGGCCCTCGGCACCCGCGATGAACAGCTGGAGTACGTCGGGCAGCACCGCCCGCGCGCCGTCGCCGCAGGCGGTGATGTCGAACGGGACCTCGCGCCAGCCGAGGATGGTCAGCCCCTCCGCGGCGGCCAGCCGGACCAGGGCGGGGGTCACCAGGTGCCGTTCGGCCGAGAAGAAGGCCATGCCCGCCGCGTAGGCGCCGGCCTCGGGCAGCTCGAAGCCGCACGTGGCGCGGAAGAACCCGTCCGGGATCTGGGTCAAGATCCCGGCCCCGTCCCCGGTCCCTGGATCGCCGCCCTTGGCGCCTCGGTGTTCGAGGTTGCACAGCACCCGCAGGGCCCTGGCCACCACTTCGTGACCGCCGCGTCCGGACAGGTCCGCGACGAAACCGACGCCGCACGCGTCGTGCTCGAACCGGGGGTCGTAAAGGCCAGCAGCGACCATGGGCTCTCCTGTCGTCTTTCGCACAACGCCACTTCAATGCGCTCGGGACGACATTGGCCCAACTAGACAGACACTGTTACACAGACATTACATCACCGGGAGAATCCTCTACCACCGCTCGCTTGAGCTGCCCGCGAGCAGGCGGCCGGCGCCCGGGTCTGGCCTGATACATGCCCATCACGGCGAGGGCGAAAACGACGATGTCGCCGAGCGCTCCGTAGCGCACGCCCAGGGCGTGCGGCAACGGGCCGATGCGCAGCGATTCTACCCAGAACCCGCCCGCCGCGTACCCGGCCGCGAACAGCATGAACGTCCGCTCGCCGCTGAGCGCGAACCTTCGCCCCGCCCAGATCACCGCGAAACCCAGGGCGACCTCCCACAGCGACTGGTACAGGAAGGCGGGCTGGAAAGTGGCGTAGTTCTCGTACCCGGGCACGCGGTGCTCGGGCGAGATCCGCACCGCCCATGACCACGCCGACGGCGGGCCGTAGAACTGCTGCGCCCACCAGTTGCCCAGTCCCGCCACGGCCAGGCCGAACGCCAGCGCGGGCGCGACGGCCCCGGTCACCGGCCCGAGGCGGACACCAGCCCGGCGGCAGGCGATCCACGCGCCGGCCGCGCCGAGGGCTACCGCGCCGGGCACGCCGATGGCCGCGACGCTGACCGTGGCGGCGTGCCAGAGCCGGTACTCGTCGCCGAAGGCGTGCCTGCTGTCCAGCAGGATCGTGTGCGCCAGCGCCCCGGCCAGGCCGAACGGGATGGCCCAGGCGGCCACGTCGAGGATGACCCCGCGACGTGCCATGGCCTGGCCGCCCGAGTGCCGGTACTGGCGGCTGGCCACCGCCACCGCGACGAGGATTCCCGCGATCACGCACAGCGCGTAGGCGCGGACCGACAGCGGTCCTAGGTGCCAGATGGCGCGGCCGGGGCTCGGGATCGACGCGAGCGGCATCTTCCGGACACTACCGCGTCTGCCTGAAAGCCAGGCATGGTCTCAGTGCCGTGGTGATGCTGGGCACTGTGTTGCCTGAGCGCACTGTGGGGCGGTAGCGGGGCAAAAGATCGTGGTGGAAAAGGGCTTGGCGGTTGATCCGGTGCACGATAGACCACCTACTCCACCGCCAAGCCCTAATTCACCACGGAAAAGTTAAGATCATCGAGCTGGTGAACGAATTAGGGTGCAGATGAGGTTGATGCGTCTAGTGTGACGTCGGTCGACGCTGAAACCGCAGGGCGGCGGACGTGCGCAGAGGCGGGCGGCAGGAGCCCTTACGGTGCGCGCCGGCGGACGCTTGCGGCCAGCTCGGCGGTCAGGGCGCGGATCGCGGGTATTCCCTGGTCATCGAGGAGGCGGCGGACGAAGGCGGAGCCGACGATCACGCCGTCCGCGAACGCGGCCACCTGGGCCGCCTGGGCGCCGTTGCTGACGCCGAGGCCGACCGCCACCGGCAGGTCCGTGTGCTCGCGGATCCGCTTGACCAGGCCGGAAGCGTCGCCGCTAATCGAGTCCCTGGTGCCGGTGATGCCCATGAGCGAAGCGGCGTAGACGAAGCCGCGGCAGGCCCCGGTGATCTTGGCCAGCCGCTCGCCGGTGGAGCTGGGCGCGGCCAGGAACACCCGATCCAGGTCGTACTCGCCGGAGGCGTCCAGCCAGGGGCCTGCCTCTTCGACGGTGAGGTCCGGGGTGATCAGCCCCGCGCCGCCCGCCGCGGCCAGGTCCCTGGCGAAGGCGCGCACGCCGTACCGGTCGACCGGGTTCCAGTACGTCATCACCAGCACCGGCACGCCCGCCGCCGCGACCGCCTCGACCGTGCGGAGCACGTCCGCTACCCGCGATCCGGCGGCCAGCGCGCGGTGCACCGCCTCGGCGATCACCGGGCCGTCCATCAGCGGGTCGGAGTAGGGCAGGCCCACCTCGATGACGTCGGCCCCGGCCTGCGCCATGGCCTGGGCGGCCTCGATGGCGCCGGCCACGGAGGGGAAGCCGGCCGGCAGGTAGCCGACCAGGGCCGCGCGGTTGTCCGCGCTGGCCTTGCCGAAAGCCTCGGTGACAGCGCTCGTCACGTGGGTCACACCCCGAACCACTTGGAGGCGGTGTCGACGTCCTTGTCACCGCGGCCCGACAGGTTGACCAGGATCAGCCCGTCCGGGCCGAGTTCGCGGCCGACGTCGAGCGCGCCGGCCAGCGCGTGCGCGGACTCGATGGCCGGGATGATGCCCTCGGTCCGGCACAGCACGGAGAACGCGTTCATCGCCTCGGCGTCGGTCACCGCACGGTACTCGGCCCGGCCCGTCTCCTGCAGCCAGACGTGCTCCGGGCCCACGCCCGGGTAATCCAGGCCGGCCGAGATGGAGTGCGTGCCGAGGGTCTGGCCCTCGTCGTCCTGCAGGACGAACGTCCGCATGCCGTGCAGCACGCCCTGCGACCCGCCGGTGAGGGTGGCCGCGTGCCGCCCGGTGTCCAGGCCGTCGCCGCCCGCCTCGCAGCCGATCAGGCGCACGGGCGCGTCCGGGATGAAGGCGTGGAAGGCGCCGATGGCGTTGGAGCCGCCGCCGACGCAGGCGATCACCGCGTCCGGCAGCCGGCCGGCGGCCTCGAGCACCTGCTCGCGGGCCTCCAGGCCGATGACCCGCTGGAAATCCCTGACCATCATCGGGAACGGGTGCGGACCGCCGACCGAACCGATGCAGTAGTGCGTGTACCCGACCGACTTCACCCAGTCGCGGAAGGCCTCGTTCATGGCGTCCTTGAGCGTGCGGGTGCCGGTGGCGACCGGGATGACCTCGGCGCCGAGCATCCGCATCCGGGACACGTTCAGCGCCTGCCTGCGGGTGTCCTCCTCGCCCATGTAGACGGCGCAGTCCAGGCCGAGCAGCGCGCAGGCGGTCGCGGTGGCCACGCCGTGCTGGCCGGCCCCGGTCTCCGCGATCACCCGCGTCTTGCCCATCCGCCGGGCCAGCAGCACCTGGCCGAGCACGTTGTTGATCTTGTGCGACCCGGTGTGGGCCAGGTCTTCGCGCTTGAGCAGCACGGTGCAGCCGCCGGCCAGCTGGCCGAACCGTTCCGCGCGGTACAGCAGCGTCGGCCGGCCCGCGTAGCTGCGCAGCAGCCCGTCGAGTTCGGCCCGGTAGGCCTGGTCCTTCCTGGCCTGCTCGTAGGCGGCGGTCAGTTCGTCCAGCGCCGCCATCAGCGCCTCGGGCGCGAACCGGCCGCCGTAGGCGACACCGGGAGCCTCGCCGGCCCCGCCCTCCTCGGCGACACCGACCGCGCCGACCACGAAGTGGCCCCAGACGTCGGGCACGGGCGAGATATCGGGCTCGGCGGGCGCGGGGGGCGGGGTGCCCTGTTGTTCCTGGGCTGCGGCCGCTTGCGCCGTGGCCGTCTCGGTCATCCGCGTTCTCCTCGTAGCGCAGGGTGCGACCCCGCGGTCACCAGGTCGGCGACGGCGCAGCGCGGGTCCTTCTCGGTGACCAGGCTCTCGCCGACCAGCACGGCGTCCGCGCCGGAGGCGGCGTAGGCGAGCAGGTCGCGCGGTCCGCGGACGCCGGACTCGGCGATCTTGACGATGCCGTCCGGGATCTTCCCGGCGATCCGGCCGAAGATTCCGCGGTCCACCTTGAGCGTGGCCAGGTTGCGCGCGTTGACGCCGATGACGGTGGCGCCCGCCTCGAGCGCCCGGTCGAGTTCGGGTTCGGTGTGCACCTCCACCAGGGGCAGCATGCCGATCGAGACGGCCCGCTCCACCAGCGAGACCAGCGCGCTCTGCTCGAGCGCGGCCACGATCAGCAGCACCACGTCCGCGCCGTGCGCGCGGGCCTCCCACAGCTGGTAGGAGCTGACCACGAAGTCCTTGCGCAGCACCGGGACCTGCACGGCCCTGCGCACCGCGTCCAGGTCGTCCAGGCTGCCGCCGAAACGCCGCTGCTCGGTCAGCACGCTGATTATCTTGGCCCCGCCGGCCTCGTAGTCCGCAGCCAGCGCGGCCGGGTCGGAGATGGCCGCCATCTGGCCACGGGACGGGCTGGCCCGTTTGACCTCGGCGATCACACTGCAGCCCTCGGACCGCAGCGCGGCCATCGCATCCAGCGGCGACGGCGCCCGCCGCGCCATCTCCTTCAGGTGGTCAAGAGAGACGCTCTGCTGCCGTTCGGCGAGATCGGCACGAACGCCGTCTAGGATCTCGTCGAGCACACTCACGCGGTTCGCTCGTCCCCTCAAATCGGTACTGTTGCGCCACTGATGGTAGCCCGGCCACCCGGGCGCCCCGGTGACTGCCCCCCTGAAACCGCGCCGGTGTCCCGATTTGTCCCCGGATCGATGGCATAGCCGGCACCGCGGACCGTCCTGATGCTGACCGCTCCCCCGATCTTGGCCCTGAGCTGGGCAATGACCACGTCGGCGGCCCGGTCGCCCGCCGCCGGGCGGCCCGCTGCGGCGAGCAGCTGGCGACGGGACAGCACGCGTCCCTGCTGGCCAAGCAGGACCGCCAGCACAGCGGTCTCGGTCGGGGTCAGCTTCACCGGCTCGCCATCGGCCAGCAGGCAGCGGCCCGGCCGCGGCGCAGGCTCGGCCAGCACGTCGCGGACCATGGCTATCAGCTGACGCGGGCCGAAGGGCCGGGCCAGCCACCGCCGCGGGCCGGTGGCCCCGCCGCGGGCGAGGCCGCGCGGCCGGGGGCCCTGCGGGCCGGCCACCAGGAAGATGACCGGGGTCCGCAGCGCCCGGCGGATCCGCCGCGGATCCAGGCCGGGCATGCTCAGGTCGAGCACGGCCGCGGCGTCCGCGCCGGCCGTCAGCTCGGCCAGCGCCTGCTCGGGCGTGGTTACAAGCCGCACGCACAGCCGGTCCCGGCGCAGGTAGCGGGCTGACATCTCGGCGACCTCGGGCTCGTGCTCGGCCAGCAGGACCGAGCGGGCGCCCTGCTGACTCCGGGGGGGACGACCCCCCCGAACCCCCCCGGGGTTAGGAGCGGCTGGGGTCATCGACTGTCGGGTCGACGTCACGGCTCAGCGACTCCCACATGGTCGCCGAGTCGGCGCCTGCCCGGCGCGGTCCCTGGGGCGAGCGCTCAAAGCGGGCTGACATGACCGGCCACCTCGGGCCCCGCCAGACGGTCGCCAGGCCGGCTAGCACGATCGCGACCGCGCCGGCCAGGGCCGCGGCGCGCCACGGCGCCCCGGCCAGGATGGCCCGTCCCGGCCCGGCGATGACGACCTCGTGCACCGCGCCGCCGGAGGGCGTGCCGCTCGTCGTCGAGCCGCCCAGCGGGCCGGCCAGGGCGCTGGCCCGGGCCGCGGCGAGGACGGCCGGGGCCCGCAGGCCGGCCAGGACGGCCGCTGCCGTGGCCGCGCCGAGCACGGCCAGCAGGACGCCGACGGCCCGCCTGAGCGCCGACCGGGTGGCGATCACCGCCGCCAGGCAGGCCAGCGCGGCGAGCGCGAGCGCGCTGGCCAGCGGGACGAGCTGCTGGCCGGTCACCGCGATGTCCTGCGCGGGCAGCGGCCGGGGCGGGGTGAAGATGGCGTGCGCCCAGGCCTGCCGGACGGCGAGCACGACAAGACCGGCGCCGGCCGCGCCGGCCAGCAGCGCCAGCATGAATTCCCTGCGCCCTGTCGCTACCGGGGTCGGCACCCGGGCCGGCATCGCGCTCACTGCTCTTTCAGCAGCACGTCCGCGTCGAAGCAGGTCCGGTCGCCGGTGTGGCAGGCCGCGCCGACCTGATCGACCTTGACCACCAGGGCGTCGCCGTCGCAGTCCAGCGCCACCGACTTGACCCACTGGTAGTGCCCGGACGTGTCGCCCTTGACCCAGTATTCCTGGCGGCTGCGCGACCAGTAGGTGCACCGGCCGGTGGTGAGGGTGCGCTGCAGTGCCTCGTCGTCCATCCAGCCGAGCATCAGCACCTCACCGGTGTCGTGCTGCTGGGCGATGGCCGCGACCAGGCCTGATGCGTCCCGCTTCAGCCGTGCCGCGATGGCAGGGTCCAGCATCGGTTCCCCTCACTTCGTCGAGACTTCTGCCAGGGTAGCAATGACGCCTAGGATCGGCGGGTGAGCTACTCCCGGGAAGAGCGCCGCGCGCTGTGCGCGCTGCTCGACAAGACCGGCCCGGACGCGCCGACGCTGTGCGAGGGCTGGACCACCGGTGACCTCGCCGCGCACTTGGTGCTGCGGGAGCGCCGCCCGGACGCCGCGGCCGGGGTGGCCGGCGGCCCGCTGGCCGGGTACGCGGCCCGGGTGCAGCAGCGGATCAGGAACCGGATCCCATTCCCCGACCTGGTGCGGATCATCAGGTCGGGCCCGCCCGCGCTGTCGGTGATGGCACTGCCCGGCGTGGACGAACGGGTCAACGCGGTGGAGTTCTTCGTGCACCACGAGGACGTGCGGCGCGGCGCGCCCGGCTGGGAGCCCCGGGAGCTCACCAGCGGCGAATCGGACATGCTCTGGCACCGGCTGCGGATGGCGCGGTTCATGCTGCGCAAGGCGCCGGTCGGCGTGGAGCTGGCCCGGGACGACATCGACACAGGTCAGGCGGGCGCGGACGGTACGTCCTACCGGATCACGGCGCGGAACGCGACCCCGGCGGTGACCGTGGTCGGCAGCCCGGCCGAGCTCACCATGTGGGTGCTGGGCCGCCGCACCGCGGCGCGGGTGCGCATGGACGGCATCCAGGCCGCGGTGACCAAGCTCGCCGGGGCGAACTGGTAAGGCTAAGCTGTCCATCTCCCGCTTGAGCCGGGCGAGCTCATCGTCCACGTCCGCGGCGGCCGGTCGCGCCGGGCGGGACGGCTGCACCGGGTACGACGTGGGGACGGACTCGACGTCAGCCCGCGGCAGCGGCCTGCTGTACTGCTCGTGGTCGGGCTCGCGGACCTCGCGCTCGGCCTTGGAGCCGGAGACCTGACGCCTGGACCGGGCCACCTTGACGGCGACGACGATGGCCCCGACCACCGCCGCGGCGATGACCACATCGATCACGAGGTGCAAGATGGCACCGATCACCGATCCGACGATCAGGAACGCGATCAGTATGCCGACGCCGATGGCGGCGACCTTGAACCAGCGCATCCGCCGCATCCCCTCTCGACAAGGAACTGTTCTCTCTCGCGATATTACCCGACTTTGGCGCGGGCCGGCCGAGCGCAGGGCGAGCACCGGATGGAACCGGCCGTTACGCTGAGGCCATGCACGCACTCGGCATTGACATCGGCGGTTCGGGCATCAAGGCGGCGCCCGTGGACGTGACCACGGGAAAGTTCCTGGCCGACCGGCAGAAGATCGCCACGCCACGCCCGGCGCTGCCGGACGCGGTCGCCGACGTGGTGAAGCAGCTCACCACCGCTTTCAGCTGGTCCGGGCCGATCGGCATCACCTTCCCCGGGGTGGTCACCGACGGCGTCACCAGGACCGCCGCCAACCTGGACCAGGCCTGGATCGGGGCGGACGCGGGCGCGCTGTTCGGCACCGCGACCGGCAACCCGGTCCGGGTGCTGAACGACGCCGACGCGGCCGGGGTGGCCGAGATGACGTTCGGCGCCGGGGTGGGCCAGAAGGGCACGGTGCTGATGCTGACGTTCGGCACCGGGATCGGCAGCGCGCTGTTCACCGGCGGCCTGCTGGTGCCGAATACCGAGTTCGGGCACATCGAGATCCACGGGCACGACGCGGAGACGCGCGCGTCCGAACGCGCCAAGGAACTGCACGACCTGAGCTGGGGCAAGTGGGCCGGCCGGGTCGACGACTACCTGCAGCACATCGAGGCGCTGCTGTCGCCGCACCTGATCATCGTGGGCGGCGGGATCAGCAAGCAGTCGGACAAGTGGGTGCCGCGGCTGACCGGGATCCGGGCCCGGGTCGTGCCGGCGATGCTGCTCAACGACGCCGGCATCGTCGGCGCCGCGATGGCCACCTGCAGCACTTCCGCTCCGGACACCTCGGGCGCGACCGGAACCAGCAGCTAGCGCACCGGGTGGCCGGCGCCGCGCAGCGCGGTCTTGACCTGCCCGATCCGCAGCGTGCCGAAGTGGAACACGCTGGCCGCCAGCACCGCGTCCGCGCCCGCGTCCACGGCCGGGGCGAAGTGCGCGAGCGTGCCCGCGCCGCCGCTGGCGATCACCGGGACGGTCACCACGGCGCGCACCGCCCGGATCAGCTCCAGGTCGAAGCCGATCGTGGTGCCGTCCGCGTCCATCGAGTTCAGCAAGATCTCTCCCGCGCCGAGTTCGGTCGCCCGCCGGGCCCAGTCCACCGCGTCGATGCCGGTGCCGACCCGGCCGCCGTGCGTGGTCACCTCGAAGCCGCTGGGGGGCCCGTCGGCACGGCGCGCGTCGACGGACAGCACCATGCATTGCGACCCGAACCGGCCGGCTGTCTCGGCCAGCAGGTCCGGCCGGGCGATGGCGGCGGTGTTGAGTGACACCTTGTCCGCCCCGGCCCGCAGCAGCCGGTCCACGTCCGCCACGCTGCGCACGCCGCCGCCCACGGTGAGCGGGATGAACACCTGCTCGGCGGTGCGCCGGACCACGTCGTACATGGTGTCCCGGCCGCCGCTGGACGCGGTGATGTCCAGGAAGGTGAGCTCGTCCGCCCCCTCGGCGTCGTAGAACGCGGCCAGCTCCACCGGGTCGCCGGCGTCCCGCAGTTCGCGGAAGTTGACCCCCTTGACCACCCGGCCGCCGTCCACGTCCAGGCAGGGAATGACCCGCACGGCGACACTCACCCTGAAACCTCCGCCAGGGCCTCTTCCAGGGTGAACGCGCCCTCGTAGAGGGCGGTACCGACGATCGCGCCCTCCACGCCCACCGGGACCAGCGAGGCGATCGCCCGCAGGTCGGCCAGGCTGGACACGCCCCCGCTGGCCACCACCGGCGCGGACGTGCGCGCGCAGACGTCGCGGAGCAGGCCGAGGTTCGGCCCGCGCAGCGTGCCGTCCTTGAGCACATCGGTGACCACGTACCTGGCGCAGCCCTCGGCGTTCAGCCGGTCCAGCGTCTCGTACAGCTCCCCGCCCTCTGCGGTCCAGCCGCGGGCGGCCAGCCGGGTGCCCCTGACGTCCAGGCCGACCGCGACCCGCTCGCCGTGCCTGGCGATGACCGAGCGCACCCAGTCCGGGTTCTCCAGCGCCGCGGTGCCGATGTTGACCCGGGCGCAGCCGGTGCCGAGCGCGCGCACCAGTGATTCGTCGTCCCTGATGCCGCCGGACATCTCCACCTGGACGTCGACCTTGCGCACCACGTCGGCCAGCAGGTCCGCGTTCGAGCCCCGGCCGAACGCCGCGTCCAGGTCCACTAGGTGGATCCAGGCGGCCCCGGCCCGCTGCCAGGCCAGCGCGGCCTCCATCGGGTCGCCGTAATGGCCACCGCTGCCGGCCACGCCCTGCACGAGCTGGACCGCGTGCCCGTCGGTGACGTCGACGGCGGGCAGCAGCGTCAGCCCGGTCACGAGAGCGTCTCCAGCCAGTTGGCCAGCAGCGCGGCGCCCGCGTCGCCCGACTTCTCCGGGTGGAACTGGGTCGCGGCCAGCACCCCCTGCTCGGCCGCTGCGGCGAACGGCTCGCCGTGCTCGGCCCAGGAGATCAGCGCGCCCGCCGCGGCGAGCCGTTCGGCGCCGGGTGACCGCAGCGCGTAGGAGTGCACGAAGTAGAACCGCGTGCCCGGGGCGATCCCGGCGAACAGCGCCGAGCCCGGCGGCGCGGTCACCGTATTCCAGCCCATATGCGGCAGCACGCCCGCGTCGAGCCGCTCCACCGTGCCCGGCCAGGCCCCGCAGCCGTCGGACTCCACGCCGTGCTCAACTCCCGCGGCGAACAGCACCTGCATGCCGACGCAGATGCCGAGCACCGGGCGGCCGAGCTCGAGCCGCCCGGCGATCAGCTTGTCGCCGCCGACCGCGCGGAGCCCGGCCATGCAGGCGGCGAACGCGCCCACGCCGGGCACGGCCAGCCCGTCGCAGTCGAGCGCGGCGTCGGGCTCAGCGGTCACCTCGACCCGCGCGCCGACCCGCTCCAGCGCCCGCTGGGCCGAGCGCAGGTTCCCCGACCCGTAGTCGAGCACGACTATTTTTGGCCCCGCTCGCCTCCGGGCCGCCTTTGAGGTCCCGTCTTCCCTCGTCGCTCCTTCGTCGCTCCTCAGTCCAGACGGGACCGCGGCCCTTTGGCTCGCGGGGGTGTTCATGCGAGCACCCCTTTCGTGCTGGGGATGCCGCCGGCCCGGGGGTCCGGCGCCGCGGCCGCGCGCAGCGCCCGGGCCACCGCCTTGAACTGGGCCTCCACGATGTGGTGCGGGTTGCGGCCCTCGATGACCCGGACGTGCAGGCAGATGCCGGCGGCGAACGCGAGCGATTCGAAGATGTGCCTGGTCAGTGTGGTGTCGTAGGTGCCGATGAGCGGGGCCATGCCGTCCGGCTCGTGGTGCACCACGTAAGGGCGCCCGGACAGGTCGACGGCGGCCTGCACCAGCGTCTCGTCCAGCGGGATCAGCGCGTTGCCGAACCTGGCGATGCCCGACTTGTCGCCCAGCGCCTCCCTGAGGGCCTGGCCGAGGGTGATGGCGGTGTCCTCGACGGTGTGGTGTGCGTCGATCTCGACGTCGCCCTTGGCCCGCACGGTGAGGTCGAGGCTGCCGTGCTTGCCCAGCTGGGCCAGCATGTGGTCGAAGAACGGCACGCCGGTGCCGACCTCCACCACCCCGATGCCGTCCAGGTCGAGTTCCACCATGATCTGCGTCTCGTGGGTGAGCCGTTCCACCCGCGCTACCCGGTTCATCAGCTAAGCACCTCGTCAAGGGCCGACTTGAACGCCGTCATCTCCGCTGGCGTGCCCACCGTGACCCGCAGCCAGCGCGGCGGGCCGACCTCGCGGACGAGCACACCCCGGTCGAGCAGCCCTTGCCAGATCGCGCGGCGCGAGTCGAACTCGCCGAACAGCACGAAGTTCGCATCGGAGTCCGCCACGGAAAGGCCCCGCTGCCGGAGCCAGGCGACGAGCCCATCCCGTTCGGTTCTAAGTCTCGTAACGGTGGCCAGCGGCTCGGCGGCCAGCGCGAGTGCGGCGCGCGCCACCGCCTGGGTGACCGCCGACAGGTGGTAAGGCAGCCGCACCAGGAGCAGCTTCTCCACCACCTCGGGCGCGGCGGCCAGGTACCCGATCCTGGCGCCGGCCATGGCGAACGCCTTGGACATCGTGCGGGTGACCGCCAGGTGCGGGTAGCGCGACAGCAGGGTGAGGGCGCTCGGCGTGCCTTCGCGGGCGAACTCGGCGTAGGCCTCGTCGATCACCACCAGGCCGGGAGCCGCGGCGCAGACCGCCTCGATCACCTCGATCGGCGCGGCGGTGCCGGTCGGGTTGTTCGGCGAGGTCAGGAAGACGATGTCCGGCTGAGTCTGAATGATCACGCCGGCCGCCCGCTCCGGGTCCAGGCCGAAGTCCTCGTCGCGGGCCGCCGGGACCCAGCCGGTACAGGTCACCCGGGCGATCAGCGAGTGCATAGAGTAGCCGGGGTCGAAGCCGAGCGCCCGCCGGCCCGGCCCGCCGAACGCCTGCAGCAGCTGCTGGATGACCTCGTTGGACCCGTTGGCCGCCCACAGCTGCGCGGCGGTCAGGTCGTGCCCGAGGTAGTCGGCCAGGTCCTTGCGCAGCTCGACCGCGTCCCGGTCCGGGTACCTGTTCAGGGTGGCGGCGGCTTCGGCGACCGCGTCCGCGACCGCCCGGACCAGGCCGGGGCTGGGCGGATACGGGTTCTCGTTGGTGTTCAGCCGGACCGGCACGTCGATCTGCGGAGCGCCGTACGGGGTCAGGTCTTTCAGGTCGTCCCGAACGGGCGGGGTGTCGGCTTTTGTCATGATTCCACGCGCACCCTGACCGCCTGCACGTGCGCGGCCAGGTCCTCGGCGCCGCCGAGCGCGCCGATCAGCGGCGCGGTGGCGGCCAGCGTCTCGCGGTCGCATTCCACCACGTTCACCAGCCGCAGGAACGGGAACACGGACAGGCCGCTGGTGTGCCGCGCGGTCCCGCCGGTGGGCAGCACGTGGTTCGAGCCGGCCAGGTAGTCGCCGAGCGAGACCGGCGCGTACGGGCCGGCGAACACCGCGCCCGCGTTGGTCACCCGGGCGGCCAGCTTGGCCGCGTCCCTGGCCTGGATCTCGAGGTGCTCGGGCGCCCAGGCGTCGCTGACGGCGAGCGCGGCGTCTTCGTTGTCGACGAGCACGCACGCGGACTGGCCGGCCAGCGCCTTCTGGACCCGCTCGCGGTGGCGGGTGGCGGCTACCTGGTCGCGGAGTTCGGTGTCGACACGGTCCGCGAGGGCGGCGGCGGTGGTGACGAGCAGGCAGGCGGCGAGCTCGTCGTGCTCGGCCTGGGCGACCAGGTCGGCGGCGACGTGCCGGGGGTCGGCGGTGTCGTCGGCGATGATCGCCACCTCGGTCGGGCCGGCCTCGCCGTCGGTGCCGACCACTCCGCGGAGCACGCGCTTGGCCGCGGCCACGTAGACGTTGCCCGGGCCGGTGATGACATCGGCCGGCGGGCAGTCTTCCGTGCCGTAGGCGAACATGGCCAGCGCCTGCGCTCCCCCGGCCGCGTGCACCTCGGTCACGCCGAGCAGCGCGCACGCGGCGAGTACGGAGGGGTGCGGCAGCCCGCCGTTGCTTTCCTGCGGCGGGGACGCCACCGCGATCGAGGCCACGCCCGCGGCCTGGGCCGGGACGATGTTCATCACCACCGAGGAGGGGTAGGCCACCAGCCCGCCCGGGACGTACACCCCGGCCCGGCCGACCGGGACGAAGCGGCCCGTGACGGTGAGACCCCCGGTGACCCGGGTGACGATCTCGGCCGGGATCTGCGCGCCGTGCACCCGCCTGGTCCGGCGGGCGGCCTCCTCCAGGGCGGCCCTGACGTCCGGGTCGAGCCCGGCCAGCGCCGCCTCCAGGGCCTGCCGCGGCACCCGGGTGGTGGCCAGGTCCACGCCGTCGAAACGGGCCGTGTACTCGCGGACCGCCGCGGCGCCGCGGCTCCGGACGTCGTCGCAGATCGGGCGGACCAGCGCGACGGCCGTCTCGACGTCGGTCGCGGCCCGGGGCAGGACACCGGCTAGTTCAGTCCGGCTGAGGCTGGATGGCGGGCGCCCGCGCAAGTCGATACGGCGCAGATCGATACGGGGATTCACCCGCCTAGTCTACGGAGAGTAGGCCTTCTTCGGACGCCGGACGCCGGCCGCCGTACTCGGCCAGCAGCATGATCAGGCAGGTGAGACCCGGCCAGAACGCCAGCGCGCTCTTGGCGCTCAGGGCCAGCGAGGCGCGGAAGAAGGAGCCGTCCGGGCTCGCGGCGAGCAGGTGGTTGTAGGTGCCGAGCCCGATGTTCTCGCCGGCCCACATCATGAGCAGGGCAGCCGCCACCGTGCCGAGGAGCAGGCCGGCCGCCGCGATCCAGCCCGCCCGGCGGACCAGCAGCCGGTAGCCCGCGATGCCGGTGATCGCCCCGCCGATCGCCGCGATCAGGCAGAACCAGGCGTCGGCCACGATGAACGCGGCGCTCTCCGCGTTCACGAGCTGGGCCTCGCCGTGTCCGACCTCCTGCAGTAGCGCCCGCGGCGCCACCGCGGCCCAGATAAGCCCGGCCGCCACGCCGAGTATCGCGCTGCCCGCCAGGGCCGCGGCGAACGCGGCCAGTCGCCCCTTCGTCGGGTACTCCTTTTAGTCGATCGGCTCCGGGCACGATCGTACCCGTCAGCCCCGCCCCGGTTCGATGGCGTGTACCTCCGGCGCGATCGCCGCGACCGCCTCGAGGGTGGCCTCGTCCCAGGCCTGCCGGGGGGAGACCAGGGCATGGTCGATCCCGGCCGCGGCCAGCTCGCGCAGGTGGGCCAGGAACGCGGCCGCGCCCGCCTTGGGGTCCTCGCCGAACTCGAAGTTGCTGGTGACGGTCTTCTCGATGGCGGCGAAGTCGCGGCCTTCCCGGGCGCAGTGCTCGCGCAGCACGTCCAGCTTGCGGACGATGTTGTCGCGGAACTCCGGGTTGGGCAGGTCGAACAGGTTGCAGGCGTCGGCGTACCGCGCCACCAGCCGCAGGGTCTTGCCCTCCCCGCTCCCGCCGATCAGGATCGGCGGGTGCGGCCGCTGCAGGGAGTTCGGCGAGTTGAGCGGGCGGACAAGCTGGTAGTGCCGGCCCTGGTAAGGGCTCTCGTCGCCGCGCCACATCTGGTGCGCGATCTGCAGCACTTCCTCCAGCCGCTCGAAGCGCTCGGCCAGCGAGGGGAACGGGATGCCAAGGCCCTCCGCCTCGAAGGCGGTACCCGGCCCGGCCGGCGCGGCGTTGAACGGCGCGCCCGCCCCCACGCCGAAGATCACCCTGCCGCCGGTCAGCACGTCGAGCGCCGTCACGGTCTTGACCAGCACCCCGGGGTGCCGGTAGGCCACCGATGTCACCAGCGTGCCGAGCTTGATCCTCTTGGTCAGGCCGCCCAGGAAGGCGAGCGTCGCATACGCCTCGGGCATGGGCGACTCGGCCGGGAGCCCGGACAGCCGGATCTGGAAGAAGTGGTCCATCACCCACAGGCTGTCCAGGCCGGCCTCATCGGCCGCGGTGGCGATCCCGGACACAACCGGGCCGATCTGGTCCGCCGGCCAGGGGAAGGTGGTGATGCCGATGCCGAGTTTCATGGATGCCTCCTCATGGCCATGCTCCTGGCCCCGAAATTCATTAGCCGGGTAACGAGTTTATCATGAGCCGGCTAACGTATTGCCGGGCCGTACGCTGAAGCTGCCATGTCCGAGAAAATTAGTGCTGACCAGCCAGCACATGCAGACGATCAGCCGGCGCCCGACTTCCAGACGGCGTTCTGGTCGACCAAGCACGCACTGTCGATGGCGACCGCGGCGGCCTTCTCGCGGCACGGCGTGCACGAGGGCCAGCAGTTCATCCTGCGCCAGCTGTGGGCCGAAGACGGGCAGACGCCGGGTGAGATCGCCCGGCGACTCGGGCTGGCCACCCCCACCGTGACCAGGGCCGCGACCCGGATGGAGGCGGCTGGCCTGCTGCGCCGCGAGCCGCACCCGGGTGATCGCCGGCTCGTCCGGCTGCTGCTCACCGAGCGCGGGCGCTCGCTGGAGGGCGTGATCGCGGCCGAGACGGACAAGCTCACCGAGCGGGCGCTGGCCACCTTCAGCCCCGCCGAGCGCGAGGCGGTGATCCGGGCGCTCGCCGCCATCCGGAGCAACCTCACCGGACCCTGAACCTCGTCACCGCCGTTTAGCCCGGTTTATCCGGGGGAGTCGGGATGCTGTTCCGACACCTCACGGAGGTCATTATGTCGACCGGAGCAATAATAGGCATCGTCATCGCCGTCATCGTCGTGGCGGCCGCCGCGGTTGTGGCATCGGTTGAGCTTCGGCGGGCGAGGCTGCGCCGCCAGTTCGGGCCTGAGTACGACCGCCTGGTTGAGAAACTGGGCAGCAGGAAGAAGGCCGACGCCGAACTGGCCGAACGGCAGCGGCGGGTGGAGGCGCTCGGAATTCACGAGCTTTCGCCCGAGCAGCAGGCCCGCTACAGCGTCGACTGGACCGCGGTCCAGGAGCGGTTCGTGGACACCCCGGCCGAGGCCGTGGCCGCCGCCCACACTCTCATCTGGAGCGTGATGCGGGACTGCGGGTATCCCGCCGACGACGGGACCACCAGCATGGACGCCCTGGCGGTCTACCACGGCCGGGCGCTCGAGGGCTACCGGCAGACGCTGAAGCTGCGCACAGAATCGGCGACCACCGAGCAGCTCAGGGAGGCCATTCTCCGCTACCGCGCGCTGTTCGAGGACCTGACCGGCCTGCGCGCGGGCCGAGGCGGCCCACGCCGCGACCGCGTCATGCAGATCCGCGACCGCGCCACCGAGCCCGCCGGCGGAGGCTCCGCCACCAAGGAGCCCGTGGCCAAGGACACCGCAGACACGGCCCGGTAGGCAAGCACATAACTTTCAGGCACTCGCGGGAGATGATTGCGATGACCGAGGACCAGTACGGCCAGGCGAGGGGACCCGGCTACGTCGTGCGTGGGGACGTCGTCCCGGAGGACGAGGCCGAGGACGCCCGCACCGAGAACTCCGGGCCGATGACCCGCTTCCAGAAGGTGGCCTCCGCGCTGCGCGGGGGCGGCTCCGAGCCGGACGAGCAGGACCAGTCCGCTGCTGACCAGGCCGCTGCGGACCGGACGGCGGACGCTCCGCCCGCCGACCCCGCGGCCTCCGAGTCCAGCCCGCCGTGGGTGACCCCGCAGGACGAGGTGGCCATGGCCGGCACCCCGATCTCCCGGGAGTCGGACCCCAGGCGCGACTACTGGGACGACTCCGACGCAGCCGGGCATGAGGACGACGCGGTCGCGGTGACCAGCCCCGACACCCCAGACCACCAGGCGACCCAGCCCGACATCTTCGGCACCACCAGGCCCGCGGGCGACCAACGTCCCGGCGACGGAACCGCCGCGACACCGACCGCGCCGACCGCGCCGGGTGCGGAGGCTCGGCCCGGCGCCGCGACCATCGCGGACGTCCCGGCAGCCCGTACTCCCGGGGGCGAGACCCCGGCGACCGAGGCTCCGGCCGGCGACGCTGCCGCCCCGGCCGACGCCGCGGCCACCCAGGCCGGCGCCGAGCTGCGGCCCGGTGAGGCGGGCGGGAAGCTGGGTGACTTCAGCGATCTCACGTACGGGAACCTGGTCCCGGACGCGGCGCACTACACCGAGCAATGGCAGCAGATTCAGTACAGGTTCGTCGATGACCCGCACGGCTCCGTGACCGAGGCCGCTGACGTCATTGCCCAGGTCACCGCCAAGATGGAGGCGGCCATCCAGGAGCGGCAGCGGGCCATCGAGGAACGGCAGCACGCCATCGCCGAGCAGCAGCGCATGCTGCGCGACCGGTGGGGCGAAGGCAGCAACGCCGACACCGAGACGCTGCGCGCGACGCTGCGGATGTACAAGACCTTCCTCGACCAGCTCATCGGCCCCCGGGCCAGCTGAGCTAGCTGACGCAGGCCGGACCGAGTAGCTGCTTCAGGTCGCCGATCAGGGCGGGTGAGGTGGCTACTCGGAGCTTGTCGTCGAGCCGGACCACCGTGGTGCGCTCGTGGCCGCGCAGCTTGAGGTGCACCTCGGTCGGGCCCGGGTGGGTCACCAGCACCTCGCGGAGCCGCTCCACCACCGGCGGCACGCACCTGGCCACCGGCATCGATACCACGAACGGGCCGGAGTCGTCGACGGACAGGTCGGGGATGGTCAGGTCCATGGCGATCAGCTTGGGCGCGTCATCCCGCCGGTCCACCTTGCCCTTCACCACCACCACCGCATCCTCGGCGATCGAGGTGGCGTACAGCTGGTAGGTCTGCGGGAAGAACAGCACCTCGATGGCGCCACCCAGGTCTTCGAGCGTGGCCGCGGCCCACTGGTTGCCCTGCTTGGTCACCTTGCGCTGCACCCCGGACAAGATGCCGCCGATCTTGATGATCTGCGCGTCCGACCGGTCGCCCGCTCGCGGCCGCGGCTCGGCCTCGTCGGCCATCAGGTCGGCCAGCGAGCAGTCGCTCTCCCTGGCGATGATGTGCTCGATGCCGAACAGCGGGTGGTCGGAGACGTAGAGCCCGAGCATCTCGCGCTCGAAGTTGAGCAGGGTGGACTTGTCCCACTCCCCCGCCGGGACGGGCACGTCGAAGACCGCCTCCGACTCGGTGTCGCCGCCGAACAGCGAGTCCTGCCCGATCGCCTCATTGCGCTTGATGTCGATCACCGCGTCGACGGCCTGCTCGTGCACCAGCACCAGGCCCTTACGCGCGTCCTGGAACGAGTCGAAGGCGCCCGCCTTGATCAGCGACTCGATCACCCGCTTGTTGCACACGACGAGGGGGACCTTGCGCAGGAAGTCCGAGAACCCGGTGAACTCGCCCTTGGACTTGCGGGCCGCGATGATCGCCTCCACCACGTTGCCGCCCACGTTGCGGATCGCCGCCAGGCCGAACCTGATGTCCTTGCCCACCGCGGCGAACGTCGCCACCGACTCGTTGACGTCGGGCGGCAGCACCTTGATGCCCATCCGGCGGCACTCGCTCAGGTAGAGCGCCGACTTGTCCTTGTCATCGCCGACGGAGGTGAGCAGCGCGGCCATGTACTCGGCCGGGTAGTTCGCCTTGAGGTAGGCCGTCCAGTACGAGACCAGGCCGTACGCGGCCGAATGTGCCTTATTAAAGGCGTAGCCCGCGAACGGGACCAGCACGTCCCAGACGGCCTGGATGGCCTTGTCGGAGTAGCCGCGCTCGCGGCAGCCCCGGTGGAACGGGACGAACTCCTTGTCCAGGATCTCCTTCTTCTTCTTGCCCATGGCCCGGCGAAGCAGGTCGGCTTGTCCGAGCGTGTAGCCGGCCAGGATCTGGGCCGCCTTCTGCACCTGCTCCTGGTAGACAATCAGCCCGTAGGTCGGCTCGAGCACCTCGCGCAGCGGTTCCTCGAGCTCCGGGTGAATGGGCGTGATCTCTTGCTGCCCGTTCTTGCGCAGCGCGTAGTTGGTGTGCGAGTTCACCCCCATCGGGCCCGGCCGGTAGAGGGCGCCGACGGCGGAGATGTCCTCGAAGTTGTCCGGCTTCATCGTTCGCAGCAGCGTGCGCATCGGGCCGCCGTCGAACTGGAATACGCCCAGGGTGTCACCGCGGGCCAGCAGGTCATAGGTCGGCTTGTCGTCGAGCGGCAGGCTCAGCAGGTCGATCGAGATGTCCCGGTTCTTCTCGATCGCCCCGATCGCGTCGGCCATGATCGTGAGGTTGCGCAGGCCGAGGAAGTCCATCTTCAGCAGCCCGAGACCCTCGCAGGTCGGGTAGTCGAACTGCGTGATGACCGCACCGTCGGCGGGCCTGGTCCAGACCGGGATGTGGTCGGTCAGCGGCTCCGCCGACATGATCACCCCGGCCGCGTGCACGCCGGGCTGGCGTATCAGCCCCTCGATCCCGCGGGCGGTGTCGACGACCTGCTTGATCTCCGCCTCAGCCTCGTACAGCGAGCGGAGCTCACCGGCCTCCTTGTGCCGGGGATGGCTCTCGTCGAAGATCGCGGACAGCGGGATGTCCTTGCCCATCACGGCGGGCGGGAAGGCCTTGGTGATCCGGTCGCCGAGCGCGTACGGGTGGCCGAGCACCCGGCAGGAGTCCTTGATCGCTGCCTTGGCCTTGATCGTGCCGTAGGTGACGATCTGCGCGATCCGGTCCGAGCCCCACTTCTGGGTCACGTACCTGATCACGTCGGCCCGGCCGCGCTCGTCGAAGTCGATGTCCATGTCGGGCATGGACACGCGCTCGGGGTTGAGGAAGCGCTCGAAGATCAGTCCGTGGACCAGCGGGTCCAGGTCGGTGATGCCCATCGCGTAGGAGACAATCGAGCCTGCCGCTGAGCCGCGGCCCGGGCCCACCGCGACGCCGTTGTTCTTCGCCCACGTGATGAAGTCGGCGACCACCAGGAAGTACCCGGGGAAGCCCATCTGGCAGATGATCTGGATTTCGTACTCGGCTTGCTTGCGCCGCTGCTCGTCGAATCCGTTCGGGTAACGGCGCTCCATGCCCTTCCACACCTCGGCGCGGAACAGGTCGTCCTCGGACTCGAAGCCGTCCGGGATGGGGAACCTGGGCATCAGGTTGACGAAGTCGAACATGCCGGTGGTGTCGACTCGGTCGGCGATCAGTAGCTGGCTGTTGCGGCAGCCCTCCTGCCACAGGTCGCTGCGGTCTAGGGCGTACATCTCGGCGGCGGGCTTGATGTAGTAGCCGGTGCCCTCGAACCGGAACCGGTCCGCGTCGGTCAGGTTCTTGCCCGTCTGGATGCACAGCAGCATGTCGTGGGACTGGGCGTCCGACTCGCGGGTGTAGTGCGAGTCGTTGGTGACCACCGGCGGGATGCCGAGCTTCTTGCCGATCTCGGCCAGGCCGTCGCGGACCCTGCGCTCGATGTCCAGGCCGTGTTCCATCAGCTCGAGGAAGTAGTTCTCCTTGCCGAAGATGTCCCGCCATTCGGCTGCGGCCGCCAGCGCCTCGTCGAACTGGCCCAGGCGCAGCCTGGTCTGCAGCTCACCCGACGGGCATCCGGTGGAGGCCATCAGGCCGGCCGAGTGCTCCGCGAGGATCTCCTTGTCCATCCGCGGCCACTTGGCCAGCATGCCCTCGGCGTAGGAGCGGGAGGACAGCCGGAACAGGTTGTGCAGGCCCTCGTTGTTCCGGGCCCAGATGGTCTTGTGCAGGTAGGCGCCGCTCGCGGAGACGTCGTCCTTCTTCTGGTGCGGCTGGCCCCACAGGATCCGGTTGGTGTTTCCCCTGGCCTCGGGCGCGACGTAGGCCTCGATCCCGATCACCGGGGTGACGCCCGCGTCCTTGGCGTGCCGGTGGAACTCCGCGGCGCCGTACATGTTGCCGTGGTCGGTCATCGCCACGTGCGTCATGCCCTGGCTCTTGACCTCCGCGAACAGGTCCTTCAGCCGGGCGGCGCCGTCCAGCATGGAGTACTCGGTGTGCACGTGCAGGTGAGCGAACGGCGCACCGGACTCTGCCATAACGACCCGCCTCCTCAGTGCATACCTGGTTTGAGCATGCTACATACCGCGCGTGACCCCGCGGGACCTGCGCGTTTAGCCATCAACCGGTGCTCACCACCTTAACGGAGACCGGCCTTTCCCGCCGGCCTGGCGCGCCGGCCGGGTCACACCTGAATCGGGATCAGGGTGGGGCCGGTGCGCGGGGGGGCGTGTTCGAGATACTGGCGATAGCGTTCGTCGCAGTCCTCGGGTTCGTAGACGGTGACGCGGCCACGGGTCGCGGGATCGCCGTCCTGGTTGCGGTCGGCTTGCTTTTCCTCGTCGGTGCGGGCGTTGGCGAAGCAGGTGTAGATGGCGTGGTCCAGGTCGAGGCGCTCGCCGTACCAGGGCGGGATGATGGTGTCCGGGGTGATGTCCGCGTCGTGGGCGGCGCCGATGCCGCCGTCGGGCTCGGGCAGGGGCGGGCTGGACGGCAGCAGGGTGCCGTCCGGGCGGTAGAAGGTGAACCCGCCGCCGCTGTCCGGCGGGGGTGCGGCGATGAGGTAGCCGCGGTCGTGCACCACCTTGTGGTGGCAGGGGCACAGGCTGATCAGGTTCTCCAGGTCGGTGCGGCCGCCGCGGCCGGGGCCGCAGGCCCGGTGAGCACGTCGGTGCCGGCGTGCACCACCACCTGGTAGATCTCGGCGTCATCGGCCCCGGCCACCTTGGCGGCCAGGAACGACTCCGCGACCGCGACCAGGCCATCAGCCAGCTCCGAGGACGTCCGGACCGCCGCGGCGTCCGCGGCCGACGGCCCATCGGCGGCCCGCGCGGCCGCGGCGGCGGGCGTTCCCGCGGCGGGCATTCCCGCGGCGGGCGTTCCGGCGGCGGGCGTTTCCGCGGCGGCGGGCGTTTCCGCGGAAACGTCCCCGCGCGGATCACCCGCCAGGTCGGCGCAGGCGGCGCGCAGCGCCTTCAGCAGCACCGCCCCGGCCAGCGGCGGCAGCCGGAACGTGCCGGACAGCGAGCCGTCCTCTTCGAACCGCCAGGTCAGCCGGCGCCGCACCCGG
>Ga0070699_100001378_pt1 | contig 22316 bp, 18 predicted proteins | sample KBSK1503metaG_FD_65473 | JGI IMG/M metagenome (GOLD analysis project Ga0070699, IMG submission 65473) | Corn, switchgrass and miscanthus rhizosphere microbial communities from Kellogg Biological Station, Michigan, USA - KBS K1-50-3 metaG | ecosystem: Host-associated > Plants > Roots >...
GGCTTCACTTTCGCGATGCGCAACCAGGTGCTCACGACGATGGACGAGGACTTCGTCCTGGTCGCGGAGGCCAAGGGCCTGCCGACTCGAACCGTGGTCTGGTACGCCGCCCGCAACGCGCTTCTGCCCGTCGTCGCTAACTTCACGATCGCCCTCAGCCTCGTGGTCGCCGGACAGATCCTGGTCGAGATCGTCTTCAACTACCCGGGCATCGGCTTCCACCTCTACGACGCTCTCGGGAAGCTCGACTACTCGCTGGTGCAAGGGATCTTCGTGGTCATCACCCTGGTGGTGCTGGCGGCCAACCTTGGGGCCGACGTGGTCTACGTGATGATCGATCCCCGGGCCAGGCAGGCGGCCTGACGATGACCATCGACAGCACGACTCTGACCACCGCGCCCGTCGCCGGGCCGACTCCCGAGCCGATCTTCCACCGGACGCGGATCCTGCGCCTGCCGCGCTCGCCCAAGATCCTCGCGGGGCTCGTGATCCTGGCCCTCTTCGGTGTGGTGGCCGTCATCGGTGGATGGATCGCGCCCTACTCCCCCAACGCGACCGACCCGCAGAACTGGGTCCAGCATGTCCTGGTCCCCGGCACCGGGCCTGGGACCGACTTCCCAGCCAGCTTCTATCCTCTCCCGCTGCCGCCGTCGGCTGCCCATTGGCTTGGCACCACCGTCTTCGCGCAGGACGTGTGGTCGCAGGTCCTCGCCTCCACCCAGGCCACCCTGTTCGTCGGTCTCATCGCCGCCGCGATCGCCACGATCCTCTCCATCTTGATCGGGGTGTCCGCCGGCTATTTCGGCGGTGGAGCCGATGAGGGCCTGTCGCTTCTTTCCAACGTCTTCCTCGCGATTCCGGGCCTCCCACTGCTCATCGTCCTCGCCGACTACGTGCCGTCGGCAGGTTCGAGCATCTTTCTGGTCGCGGCCATCATCGCGATCACGACCTGGGCCTATACGGCGCGGACGCTGCGGGCTCAGACCCTGTCGCTGCGCAACCGCGACTTCGTCGAGGCGGCCAGGGTCTCCGGCGAGAGCCGCACCCGGATCATTCTGGTGGAGGTATTACCCAACCTCATCCCGATCGTCGCGGCGTCGTTCCTCTTCACGACGCTGGCCGCCATCGGCGCCTACGTTGCGATCTCTTTTCTTGGTCTCGCCGGTTCGCCGACCGGGTCTCCGCCAGGTCTGTGGAACTGGGGCGAGATGCTGCGCGAAGGCTTCGCCAACAACGCCGTCCGAGGCGGGTGGTGGTGGTGGTGGGCGCCTCCCGGCATCTGCGTCGCCCTACTCGGGACTGGCCTGGCGCTCCTCAACTTCGGCATCGATGAGTTCATCAATCCTCGACTCCGGGTCGCGGGCCTTTCGCGGCGCGCGGCCAAGAAGGCCGGCATCAGCTCCCCCGCGACGCTGGGCATGACCCCCGTCGCGCGCAACCGGGCGGCCGCGCCCGCGGCGACGGCACGCCCGCAAGGGGGTCCTGAACCCGTGCTCGAGATCCGCGGCCTGTCCGTCGACTACGGCTACGGCGCCGAGGCTGTCCACGCGGTCATGGACTGCGACCTCGTCCTTCGCCGGGGGCGAGTGCTGGGCCTGGCGGGCGAAAGCGGCAGCGGCAAGACCTCCCTCGCCCTCGCCGCCATCCGCCTTCTTCGCAGCCCGGCGGTGATCACAGGTGGTCAGGTGCTGTTCCACTCAAAGCCGGTCGGCGGAGATGGGCCCAAGGGGACCATCGACATGCTGGCGGCGGGGCCGGATGAGCTGCGCGCGGTCCGGTGGTCGGAGATCTCAGTCGTCCTGCAGAGCTCGCTGAACGCGCTCAATCCCGTCATCTCCATCGGCGCCCAGTTCGACGACCTCCTCCGCGTGCACCGCCCACATCTTTCACGGTCCGCGCGACGTGAGAGGTCGGGACAGCTGCTCGACATGGTGGGGATCAACGCCGACCGGCTTCGCAGCTATCCGCACGAGCTGTCCGGCGGCATGCGACAGCGAGCGATGATCGCGATGGCGCTTGCGCTCGAACCCCAGGTCATGATCCTGGACGAGCCGACCACCGCCCTCGACGTCGTCACCCAGCGGGAGATCCTCGAGGAGCTCATCGGCCTGCGCGACCGGCTCGGGTTCGCTGCTCTTTTCATCACCCACGACCTCTCGTTGCTGGTGGAGCTCGCCGACGAGATCGCGGTGATGTACGCGGGACGGCTGATGGAGCGGGCGCCCGCGGCCTCGTTGTTCCACGCCCCGCGGCTTCCGTACACCCACGGTCTCATCCACTGCTTCCCTCCGATGCATGGCAAGCGCGCCCGGATGGAGGGAATCACCGGCTCGCCACCCGACCTCAGGGACCTGCCGGCGGGATGCGCGTTCCATCCGCGCTGCAAGTGGGCGATGGAGCAGTGCCGGCACGACGTGCCGCACCTCGCGTCGCTGAACGGGTCAGCCAGGGAGGTCGCCTGCTGGCTCCACAGAGGAGACGCGAAACCTCCCGCGGAGCTCTCGCTGCCCGATCCGGACGTCGTTGAGGTTCGGGCTCAATGAGCGCGGTGCCTCCCGTGTTGGAGGGCCGCGACCTCACGAAGTACTTCTGGGTCAAACAGGGCCGCGGGCCATTCGCGCGTGGCGTGCCGGTACATGCGGTGGATCGGGTCTCGGTGCGCCTGGACAAAGGCAAGGTCACGGCGGTGGTCGGCGAGAGCGGGGCGGGGAAGACCACGGTCGCTCGCCTGCTGGCAAGGATCATCAAGCCCGACAAGGGAGAGGTCCTGCTCGACGGCCGGCCGGCGCCCGCGGGAAGGCCGCGCTCGTACGCGGCGCAGGTCCAGATGGTGTTCCAGGACCCATTCGCCTCGCTGAACCCGGTGCACCGGGTCCGCCATCACCTGATACGACCGCTGCAGATCCATCACATGGCCAACGGCAACGTGGACGCCGCTGTGGCCGAGCTCCTGCGCCGGGTCGCGCTGAAGCCTCCGGCCACCTTCACCGGCAAGTTCCCGCACGAGCTCTCCGGCGGCCAGCGGCAGCGGGTGGCCATCGCTCGGGCGCTGGCGGTCCGTCCGCGCGTGCTGATCGCGGACGAGCCGGTCTCGATGCTGGACGTCTCGATTCGCCTGGGGGTGCTCAACCTGCTCGCGGACATTCGCGACAAGGAGCACCTGGCCATCCTGTACGTGACCCACGACATCGCCTCGGCGCGATACCTGGCCGACACCATCGTGGTCATGTACGCGGGCCAGCTGGTGGAGTCGGCCCCGAGCGCCAGTCTGACCGACAACCCGGCGCATCCATACACGCAGCTGCTGCTCTCGGCCGCACCCGATCCCGACCGCGTGAAGCCGCCGCACGTCGAGGGACGCGGAGCGCCACCGAGCTTGAGCGCCCCACCGAGCGGGTGCCGGTTTCATCCTCGCTGCCCATTTGCCATGGAGATCTGCAAGAGCCAGGCGCCGCCGAACATCGCGATCTCGGCGGACCACATCGCCGCGTGCTGGCTCCACGTCGACCCGGCCCAACGACAGGCGAGCGCAAACGGCTTGCTGGTGAACGCAAGCGAACCACTCGACAAAGAATCGAAAAAGAGGTGAGGAAGGATGGATGTGCGTCTGGCGTTTCGGTCCCCGCCGGTCGTGGCGGGGAGAGGGTGTGCCCTGCGGGTGTTCCGTCAGCAAATTCACGGCGTCACGGAGGTGACAGATAGATGAATCGGAGAGCTTTGTCAGGCCTGGTCGGGATCGCGGCGCTGCTCCTCGCAGTCGGCTGCAACTCGACCTCCACATCGTCGACGTCGGGAGGAAAACCCCTCATCGCAGAGCCGACCACGGGGGTCACCTTCTCGGAAGACTTCAACCCGTATGACAGCAACTCGGTCGCGGCCAGCATGGGCACACGCACCCTGGTCAACGAGCCATTGATCGAGTTCGACCAGCTCGATGCCACCGCGGCCGGCACCCACCCATGGCTCGCGACCTCGTACGCATTCCAGAACGGCGGCAAGGACCTGCAGGTGACGATCCGCCAGAACGTCAAGTTCAACGACGGATCATCGTTCGGCCCGGCCGACGTCGTCGCCACCTTCAAGGCGATGGAGAACCCCAAGGCCGACACCACCGGCGTTCCGCCTCAGGCGTCGGACCCGACGGTCAACGGCAACACCGTCACCCTTCACTTCAAGACGGCGCAGTACACGTCTCTGTTTCCAATCCTCGGCAACACCTACATCCTGAAGGCGTCGGTGGCGAACCAGATCGCCCAGAACCCGACGATGACGATCAAGGTCCCGGTCGGGACAGGACCCTTCATGCTGGCGAGCTACTCGAGCTCGCTGATCAAGTGGAAGCCCAACCCGAACTACTGGGGTGGGACGCCACCGGAGTCTGAGATCGACACTCCGTCCATCGCCACCAACGCCGCCGCGAGCGACGCGCTCATCAGCGGCCAGCTGGACTGGGCTGGAAACGACATCCCGAACGTCTACGCCAACTACGTCAACCTCAACCCTCTGACCAACCACGCCTGGTTTGCCGCAGGCAGCACCGTCACCCTCTGGTTCAACCTGAACCCCGGCAACGGCGGCGCCACCGGAATCAATGACCCCGCGGTCCGCAAGGCCGTCAGCTACGGGGTCGACCGCAACGCTTTGGGCCTCCTGGGCGAGTCGGGCTACGAGCAGCCCGCAAGCTCATCGAGCGCGCTCATCCTGCCCAACCAGAATGCCTTCCTTCCGACCGACGGCAGCCTCAAAGGCGACCTGTCCACCAGTGGCAGCGTGCCCGACGCGGCGGCGGCCAAGGCCGCCAACCTGCCGGCGGGGATGGACGTCTACGACATCCTGAAGACCGGAGGCTGGACCCCTCCCGCCACCTCTCGCTATGACAGCAGCACCGGGACGTTCAAGTCAGGCGGGAACTGTGACGGCACCAACATCGCCAACTGCTGGACCAAGGGCGGCCACATCATCAAGTTCTCGGTCTACGATCCCGTTCCCTTCTCGGACTACTGGGAGAACGCCGCCCTGATGTCGCAGGAGCTCCAGCCACTGGGCATGGACGTGACCACGAAGCCCGCTCAGGGCTACTCAGACTGGAACACCAACATCACATCGAATCCCGCCAACTGGCAGACGGCCATCCACTGGGGCAGCGGCGGGAGCATCCCCTACACCCAGTACCAGAACTGGCTCGACAGCTCGGACTCGAACTCGACGGCGCACTTCATCGGCTACTCGAACCCCGCGGCGCAGGCGGCCCTGGCCAAGTACGCGGCCACCGATCCTGGCGACACCGCATCCCTCTACCCGGTGGTGCAGCAGCTCGAGAAGATCATGTCGACGGACGTCCCTGAGGCCCCTCTGCTTTACGGTGCCGACTGGAACGTCTACAGCAGCGCCAAGTACACGGGCTGGCCCAACCAGTCGCACCCTTACATGAACCCGTCGCCGAGCGACCCTCAGATGCCTTACATCCTGATGCAGCTGAGGCCGGTTTCCTAACCGACTTGATTACTCACGACGCGGCCGGCCTTGCGCCGGCCGCGTCCCGCCCATGATCAGCGACAAGACCGGGATTCCCGGCGAGGAGTCACGTCTCGTCGCGCGGCTCAGCCTGGAGCAGAAGGTTCGCCTGCTCACCGGGGCCGACAGCTGGGGTCTCTACGCGGAGAAAGAGCTCGGCCTGCGGCCGATCGTCATGTCCGACGGCCCGGCCGGCGTGCGCGGCATCCGCTTCGATGCTGCTCGGCCGTCCTCCTCGCTGCCTTGTCCTGTCGCTCTCGCCGCGACATGGGATGAGCAGCTGGTCCACGACGTCGCCCTTGCCCTCGGTCACGAGACCCGCGCCAGGGGCGTCGACGTGCTTCTCGCACCGACCATGAACATCGTCCGAACGCCGCTCAGCGGTCGCGGCTTCGAGTGTTTTTCCGAGGATCCCTTGCTCACCGCGCGCATGGCGGTGGCCTACGTACGTGGCGTGCAGGGGGCGGGTGTGGCGGCGACCGCAAAACACTATGTGGCCAATGATTCAGAGACTGAGCGCAGGAGCTATGACGTGCTCGTCTCCGAAAGAGTGCTCAGAGAGCTCTACCTGCCTCCGTTCGAGGCGTGCGTCAACGAGGCCGACGTCGCGCTGGTGATGGCGGCCTACAACTCGGTCAACGGCGCCTTCATGACCGCCAACCGGCCCCTCCTCCACGATCTCCTCAAGACCGAGTGGGGATTCCGCGGCGTGGTCGTTTCCGATTGGTCGGCGACGTATACGACCGTGCCCAGCGCGCAGGCCGGCCTCGACCTCGTCATGCCAGGACCGCATGGCCCCTGGGGTGACAAGCTGATCGCGGAGGTCAAGGCCGGCACCGTGGCCGAGGCCGACATCGACGACAAGGTCGCCCGACTCATCGGACTGGCTCGTCGAGTCGGCGCGCTGAACGGGTCGGTCGATGGAGAGCAGCAGCAGTCAGCCGCCTCACACGCACTCGTCGACCCGGCGATGCTGCGCGAGGTAACGGCCCGATCGTTCGTCTTGCTCAGCAACCCGCGCGGGTTGCTTCCGATGCGCCGCGGCGGCATCGAGCGGCTCGCACTCATCGGTCCGAACGCGGTCGACCCTCAGACACAGGGAGGGGGGAGCGTGCGCGTCCTGCCCGTCGCCGGAAGAGACCTCGCGGAAAGCTTGGGAGAAGCGCTCGACACCTACGTCAGCGTGCACCAAGGCTGCATCACCAGCGGCACCATCGGCGTCCCGCATGATGGAAGCCTCCGTGACCCGGTGAGCGGCGAGGCCGGCGTTCGTGTGGAGGTTCGGACCGCCGACGGCGCGGTCGTGAGCGACGCGCGGTTCCCAACCAGCGTCCTCACGTGGTGGGACGACCTACCTGCCGCCATCCACCTACCTGACTCGGAAGTGGTGATGCGCGCCAAGTACCGTGCTCGTGTCGATGGTCCGCACGTACTTGGAGTGGCCGGCGTCGGACTGCTGCGAGTCATGGTCGACGGAACCCTCCTCGCCGAAGCCAAGACCGATGTTCATCGCGACGCCGTGCAGGCGCTGTCGCAGCCACCGGAGGTGCGAGTGCCGCTGCAGCTGCCGGCCGGCCGCGAGGTCGACGTGCGAGTTGAGCACTGGCCTCATGCTCGAGGGCCCCATTCAGGTTTTGCGACCTTGCGGCTTGGCATCGTCCCGGCGCAAGAAGACGACAAGCTGATGGCGGACGCCGTCGTCGCCGCCGCCGGGGCGGACGTCGCTGTGGTCGTCGTCGGGTCGGCGGACGGCACCGAGAGCGAGGGCTACGACCGCGATGACATGGCCCTGCCCGGCCGGCAGGACGAGCTGGTGACGCGGGTCGCCGCCGCCAACCCCAACACGGTGGTGGTGGTCAACTCCGGCATGCCGGTGCTGATGCCGTGGGCGGACAAAGTCGCCGCCGTCATCCAGGTGTGGTTTCCTGGGCAGGCCTTCGGCCAGGCGCTGGCCGACGTGCTTGCCGGGACCGTCGAACCAGGCGGCCGCCTCCCGGTATCGGTGCCCAGGGCTGAAGCCGACTCGCCCGTCCTGCTCGCTCACCCGGAGGCGGGCGACCTCGTGTATGGGGAAGGTCTGCTGGTGGGCTATCGCGGATACGACCGCGCCGGGATCGAGCCGCTGTTCTGCTTCGGCCACGGCCTGGGTTACGCGGACTGGACGTACGAGACACTGGCTGGGCCGGCCGAGTCGATCACCGAGGGCCAGGACGTGACTCTCTCGGTGATGGTTCGCAACTCCGGGGTGCGCGCCGGTCGTGAGGTCGTGCAGGTGTACCTGGAGGGTCCGCATGACGACCCGAGCCGGCCGCTGCGAGTCCTCGCGGCGTTCGCGTCAGTCTCCGCCCGGCCGGGCGAGCAGGCCGAAGCGCGCTTGACGGTTCCGGCTCGCTCCTTCATGCGATTCGATGAAGGGCGGCGCGAGTGGGCATGGAGTCCCGGGACCTACACGCTGCATGCGGGCCGGTCTTCGCGGGACCTTCGGCTGAAGACTCAGGTGGTGTTGCGATGAGATAGAGGTAAACCGCGTCGCGAACCGTGATGGCTGCAGGGAAATTGATGGATGGGGAGATGAGGCAATGAAAATGTTTCGCGCGATCCTGGTGGTAGGGACCGTCGTCGCGGCTGCCTGCTCGGCGGCCACGACCGCGGTCGCTGACGCGCCGTCAGCGCCTGACTTTGGCTCGAACGTCCACATCTTCACTCCGAGCACGCCGCAAAGCGAGATCCAGGCCACAGTCAACGCGGTGGCAAGCCAGCAGGTCTCGAATCAGTTCGGCACTCAGCGCTACGCGTTCTTGTTCGAGCCTGGGACGTATGGATCGACGACGAATCCACTCAATTTCCAGGTTGGCTACTACACGAGCGTGGCCGGCCTCGGCCTGTCCCCGAACGACGTCGTCATCAACGGGTCGGTCTTCGTTCGCAACCAGTGCTTCGGTCCAGGCAACTGCACCGCGCTCGTCAACTTCTGGCGTTCGCTTTCGAACCTGACGATCAATGTGACCACGCCGGGCTTCGGCTGCTACAGCGGCGAATTCTGGCCGGTCTCACAGGCCGCGCCGATGCGGCGCGTCCGTGTCAATGGATTTGCCACGCTGATGGATTACTGCACCGGTCCCTCGTTCGCGAGCGGCGGCTTCATCGCCGACTCCGAGTTCGACGGCAGCACCATCGTCAACGGCTCACAGCAGCAGTGGGTGACGAGGAACAGCAAGATCGATGGCTGGACCAATGGCGTGTGGAACCAGGTCTTCTCCGGTGTCGTCGGAGCGCCGGCGCAATGCTTCCCCAGCGTGCCACACGGGTGCGGCCCTTTCACGACGCTGGCAACCAGCCCGGTGACTCGCGAGGCGCCCTTCCTTTACACGGACTCGGGCGGAGGCTACAACGTCTTCGTGCCTGCTGTGCAGTTCAACTCCAGGGGCACCACGTGGGCCGGCGGAGCCACGCCTGGCACGTCCATCCCGATCAACAAATTCTTCATCGCCAACCCGAATGACTCGGTGGCGACCATCAACGACGCGCTGCGGGAAGGCCAGAACCTGATCCTCACCCCGGGCGTCTACCACCTCGACGAGAGCATCCAGGTCACGCGGCCCGATTCGATCGTGCTCGGTCTCGGATTCCCGACTCTGGTCCCGACCGAGGGGAACCCATCGATGACCGTCGCCAGCGCGGAAGGGATGCTCATCTCGGGGATCCTCTTCGATGCCGGCGCCACCAGCTCCGCGGTTTTGCTTCGGGTCGGAGATGGGCACGCGCGCAGTGACAACGAAGCATCGGACCCATCGGTGCTGTCTGATGTCTTCTTCCGCATCGGTGGAGCAACCCCAGGCAAGGCCACGACCGCTCTCGTCGTCAACAGCAACAACGTGATCCTCGACGACATCTGGTCCTGGAGGGCCGATCACGGCAACGGCGTCGGATGGACTGCCAACACGGCTGACACCGGGGTCGTCGTGAACGGCGACAACGTGACCGCTTATGGACTGTTCGTCGAGCACTACCAGAAATACAACGTGGTCTGGAATGGCAACGGCGGCAGGGACATCTTCTTCCAGAACGAGATGCCATACGACCCGCCAAGCCAGGCGGCGTGGATGGAGGCTCCAGGCGTCGACGGCTGGGCTGCGTTCAAGGTCGCCGACGGCGTGACCAGCTTCAGCGGATACGGCATGGGCAGCTACAGCTTCTTCAACCAGGGCCTGGACATCTTTGCGGAGCGCGCGTTCGAGGTGCCGGACACGCTGCCGGCGGGGAGCCTGAACGATCTCCTCACGATCTTCCTGGACCCCTCTCACGGGATGGGCGGCATCCTCCACGTGGTCAATGAGTCGGGAGGGTCGTCGACGATCGCCAACCCTGACGTCCCGGTCACCGTTCTGAGCTACCCGTGACGTAGACGTCTCACGACCGGACGATCTGCTTCCGCCGGCGGTCAGCCGCCGGCGGGAGCTTTCGGCGTCCGTGGCGCGGCAGCGGAGTAGCGCTCGTACTGGAGGCGAAATAGCTCGATGACGCCGGCGGCGTCGTCAGGACCCGACATCCAGCAGCTCACCCACCCCGTCTCTGGCAGTACGTGGTGGGGCTGGGCGCGACCGGCCGCGATCACCTCGTCGCGAAGCTTGCGCGGCAGTGGGAGGTCCGCAAGACGATCGCCATGCACGTGGCCCATCTCCTTCCGGCCGAATCGGTACTCGGTGCCACCGAAACGGTGCGGAACGGCAACCACGCCGGGCCATGATGTGACCGCTTCCCTGATTGCCTCACCAGCGCCACGCACGCGTTTTGAAACTCATCGACGGGACACGCTAATCCCCGCTCGCGCTCACGCCCCGCGGGCTGCGGCGATCGCCATCACGGCGATCTGCCCGCCCAGGCCCGGAGCGCGCCGCTCAGCGACCACCGTCATCCCGGCAGATGCCAGCTTGCGCTCGAGCCCCTCGCGCTCAGGGAACTGTCTCAGCCTGAGGAGCTTGCGAACCAGGCTCATGAAGCCGGTGGCAACGAAGTCCGCAAGCAGCCAACGGCCGTCCGGCGCGAGTACCCTCGCCACCTCGGCGATGCCTCTGGACTGGTCGCGCCAATGATGAAACGTCATGGTGCTGAACACCAGGTCGAATTGGGCATCTGGAAACGGCAGCTCCTCGGCCGTCGCCTGCTGGAAGTGGATCGTGCTGCCGGCCGGCCTGACTTCCTCGGCATGCTTCACCATCCCGGCGGCCGCATCGACGCCCTCGAGCCTGGCGCCCGGGAACTGAGATTCCGCTGATCGCAGGAGCCGCCCGGTGCCACATCCGATGTCGAGGATGGCGCCGGGCCGGCCGACCTCCTGCGCCGCCAGCTGTAAGACCGTCCGCTGCATCGGCTCGAAGATCACGCGCTGCATCCAGTGCTGGTCGTAGGTGTCGGCCCAGCGGTCAAAACGATCGACATCGTGGCCGTGAGCCATCGGCTCAGAGTAGACCCGCTCGCCCGATGCGTGATTTGAATCAGGCGCAGCGCTCACATGCGGTGGAGCAGGCCGCGTGCGCGAATCAGCTCGGCCACCGACCACGCCTGCATCGGACAGCCGGTGGCGCCGTGGGGTGGGTCGCCGTCGGCGGTCTCCGAGACCGAGCCCAGTCCCCACTCGTAGAGATGCAGCTGGAGGCCGTCCAGCACTCCGTCAACCGGCACGGCCGTCTTGAGGGCCGCTTCGACATACGGACCGATCAGCCACGGCCACACGGTGCCCTGGTGATACGCGGCGTCGCGCTCCTCGGGACCGCCTCGGTGCCGGCCTAGGTAGGCCGGGTCGGACGGAGCCAGCGAACGAAGCCCCAGTGAAGTCAGCAGCTCGCGGCCGGCCGCGCGGACGATGCCGGGGTCCGCAAGGGGCGCATGCGGCAGGGAAACCGCCAACAGGCAGTTCGGTCGCAGCTGCAGGTTTTCGGGATCGACGACGTCAGCGCAGCCTGTGGGCCGGACGAACACGCGAGCGAACGAATCCCGAGCCTTCTGCTCGAGCGCCCGCAGCCTCGAGGCGTCGTGGCCGAGCCGGTCCTCGAGCTCTGCCACGACGGCCAGCCCGTTGATCCAGAGCGCGTTGATCTCGACCGCCTTGCCTGCGCGCTGCGTGACCGGCCGGCCGTCGACGCGCGCATCCATCCAGGTCAGGGCAAAGCCGTCGGCTCCCTGATGCAAGAGCGAATCCTCCGCATCCACCTGGATGCCGTAGCGCGTGCCCGCGATGTGGTGGCCGATGATTTCCAACAGCGACGGCGACAGCGTGGCCGCAAGGTCGACGTCGCCAGCCTTCTCGACGTGCCGCCCGACCGCGTGCAGGAACCACAGAGTTGCGTCGGCGGTGTTGTATTCGGTTTCGCCGGCGTCGGCCGTGTTCGCCAGCATTCCTTCCGACAGCGTCTCCGCCGCACGGATCAGCAGGTCTCGTCCCTCCATGATCCGGCCGGTTTCGAGGAAAAGGCCCTCGTAGGAGGTCATGGTGTCCCGTGACCAGGCGCCGAACCACGGGTATCCCGCGACGACCGCCGGGCCTGCCACTCTGAACTGGTCCGCGGCCAGGGCCAGCAGACGACCCTCGTCGTCGTCGGCGTGAGCCGTGGAGGTGATCGCCCTCGCGCGGACGGTGGAGCGCTGAATGATCGTGGCCGCCGCAGGCGGGGCTTCGTCGAGCGGGCCGGACCAGGCGACCAGGTCATGGGACTGACCGGCCTGCAGCCTGGTCACGAACCGGCCGGGATGCCACAGGTCCTCGACATCATCGAGACCGCGGTCGGCTTCGACCCGGTAGCGAACGCCCCGGTACCATTCGCCGTTCGGCTCGAATCCTCGGGCGGCAACGCGATATGCGCCTTCGAACACAAACCCCAGGGCAGTGTTCTCCACCTCAGGCGCTCCATCGCCGAAACGTTCGCCGTGCGCATCGCGCCACGTGCAGAGCGGGTGAACCTCGAGACCGACCGGCGCCGGTGCGCGGACGACGCGATGGGTCACCGCCACGGCCGAGCGACCGTGAGCCATGGCGACCGTTCGCTCCACGACCACGTCGCCCACCGCCCAGCGCCAGCGCGGCAGCCCGCTCTCAAGCGTGAAGCTTTCGAGCTGCAGATGGCCGGCGGGATCGATCGCGCCCGACGCCCACTCGTGAACGCCCAGAGGGATGCGGCGCTCGCCCACGATCAGGACCGCGTCGAGATCAGCCAGGCCGAGCATCCGGCCGCCCGGTGGATGCGTGGCCACCACCAGCAGGCCGTGATAGCGCCGGGTCCGCAGGCCGCCCACGGTACCCATCGCGTAGCCGCCGAGGCCGTCGGTCACCAACCACTCGCGCTCGGAAGCGGCGTCGAGGTTGCCGCACAGCTCGCGTCCGAATCTCACCTTCGTAGGGTGACACCGGCGGCCTTCGCGTAACAGCCCGGCCGACCGGCACACTATTCGGCGTGCCTTCAGCCGAGAAAGAGCGAATCCAGGAGGTTCCCAAGGGCCGCGCTCCGTGGCGCCGGTGGGGCCCCTACCTCAGCGAGCGCGCCTGGGGCACCGTGCGCGAGGACTACAGCGACAACGGCACGGCGTGGGACTTCTTTCCGCACGACCACGCCCGCTCACGGACGTACAGATGGAGCGAGGACGGCCTCGCGGGCATCTGCGACGACCGCCAGACGCTGTGCCTCGCGCTGGCCTTCTGGAACGGGCAGGATCCCATCCTCAAGGAGCGAATTTTCGGCCTGACCGGCAGCGAAGGCAACCACGGCGAAGACGCCAAGGAGTACTGGTACTACCTCGACTCCACGCCTACGCATTCGTGGATGCGCTGGCGCTACCTCTATCCGCAAGCCGCGTATCCCTACCAACGGCTCCTGGACGAGAACCGCGCGCGCGGCCGCAATGACCCAGAGTTCGAGCTCATCGACACCGGGATCTTCGACGACGATCGCTACTGGGAGATCACGGCCGACTACGCGAAGGCGAACCCTGATGACATCCTCATCAGAGTCTCGGTCCGCAACGCCGGCCCCGATGCGGCCGAGCTCGACCTCATACCAACCCTCTGGTTTCGCAACACCTGGTCCTGGGGCCTCGGCGACCCCACCCCGAGCATCCGGGCCGACAACGCTCGCATCGGGTTGGTTGCTGAGCACGTCGAGCTCGGCGTCATGCGCCTCACGAGCGACGGTGCACCGGAGACTCTCTTTTGCGACAACGAGACGAACACCGAGCGACTGTGGGGTTTACCAGGGCGCAGCGTCTACCCGAAGGATGGGATCAACGACCACGTCGTGCGCGGTGCGGCGAGCGTAAATCCAGCCGGCTACGGCACCAAGGCTGCCTTCCGGCACCATCTTTCGGTGGGACCAGGGCTCACAGCGGTCGTCCACCTCAGGTTGAGCCGCGACGGCAAGGGCCCCGAGGACTTCGATGCGATCATGGGCGCCAGGTCGCGCGAGGCCGACGAGTTCTACGCCGAGCTCACGCCGTCGGGGGCGACCCCGGATGAGGCGATGGTGCTGCGGGAGGCCCTGGGCGGAATGCTCTGGTCGAAGCAGTTCTACCACTACGCCGTCGAGCGCTGGCTCGAGGGAGACCCGGCCGGCCCCACGCCCCCTGAAGCCCGCTGGCACGGCCGCAACGCGGACTGGCTGCACCTGCGCAACCGCGACGTCATCTCCATGCCGGACAAGTGGGAGTACCCGTGGTACGCGGCCTGGGATCTGGCGTTCCACTGCGTCGCACTGGCGTGGGTCGATCCGGAGTTCGCGAAGCACCAGCTGATCCTGCTGTGTCGTGAGTGGTACATGCACCCCAACGGCCAGCTGCCCGCGTACGAGTGGGCGTTCGGTGACGTCAACCCACCTGTCCATGCGTGGGCTGCACTGCGGGTGTTCGAGATCAGCGGCGGCGACGACCATGAATTTCTCGAACGCGTCTTTCACAAGCTGCTCCTCAACTTCACGTGGTGGGTCAATCGCAAGGACAGCGAGGGCAACAACGTCTTCCAGGGCGGCTTCCTCGGCCTCGACAACATCGGTCCGTTCGACCGCTCGAACCTGCCGGTCGCGGGCCACATGGAGCAGTCCGACGGCACGGCCTGGATGGCGATGTACTGCCAGAACCTGCTCGAGGTCGCGATGGTCCTCGCCGAGCACGACTCCACGTACGAGGACATGGCGATCAAGTTCTTCGAGCACTTCGCGCTCATCGGTTCCGCGCTCAACGACAAGGGGCTCTGGGACGAGGAGGACGGCTTCTACTACGACGTCCTCCATTTCGCTGACGGCCGCATGGAGCCGCTGCGTGCCCACTCCCTGGTCGGACTCGTGCCTCTGTACGCGGTCTCGACGATCGGCCCCGCCACGATGGGTCGCCTGCCGGAGTTCACCCGGCGCACCGAATGGTTCCTGCAGCACTGGAGCTCGCTGTCGGAGGTCGTGCAGCACATGCACGACCCTGGTCATGCCGGCTGGCGGATGCTCTCGATCGTCACCCCTGACCGCCTGCGCCGCATCCTCGCGCGCGTGCTCGACCCATCAGAGTTCCTCTCCGACCACGGCATACGCGCCCTGTCCCGGTATCACCTCGACCATCCCCTCGACGTCGACCTCGGCGGCGCGATGGCCGCCCTGAACTACGAGCCGGCGGAGTCGACCACCGCGCTGTTCGGCGGCAACTCCAACTGGAGAGGCCCCGTGTGGATGCCCGTGAACTACCTGCTGGTCGAGGTGCTGCGCGTCTACCACCGCTACCTTGGCTCCGATTTCAAGGTGGAGTTTCCGACCGGTTCTGGGCAGATGCTGGACCTGGCGGCTATCTCAGACCAGCTGTCCGACCGGCTCGTGGGGCTGTTCCTCGACACCAACGGCAGGCGGCCGGTGTTCGGCGCCTACGCCAAGTTCCAGGACGACCTCGCCTGGCACGACCTGATCCCGTTCCACGAGTACTTCAACGGAGACACCGGCGCCGGCCTGGGCGCCTCGCACCAGACCGGCTGGACCGGCCTGGTCGCCGACCTGATCATCCGGCGCCACAAGGAGGGCTGAGATGGCCGATATGGACATGGGAGGCCGCGTGGCCATCGTCACCGGAGCCGGCAGCGGAATCGGCTACGCCATCGCCGAACGGCTGTCGGCCGCCGGATCGGCCGTGTGCGTGAGCTACCTCGGCTATGAGGACGACGCCAGGGCGCTGGCCGCTCGCCTGCCCAAGGCCATCGCGATCAAGGCCGACGTGTCCAGGCAGGCCGACGTGCAGGCGATGGTCGATGCCACGGTCAAGCAGCTCGGAGCGGTCGACGTGCTCATCAACAACGCCGGGCTCGAGCGGTCGATGCCGTTCCTCGACCTCGATGAGGCGACCTGGGACCTCATGCTCGACGTCGACTTGAAGGGCGCATTCTTCTGCGCCCAGGCATGCGGGCGCGTGATGCGTGACTCGGGCAAGGGTGGTTCGATCGTCAACATCTCTTCGATACACGAGGACGTGCCCTTTCCGGGCTTCACGCCGTACTGCGCGGCCAAGGGCGGGCTGCGCATGTTGATGCGCAACGCGGCGGTCGAGCTGGCGCCGTACGGGATCCGCGTCAACAACGTCGCGCCCGGAGCGATCGTGACGCCGATCAACGCGGTCACGCTCAATGATCCGGAGCGTGTGGCGATGCTGAAGGCGATCGTGCCGCTGATGCGGATGGGGACGCCCGAGGAGGTCGCCGAGGTCGTTCTCTTCCTTGCCTCCGATGCCTCGTCTTACGTCACCGGTTCCACCTACTACGTCGACGGCGGCATGGTCCGCTACCAGCAGCCCCTCTGATCGCGGCGACCGTCACATCGCGCTGAAGGTCTCGCCGATCTCCACCTGCTGGCCGGCGACCACCACCGGACAGCCTCGGGCCAGCTTGATCGCGGCCTCGAGGCTCTCGGCCTGGATGACGGTGTAGCCCGTCACCGGGTTGGCGCCGCCGCCTTCGACGAGGCCGTCCTTGCCGCTGATGGTGGCGATTCGCCCGATCGGGTTGCCGCGGTCGACGAGGGCCGAGCCGAGCTCGTCGAACCATTCGCCGAACCTGACCATGACTTCGCGAATGCCTTCTTCGGTGTCGGCCAGGTGTCCGCCGTGATACGAAAGCAGGTAGTTGGCCATGCCCACTCCTCCTCAGTGCCTTGTGAGTTACGTAACCCAAGAGTAACATAGCATGAATGCAGGAAATCCTCGAAGCGCTTGTCGACCCGACACGTCGTCGGATCCTTCGCCTCGCGTCGCGGCGCGAGCTCACCGCCGGGCGGATCGCAGGGCATTTCAAGATCACGCGACCGGGCGTCTCCAAGCACATCCGAGTCCTTAAGGAAGCAGGGTTGCTCCGGGAGCGGCGACAGGGAACCCGGCGCATCTACCAGACTGATCCAGCGGCCCTGGGCTCGTTGAAGGCGATGCTCGACGACTTCTGGCAGGAGGGTTTGCATGAAATCAAGACGGCGGCTGAGGCCGGCCGGAAGAAAGCGAATCGTTCCAGGTGAACCGCCCCCCGGCGCGGTCGTTCGCGAGGTTCGAATCGCGGCGGCGGCAGTCGACGTCTTCCCGTTCTTCACCGACCCCACGAAAATGGTTCTCTGGAAGGCGCGGGCCGCCTGGATCGACGCCGCGCCCGGCCGGGAATTCCGCATCGACGTCAATGGCCGTTCGATCGCGCGCGGACAATTCATCGAGATCGATCCCCCGCGCAGGATCGTCTTCACGTGGGGCTGGGAGGGCGACGATGGCCTGCCACCAGGCGCAAGCCGCGTTGAAGTCACATTGAGCGAGGTGGACGGCGAGACCGTCGTGCGCCTGGTTCATACCGGAATTCCGGAGCGGCTGAGGGGGACCAACGCGGACGGCTGGGACCACTATTTACCCCGCTTGCGGGTGGCTGCGGAGGGTCGGAGCCCAGGACCCGATTCCTGGGCCGCTGCGCCAGGCAGATAGGGCGCCTGAGGAGAGCGGCGGACTAGAACCGCGAGGCGCCCATCAGCCGCATCCAGCGGGCACAGGCAAGCGAGTGCAGGCCCAGCGCGACGAATCCCAGCGCGATGATCCCGAGCAGGAGGTGTCCGTAGGGGTGGGCCAGGAGGAACAGGAACGCGCCGCCGAAGCCCTGGACCTGGGCCGGGTTGTGATTCACACCGGCCTGGACGACGGACCAACCGATGATCAGAAAGGTCACGCCGCGAGCGAACGTCCCGAATCGGCCAAGCCCGACCGCCAGGTCCATCTCGGAGGCGGTCATCTCGGCTCGATTCAAGTCGTTCTTGAAAGGCGCCCGGACCGCCTCGACGAACTCGCCGATGCCGAATCCGATTGCGGCCAGGCCGATACCTACCGTGACCCAACCGCCGGCGGGGTGCTCGAGGATCGAAATGATCATCTTCTGCGTGCCGGCTCCCGAGGCTCCGCCCGATCCGACCAGGATCTGGAGCGCGAACACCACGATGACTCCGTACGAGAACGCGCTCGTCAAGAAGCCGAACCTCGCGGCGTATCCGGCTGCGTCGCCGCCGCGGTGCAGCGGGTCGTAGATCGCTCGTAGGAAACCCCACAAGGAGTAGGCCGTGAGGCCGACGACGACCACGACCAGGATCAACCTCCCAAGCGAGTTGTTGATGAGGAACAGAAGGCCCCCCGTCAGATCGGTGGCTTCGCCGCCTCCCTGGCTGAGCGCAACACGCAGTGCGAGGATGCCCACGACGGCATAAAGGACGCCCCGGACCACGTAGCCCAGCCGCATCAGGAGCTCGAGGAGTGGGTTGGTGGCGGCTGCGGCTGGGCCGGCCACGGGACTGGTGGAACTTCTGCGGATCATCATGGCCTCTGCTCGGGAAAACGCCTGACGAGGCTCCATCCGACCAGAAATAGACGCTTTCTTTGACAATCGCGTAGACTTGTGGACCTCGGCCGAATCTTCTTCGGCCCGCTCGCTCGGGTCCTCTTCCCCGTCCCGTGACGGTGTCCTGATCGTCGCGCCAAATACGACCCTGGAGAGGATCAGGAGACCACGTTGCAGTCATTCGCAGACGCGGGCGTACGCCCGCATACACTCGCGGCCCTGGCCGCCCTCGGCATCACCGAACCGGTGCCCGTTCAAGCCCAGGCGATCCCGCTGCTGATGCAGGGGCGGGATGTCGTCATCGAGGCCCCCACGGGGTCTGGCAAGACCCTTGCGTTCCTCATCCCGATGATCGAGCGCCTGCCGCGCCGAGGAGCGGGACCGCGTGCACTCATCGTCACACCGACGCGAGAGCTCGCGCTGCAGGTGGAGAAGGTGCTCCGCTCGATGGCCACCGACCTGCGCTCGGCAGTGCTTTATGGCGGCGTCGGCTACGCGACACAGCGGCTCGCCCTGAAGGGCGGCGTCGACGTCGTGGTCGGCACTCCAGGGCGCATCCTCGACCTGGTCGGCCAGGGCCGCGTCTCGCTGGCGCGGGTCGAGTACCTCGTGCTCGACGAAGCCGACGAGATGCTGGACGCGGGCTTTGCGCCCGCCGTTGAGAAGCTGCTCGGCCTCACCTACGAGCCCCAAACCGTCCTCGCCTCGGCGACGATGCCGGCGTGGGTGGCGCGCATGATCGACAAGCACACGCACGACCACGCGGAGGTCCGGGTCGAGTCCGAAAAGGAGGCTGACCTCGAGCACGGCCTCCTGCGCGTGGCCCGCGAGAACAAGCTGCAGACTCTCAGCCGGGTGCTGCGCCGGCATGGCGGCACCGCGATCGTGTTCGGGCGCACCAAGCACGGCGTGTCGAAGCTGAACAACCACCTGCGGCAGCTCGGGCACAACTCGGTCGAGCTCCAGGGCAACCTCTCGCAGGCGATCCGCGACCGCGCCATGGCCTCGTTCCGAGACGGCCGCAGCCAGGTCCTGGTCGCAACCAACGTGGCCGCGCGAGGCATCGACGTCGACAACGTCGGCCTGGTGGTCAACTTCGAGCTGCCGGACTCCGCGCAGTGGCTCACCCACAGGGTCGGCCGCACCGCACGCATGGGAGTCGCCGGACGGGCGCTCACATTCGTGACCCCGGAGGACGAGCTCGCGTGGGTCAAGCTCAGCCGCCAGGGAGCTCCAGCGATCCGCGAGCTCGACGCCAAGCGGTTCCTGGACGAGGGCAGCTGGCACTACCAGGAGCATCGGCCCGCACATGTTCCTCGCGCGACTGCTCCTCGACCCTCGCAGCCGTCGCGCAATCGCGGCCGGCGGTGGTCGGCGCGCACCGCGACCGCCAGGTAAGCCCGAGTGGCGCTAATACCGGCGGCCCCTCGGGGCAATGGGTCTAGACTGCTTGCTCAGCGACAGGCTGGCGTTTCCTCCCGTGAACCTGCCGATCCTCTGGCCGAGAAGGAGATACGGAGGTCCTCAATGGACGCCAACCCCATCGCCCTCCTCGTCGATGACGAGCCGGCCTCACGCGCCGCCCAGCAGACCCGTCTCGAAGACCAGGGCTATACGGTATTCGTGGCCCTGGATCAAGCCGACGCTGTGAGCCGGGCCAAGCAGTCCGCGCCGAAGGTCATATTTGCTCACCTCGGGGCATCGGGCCTCGGCAACCTGGCCCTGATCCAGGCCCTTCGCTCAGAGGACGCCTGCAGGCACATCCCCGTCGTGGTCATCACCGACCATACGCAGGTCGGGGTTAAGCCGACCAAGCTTCGCGCCGTGCCTCACGACAGCTGGTAGGCGGAAAGCCGATGCCGGCGCGCTAGCGCCGGCGATGCATCACCGAGCGCATCGCGTTCTCCGCGACCAGCCGGCCCTGGAACCAAACCTTCTCTGGCAGCGGCTGCAGACGGAGCGCTTCTTCCCAGGAAGGGACCGGCAGCAGCTGCAAGTCGGCGCGTGCGCCGGTCTCGAGTCCGTAGTCCGTCAATCGCCACGCCTGGGCAGGCGACTCCGTCACGGCCTTCAAGACGAATGCCATGTCGGCGCGGCTGGTCAGGTGAGCTGCGTGAGCCGAGATGAGCGCAACTTCGAGCATCGAGCCTCGCCCGAAGGGATAGAAGCCGTCCTTGACGCAGTCCTGCCCAAAGAGAACGTTCACCCCGGCCGCGCGCAGCTCTCCGATACGCGTCACTCCCCGACGAACCAAACCTCGATCTCCTCGGCCCTGGAGCACCAGGTTGGTCACCGCATTGGCCGCGATGGAGATGCCGGCTCGCCGGCATTTTTCGATCACGCGCTCCGCGTACTCGTGCGAAGCGCCCGCCAGCGAGCAGACATGGCCTGCGCACACCCGGCCGAGGTAGCCACGGCGCAGCGCCTCGTCGGCCACCATCTCGAGGGTTTGCACACCGCCGTCATCGGTCTCGTCGACGTGCATGTCGAGATCGCGATCGAAGCGCTCCGCGAGGTCGAAGCACAGGCGGACGTGCTCCCGTTGGGCAGTCTCGCTCAGCTCCCAATGAGGCATGCCGCCCACCACCTCCGCCCCCGCATTGATGGCGGCCTCCATCAATTCGTAGGCGCCTGGATCGCGAAGGAGGCCTTCCTGCGGAAAGGCGACGATGCTCACATCAGCGATGTCGGCGCACTCGGCGGCCGCAGCCAGGACCCCCTCCAGCGGGATCAGCCCGCCGATCGTGTCCACGTCCACGTGCGAGCGCAGGCGTGTGGTCCCAAGCTGCACCGAACCTTCGATCACGGAGCGCGCGCGGTCCCGAACGTCATCCACTGTGTAGCGCCGCTTCCGTTCATGAATGGCTTCGATCGCCCCGCTGAGCGTGCCATCGTGTTCGCGCAGCTCGTCGCGGATCATCACCTTGTCGAGGTGGATGTGGCTGTCCACGTAGGCGGGCAGGAGCAGCTTGCCGGAGCAATCCTCAGTCTCGGCAACGCCTCGCGCGACGCCAGGTCCGGCGCGTGCTATCCGCCCGCCGTCGACAACGATGTCGGTGGTTTCACCGCTCGGCAGACGGGCGTCTTGCAAAGCCCACACGGGCGGCTACCATAGCGCGGGGGACCCCGGACCACGGGGGGCCGGGGCGCATGTATAGGGGGTAGGCGCCATGGCGGTGGTATCTGCAGCGCGCGAGCGCGACATCGTCTATCCGGAGGAGCGGCTGGCGTGGCCGCAGACGATCCTCCTCGGCATCCAGCACGTGATGGCCATGTTCGGCGCCACCGTCCTGGTTCCGCTGATCCTGGGCTTCAATCCGAACACCGTCATCTTCTTCAGCGGGATCGGGACCCTCATCTTCCTGATCGTGACCGGGCGGAAAGTGCCCAGCTACCTCGGCAGCTCGTTCTCATTCATCGGTGCCGTCCTGGCGATCCAGGGCGGGCCCGGCCACCACCAGGGCCTGGCCTTCGCGGGCATCCTGGTCGCCGGCGTCATCTACTTCCTGATCGGCGTCGTCGTCCATTTCGCGGGCATCAACGTCATCCGCTTCCTGATGCCCCCGGTGGTCACCGGCACCGTGGTCGCGGTCATCGGGATTGCCCTCGCAAGCGTCGCCGTGGGGAATTACCAGAAGGAGCTCGTCACCGGCACCATCACCTTCCTCGCGGCAGCCCTTGCGTCGGTGTACCTGCGGGGCTTCCCCCGGCTGCTTCCGGTGCTCATCGGTGTGGTCGCCGGCTACCTCGTGGCCGGGCTCGACCAGGTCGCCGGTGGCGCCTGCGCCGCAGCCGCGTCGGGCTGCCATGTCAACACCTCCGGCATCGGCAGCGCAGACTGGGTCGGCTACCCGACGTTCAGCTTCCCCGATTTCAGCGATCCGGTCCGCGCCTTCAGCCTGTTCTGGTTCATCCCGATCGTCCTCGTGGCCGAGAACACGGG
>Ga0070699_100001379_pt1 | contig 22315 bp, 15 predicted proteins | sample KBSK1503metaG_FD_65473 | JGI IMG/M metagenome (GOLD analysis project Ga0070699, IMG submission 65473) | Corn, switchgrass and miscanthus rhizosphere microbial communities from Kellogg Biological Station, Michigan, USA - KBS K1-50-3 metaG | ecosystem: Host-associated > Plants > Roots >...
CCCAGCGGACTCAAATCACACGTCCGTGATTTGAATGTGGTGGAGGTGGAGACGTTTGGTATCCCTGATTCAGTGGTTGAAAGCCTGCGCGCATTGCCGTTTGCTGATTCGCTCTCGGTCGAGGAGTTGGGACAGAAACAATTGTTACAGATCCAGACTTCCCGTGGGGCAGAGGCGGTGCCCGATGTCATGTCTGCGTTGGGAGGATTGAAGGTCGGCAGGGTGATTGTCCGCGAGCCAACTTTGGAAGATGCGTACGTTCGTTTGGTGGAGGGTAAGGCATGAACATCCGCACACTGATCAAATATTGGCGAACGATTCTGCTTGTCGCCGAGATGAATATCCGCCAGCAGATGACGGATGGTTTTATCCTTTTCACAGTACTTTTTCAACCCATCATCATTGCTTTGCTGGGGTTGTGGATGCTGAAAGACAAAGGCCCCGATGCCGCGATGTTCGTAGTGGTGGGCAGCGGGCTGACCGGGTTGTGGTCGAGCCTGTTGTTCATTTCAGGAGGCAGCCTCAATTTTGAACGCTGGTCAGGGACGCTGGAGTCTTTGGTGGCTGTGCCAACACCGTTTGAAGTGATCGTGTTTGGCAAGAATCTTGGGAATGTGGTGCAATCATTGATCTCCATGGTGTTGGGATATTTTGTCGCGGCGTTTGCGTTTGGTTACTCGCTGGAAATTCAACAGCCATTGCTTTTTGTCGCCTCAGTTTTTCTTTCGGTAATCGCGTTCATTAGTTTTGGGCTCATCATCGCGCCGATCTTTGTAATGAACCCCGGCGTGCGCGCCTGGCAGAATGCCATGGAATTCCCTGTGTATGTTTTATGCGGTTTTCTCTTCCCGATCGCGCTCCTGCCGGGTTGGACTTCTCCCATTTCTTATCTATTGCCTCCATATTGGGCGGCGGTTGCGTTGCATGGCACATCTACCACAAATGCTTCACTCAATCAGACGCTGTTTGCCTGGGGCATGTTGTTGCTCTTCTCGCTGCTTGACCTGATCATCGCTTCGCGGTTGTTCAAGGTTATGCTTTACAAAGCGCGGGCAGACGCGACGTTGGGAATGGAATGATTTATGAAAACGTTAACCAACAACCTCCGACTCTTTTGGCAGGGCGCGATCCTTTCCTACGTGGCCCTCTTTCATTGGATGCGCCCCATTCAATACGCGGCTTCCAAAATCCTCATGCCGCTGGCGCAGATGTTTTTCTTTGTCTATCTCGGAACATTTGCCACGGGTAAAGACAATGCCACGTTCTATATTATCGGAAACGCGTTGCAGATCGCGGCTGTGAGTGGCATCTATGGCATGAGTATGAGCATTGGCGGTGACCGGGACAACGGCACCCTCGGCTATATTTTCGGCACACCTGCGAATCGACTCGTCGTCTTCATGGGACGCGCATTCATGAATATCATGGATGGTGCTTTGGGCGTTGTGATTGCCTTTATCTGGGGCGTGATTCTAATGGGATTGGATCTTTCGCACACCAGCATTCCTGCCTTAGCGTTGATTATTCTCATTACTACTATCAGCACCTGTGGGCTGGGATTGTTGCTGGGCTGTCTAGCCTTGATCACAGCGAATGTGATGTTCGTGAATAACTTTGTTTATTTTCTGTTGTTGATCTTTTCAGGTGCAAACCTGCCTCTGGAAGAACTCCCTGTTTGGGTGCAGGCAGTCTCGTATATTTTGCCGTTGACGCGGGGTATCACTGCGGCGCGTGAATTGGTGGGTGGTGCAAGCCTCACAGAGATTTCACCGCTCTTGTGGGGCGAGTTGACTGTAGGATTGGTCTATTTCGTTTTAGGTTACTTCCTGTTCAAGGCATTTGAGATTGTAGCAAAGCGACGTGGAACGCTGGAAGTGTTTTAGCATGAAAAGCTCACTGCACCTGCGGCAAGCAATAAGATGACTCCCCGAATTTAATGGTGAAGCTTTTAGCCACTGATTTCACTGATTTACGCGAAAAAGCCGACCTGTTCAGAAGGTCGGCTTTTTCGTTCGGCTCAATTTGGGGCAATTAATTCAAAATCTGTGACGGTCAGTGTAATCCGTGGCCTAATCCTTGAGGGGTCAATCATGTTTTGTTTACTGCGTTGCTATGGGTGTTGCCGGTGTACTAGTTGGTGTAGTTGTTGCTGTTGGCGCCCCAGTTGTCGCAGATGGAGCGGCACCCGTGTTGGTCGCGGCGGTGCCGCCGACGACTACGATCACATACACTTCGTCACCGAAGAATTGGCCTGCCGCGGTGGACATACGCCAGTTACTGCGGATCGCGCCGGTTCTGTTCGTGGGTGCAGTCATTGCCACAGAAATATCCACCGTTGCGTTCACGGCTACTGAGGCTGGCAACGTGTAGGTGACTCCGCTCATGGCCTCACCGCCGGTGAAGGCGAATTTGAAACCCGCATCCCAGGCGCATGTACCATTATTGACGACCTTCCATGTCTTTGTAAAAGTTTGCCCCGGTGTCACAGGCGTGTTATCAGGGATAGTCACATCACTGACGAACGCCATGCTGTAACAGGACCTGGTTGGTGCCACAGTCGCTTGTGGAATCGCGGGCAATGTGCTGGCAAGAGTCACAATGGGTTGGAGAGTGGGTGAGGCTGTCAGTGTTGGGAAAAGTTCGATGGTTGGTTCGGCAGATGCAGTCTGAGTCAGAGCCGCTGCATACGTCTCAACGACTTGAGTCTGAATCGCGTTTAAGTCAGGGGTGGGGGTCAATTCATCCGCATTGCCTGAACAAGCAGTCAACAGCAGGATACCGGTAAGCAGGATGGTTATTAATCTATTTCTCATTCTTTGAACTCCTTTTATAGCGAGCCGCAATTTTACACGGTTTTCGCCTAATGATTAACGGATGATCACCCTACAAAGTTCCTATGCCCCACATGCTATAATTTGATGATGATTTATCTGGATTATTCTGCGACAACGCCCGTGGATTCACGCGTGCTCGACGCGATGACCCCTTACTTTTCCGCTTCTTTTGGCAACCCCTCATCTGTTCACCGCTACGGACAGCTCGCCGAAGCTGCAATCGATTCAGCTCGCGAAACAATCGCGCGTGTGTTGAATTGCCGACCCGATGAAATTATTTTTACATCGTGTGGATCTGAGTCTGATAATCTTGCGATTCGCGGCGCGGCGTATGCCATGCGCGAAAAGACAGGTGCCCAATGGATTCTCGCTTCACGTGCAGAACATCCTGCCATTACCAATACGTTGAAACATCTTGAAAAATATGAAGGCTTCCTGATCGAATGGTTGGACGTGGATGCGAACGGTTTTGTGACTCCTGAAACCGTTGCTAAAGCGATTTGTAACAACACGGCGATTGTCTCGGTGATGTACGCCAACAATGAGATCGGTACGATCAATAACATCAAAGCCATCGCGGAGATCTGCCGCGCAAATCATATTTTGTTTCATACCGATGCAGTGCAAGCCGCGGCATATCTGCCCGTTGATGTCAACGACCTTGGTGTAGATATGTTATCGCTCGGCGCGCACAAATTTTATGGACCGAAAGGTGTCGGTGCGTTATATGTTCGCAAAGGGACACCGCTCGTTTCGCAACAAACCGGTGGAGGGCAGGAGTTCAATCTGCGCGCTGGGACTCAGAATGTGCCCTACATCGCCGGCTTTGCGGAAGCGTTACGGTTAACTCAGGAAGAACGCGAACAGCGTGTTGCGCACGTGCGGCCATTACGTGACAAGATTATCGGGACAATTCTGGAAACAATTCCTGACTCACAACTTACTGGTGACATGGAGAATCGTTTGCCACATCACGCCAGCTTTGCTTTCAAGGATGTGGATGGAAACTTATTACTCACACTTTTGGATGCCGCGGGCTTTGCCTGTTCCTCGGGTTCTGCCTGCAAAACCGGCAACCCGGAACCAAGCGAAGTGATGAATGCAATTGGCTTATCCCGTGATTGGGGTTTAGGCTCGCTGCGTGTGACGCTGGGAGTCCATACAACGCCCGCGAACGTCGATTCGTTTTTGAATGTATTGCCGGGGTTGGTGAAGCAGGCACGGAAGTTGGGAAGAGGGTAGATAAGGGAACAGAAATACAGTTTGTATTTACTTGTGTATGTTTTAAACTTCACAACACCCCAGGAGATTCTTTGAACTTCATCCGATTGTTTGTCATCCTACTTTCGTTTTCACTTCTGACTGGCTGCGGCGCTTCCGGTTTTTCTGCGGGGACATCCACGCCCCGCCCTTCTGATACTCCTCAACCTTCACCTACTTCCAGCCCAACCAATACACCCGAACCAACCATTACATTCACGCCTGAGCCGACCCTACCTCCAACCATCATGCCCACCATCGAACCGCTGACCGCCATCGCCAAGACATCGGTCACGTTCCGTTCTGAACCGCGTAAGGGTGCTGATAATATCGGTGGTGTGTATGGCAACCAGGCGGTGAAGGTGATCGCCCGCAACACTGTTGCAACCTGGTTCTACATCATTGCGCCGGATGCTCCGGGCGGAATGGCCTGGGTGCTGGCTTCTGCCTTTGTTCTGCAAGGCGACCTGACGACCCTGCCCATTGCCACTTTTCCTGAAGGTTCAACTGCACCACTGTTGTTGCCACCTCTTATACATACTATTATTGGGACGCCGTTGCCTCTGAATCCTGCGGCTCCCGGTGCCAAAACAGCGACCATTATGCAACTGGCTAATGTACGCGTTGGCCCGGGCGTTGGTTACATGGAAATGGGATTGTTACAGCCAGGCACCATGGTTGAATTGACTGGCCGTATCGAGGGCAATGGCTGGCTACAGATCGCATATCCTTCTGGATTGGACGGGCGCGGTTGGATGTTGAAGGAGTTGGTCAAATTCGAAGGCGAATATGCCGGACTACCGTTCTTTAACCTGCTTGCCACGCCAGTGGATAGTGGAGGCGATGGTTCAGCCGACCAGCCATCTGCCACTGAGGCCCCATCCGTGGAGGAAACTCCGAGCGATGCGCCTGTTGAAGCCACTCCAACCGTGGAAAAACCTTACGGTCTGACTCTGGCTCAAATCAACGTACGCGCAGGCCCTGCGTCCAGTTTTCAGTCTTATGGGCTGATCGAAGCGAATGAGCAGGTGAATATTCTGGGGCAAACACTCAATGGATTGTGGTACCAAATCGAATATGCATCTGTTCCCACTGGTGTGGCGTGGGTTTCATCGCAGTATGTCAGGTTAATGAGCGATATCCGTGACTTGCCTTACTTCAATAATGACGGCAGTCCGCTTGCCGGACCATAGCTTGTAGCTGAAAGTAAGAAAGTTAGGCATATAACCAGATAATTCATTCGTCATTGTGAGCGAAACTTCATTAAGGCGAAGAAGGAGATTGCTTCGGGCTTCGCCCTCGCAATGACAGGAGCAGCTTATGACCATCAAACACATCTTTGTCATCGGTGCAGGGACCATGGGCAATGGCATCGCGCAGGTCGCGGCGACATCGGGCTATCAAGTCTCGTGCATGGACGTAATGCCCGCCGCGTTGGAGAAGGCCCAGGCGGCGATTGCTAAATCCACGAGCAAGCTGCTCGAAAAAGGGACGATCACCACCGAGGGCAAAGCTTCCGCCAACGCGATTCAATATGTGGGAAATATGGACACAATGAAAGAGGCGGATTTCGTCATCGAAGCCGCGACTGAAAACCCCGAACTCAAATTCAGAATCTTCAAAGACATGGATGCGAATGCGCGTGCAGGCGTGATATTGGCCAGTAACACATCGTCGATTTCGATCACGAAGATCGCTGCACAAACCAAACGACCCGATAATGTCATCGGCATGCACTTTATGAATCCTGTGCCGTTGATGCGACTCGTCGAAATCATCAAAGGACTCGCCACGAGCGAAGAGACTTTATCCACCACATTGGAATTGTGCAAAGCGATGGGCAAAGAAGCTTGGGAAGCCAACGACTCTCCGGGCTTCATCTCGAATCGCATTTTGTGCCCCATGATCAACGAAGCCATCTTCGCTCTTCAGGAGGGAGTCGGCACGAAAGAAGCCATCGACGCGGTGATGAAACTGGGCATGAACCACCCGATGGGACCTCTCACGCTGGCAGATTTGATCGGTCTCGATGTGGTGCTGTTTATCATGGAAGTGTTGCAACGCGATCTCGGCGAAGACAAATATCGCCCGGCGCCGTTGTTGCGCAAGATGGTGGATGCAGGATATTTGGGTCGTAAATCTGGTAGAGGGTTTTATAACTATTAGCGGTTTAGCTGATAGCTTTTAGCGATTAGCAAAGAGCAGGGAGTAAAATAGACTCAAAGAATAAACCCCTCTGCCCTATCGGGGCATCTCCCCTAACCCTAAAGGGTGCTTCGCGAAGGGGAGAACTAAAAGGCGGACTATGCTATATCAAAATAAAACTTCATTGTTCAAAAGTATCTGCCCTTCCCCCTTTAGGGGGAAGTTGGAAGGGGGGTCCCCATGCCCCATAACCAAGCCTACCTCGAAGCAGAAAAGAAAATCGAAGAAGCCTTGAAATTGAATAAAAAAGGCACAAGTCTGATCTTGTGCCTTAGGTGGGGCGTGGAGGAGTCGAACCTCACGCGCTAACTCCCTGACATTATGGGCAATCACTTAATTGATTTACACGTATCTCTTGTAGAATTGAGACAATGATGTCCCGGACCCGCCCCAGTAATAGCGCGCCCCCACCAAATCCACAAATTAAATTAACAATTGTTTTCATGTTTATCTCCAATCTGGTTTTTACACTCAATACGATTCTCGCAGAAACTTTTACAGCTACTACAAGAAAGAGATATAACATAATCTCAATTAAGACAGCGTACATGTCAGCTAAATTTTTGCCCATGTAAGGGCTTGTTAAAGTACTAAGAGTAATATATCATTAACATCAGAAATGACCATCCCATATTCATCCCATCTTTCAGTTTCACACCCAAATTTCTCCCCCTTAGGGGAGATGCCCGAAGGGCAGAGGGGTCTCTAACCATGCCCCATGACCAAGCCTACCTCCAAGCCGAAAAGAAAATCGAAGAACTGTGACTGATGTCATCTGTATCGCATATTCTAAATGTAAATGGCGGTAAAAATGGTTCGTAATAAAAAAGCACACCGTAAACCGAAAAAGAAGATCGAAAAATCGAAGCACTCTTACCGTGCCAGTAGAACTTCGTCTGATAAGCAAAGATTACATAATAAGGCGTACTATGAAGCCAAAAAGAAGATTGAAGAGATACGGCGCTCGGGTGCTGTGGAACTTGATTTAAGTATAGGGTGGTATGTCAAAGATGAAGAAAAACTCACAGAGTTACCAGAGTCGTTGGGCAAACTCACTCAGTTACAATCGTTGGACCTCTCCCGTAATGGACTCACAACATTGCCAGAGTGGCTAGGACAACTCACTCAGTTGCGGTCGTTGAGTCTCTCCCGCACAGGGCTCATAACATTGCCAGAGTGGTTGCGACGACTCGCGCAGTTACAATCGCTAGATCTCTCTTTTAACTACCTAAGAGTCCTACCAGAGTGGTTAGGACAAATTACCCAGTTGCAGTCGTTAGATCTCTCCAGCAACCAACTAACGGAATTGCCAGAGTGGCTAGGACAACTCAATCAGTTAGTATCTCTTAATCTATTCAGCAATCGTCTGTCTATCTTGCCATCTAGTTTGGGTCAATTGAGACAATTAAATTATTTGAATGTTTCAGAAAACAAATTAATCAGTTTACCTGTCTCAATTCAAAGATGCATAGAGTTAAGAACCATGAAATCTTCAGCTAATTACTTACACATGCTACCAGATTCCTTTAGCACCCTTACTAATTTAGAACATATTGATATCTCAGTTAATGAACTTAAAGATTTGCCATTATCACTAGGTAAGATTAAAAAATTAGAATACCTTGAATTGGATCATAATCCCATCAATCCCGAACTTGCCGAAACGTCTAGGCAAGGTCTTGACGCTGTCAAACTTTATTTGCGTCTGAGAACTGGTCCGCAAGTCATTCTCACAGAAGCCAAACTCATCCTTGTTGGCGAAGGTGAAGTTGGCAAAACTTGCTTAATGGATGCTTTATTAGGCGCTAAGTGGAAAAAACATTCATCAACGCATGGTATTGAAATTAAGCCAATAAAGATCAATAATCCTAATGGCAATAAAAAAATCACTCTCAATGGCTGGGACTTCGGTGGCCAGCGCATATATCGTCCTACCCACCAATTGTTTTTCAGTGCCCCCGCCGTTTATCTTGTCGTGTGGAAGCCGCGTGAAGGTCCACAACAAGGCTTCGTCAAGGAATGGATACAACTGATCAAGCGCCGCGAGCCGAGTGCAAAGATTCTTGTTGTTGCCACACATGGCGGTCCAAAACAACGCCAGCCCGATATTGACCGTCAGGATCTGTGGGACTTATTCAGCAAAGAAACGGTCGTAAACTTTTTCCATGTAGAAAGTAAGCCAGATAAGAAAAAGAAACGACGTGGTATCCTGGAACTCAAACGTGCCATCGCGAGAGTTGGAGCAGAACTGCCTGGGGTGGGACGCTCCGTGCCGAAAAGTTTTGCCGATGTCCGCGCCGCCCTGCAAGCCACGGGCGTACCCTACCTGTCTTTGGATGAAGTCCTCGCCATCTGCCGCGCTCAAGACATGGATGATGAGATCGCGCGCCTCTTCATCACCATCTCGCACCGCCTCGGTCACCTCACGCATTACGAAAACGACCCCGCCCTGCGCGACATCGTCATACTGCGCCCCGACTGGCTTGCCACCGCCATGAGTTATGTGTTGGATGATGAAGAGACACGCAATAACCAGGGTCTGGTGAAATTCACCCGCCTGAGTCTTCTCTGGAATGACCCCGCTCGTCCAGCGGAGACTCGCTATCCGGACTTTCTCCATCGCATTTTCATGCGGCTGATGGAACGCTTCGATCTTTCCTACCGTGTGGCTGGAATAGCCAAAGATGAAGACGTAAATCCTGTGAGCCTCATCGCCCAACTCGTCCCCGACACAACGCCTGAAGAAAAAGATTTCAACAAAGCGTGGTCTCTTGAAATTTCACATGGCGATATTCAACAAACTCAAATCTGCCGCATCGTTGATGCTGGTAATGGTCAATCCGCCAACGCGGAAGGACTGTTCTATCAACTCATCGTTCGCTTGCATAAGTTTTCACTGGGGCGCTCTCATTGGGATGACAGCGTCCACTGGCAACGCGGACTTGTCCTCGATGCCGATTACAACGGGCGTGCCTTGTTGCGTCATATTGGCAACGATGTCCATATCACCGTCCGTGCCGCATTCCCTGAACGTTTCCTTGGCATGTTGACCGAAGAAGTGAAGTATCTTGTCGAAAGCTTCTGGGAAGGTCTGCGTTGCGATGTCACGGTGCCGTGTTTAACCACACCTGATTGCAAAGGTCTCTTTGAAGTCAGCAAATTGATCGAAAACAAAAAGCGCAATCGTCACGAACAACCTTGCCCCATCTGCAACGAGTGGCAAAGTATTGAGCAATTATTGTCCAATGCTCCAGCCGCAACACAAACAATTTCACTTGATGTATTGATGAAAGAATTTGCGCAGGTCAAGGACAAGCTGGATGAAGTCAACGACAATACCCGTCGCATTCTGAGTCAAGTTGACAAACAATACGCAGACCTCATCCAAATCTTCACCGACGAAGCCAAAGAAGGTCCTCGTCTTTTCAGCCTCTTCCCACTGGATGGCAACAAGTTCAATCCCAAAAACTGGATTCGCCATCAATTCCGTTTGGTTCTATGGTGCGAACATTCGCGGCTTCCGCTTCCGATGCACAACGATGGTGATATGAAGACGGGTGTCTATGACTTTGAACTCGACCAGGATTGGTTCAAGAAAACCGCACCTTATTTAAAATTGGTTGCCAGCACCTTGAGTTTGGTACTTCCAGTTGCATCTTCTACGCTCAAAGTAATGAACAACCCTGTTTTGGAAGATTTACAAAATCAAATTGGGCTTGGTAAAGATGTTATCAGCGCAATCGCTGGTGAAAGTGCGGCTCTCAATGAGTTTTCGAATGTGATTGATGCAGCCAATATGGAGCGTGGCGTTGGGTCTCGCGCCGAAAACGCCACCCTGCGCGAACTCCACGCCCTACTCAAAGCCAAAGACCCCGGCTTCGGTGGTCTCGTCCGCGTGTTGAATAAGCGCAACGAGTTTCTCTGGGTCCATGAAAAGTATGCGGGTGAATATTAATTGATGTTCGTAGGGGCGAGGTCCTCTCGCCCTGTGATCGCCCAAATAACGATATTCAAGATGGAAATGTTGATGAAACCGATAATCTGGGCGGGTACGCTTCGCAGCCGCCCATCCGGAAACCTACATTGGGACAGATTGTGGCGTATTTCAAATATCAATCCACCAAGGAGGTGAACTGAATCGAAACGGATAAGGCAATTACCCAATTCTGGCAACGCAATTATGGAGCCTGCCCTGAGCTTGTCGAAGGGAACACATCCTCCGCGATGACAAAGACCTGCAAAACAGGACCGATTACATCATCGCCAACCCATCATTATGGGATGAAGACGAGAACAATCCACATAACCATTGAAAGAAGGGAGAAAATATCATGTCAACACCAAACGTCCTCCTCGGTCCCATTGTGGGCGGGTTGAGTTTCAATAGCGCAAACATCTGGGCGCGGGCTGATGCCCCGTCCACGCTGCATGTTTGGCTGGCCACCAATGCAGATTTAAAAGATGCCAAACACACAAGTGACGTCGAATTGTCATCAGACAATGGCTTTGCAGGCATCGTATCCCTGACCAAACTCAAACCCGAGACTCAATATTATTATGCGATCAGCCTACGCAAGCGCCGACCGGCACGCAGGAATTTCCGCAAGTTCACCACCTTCCCCAAACACTCTGCCAAACGCTCGTTTTCTTTTGTATTCGGTTCATGTTACCTCCCCGATGGTGAGACGGGTAGTCAGACCTTTGACGAAATTCACCAACACATCGAAGCCGATAATTTACGTTTTGGACTCTTCCTCGGTGACCAGATCTATGCGGATCGCCCAAAACGGAATGGGATCGGCAAAATCGCGGTCACTCTCGATGACTATCGCTCCATCTACGCTTATGCCTGGTCGCGTCCCTCCATACAGAAACTCCTTCCTGATCTACCCCTCTTCATGACCCTGGACGATCATGAAGTAGACGACGATTGGCGCTGGAATGACTCTGAGCGTAATAGTTCATCCATTCCTGCGCACAATCAATTTTTCAGGCAACTCAACGGGGTACCCTCTGAACAACGTCACCTCTCAAGGGATCGTATCCGCGCGGCGCTCAAGGCCTATCAGGAGCATCAAGCCATGCACGCGCCCAAAATGCTGATCCCGTTTCAGATCGATTCACATGGAAACTTCCAACTTCAGCGTGACGATGAAGGCACATTCGCCTACACCTTTACCTTTGGCAGCGCTGCTTTCTTTGTTTTGGATACAAGATCGAAGCGCGTACGAAAGGGTAAAAACATTCTGCTCGGGGAAGCGCAATGGGCAAAGCTGGAGGAATGGTTACTCAAAGTCAAAGACACCTATCCGATCAAGTTTCTGGTTTCGTCGGGAACGATCATGTATCCCTTCTGGCTGGATATGGTCAGGGATCGCTGGTCAGGATTTCCCTCCGAACGGGAAAGGCTGCTTAAATTCCTGGCAGACAACGAAATCGAAGGCATATACATCCTCACAGGTGACTTGCACTCCGCACATGCCGTCTCGGCCGAACTGATATGCCCAGGCGGACTCCACATCCCTATCTGGGAATTCTGTTCCTCACCATTCGAACAGACAACGATGCGAAGCAGCGCAACCTATTTTCCGATGTTCTCGAAGTGGATTGGTAATCAGAAGAAACATTTTCGTCAAACGGGCCAGAATTTTGGTATTGTCCACGTATATTTCGATAACCCAACTCCCCAAGTTACTTTTACACTACATTACAACCAAAATGGCTGGAGGACGCGGAGTCCCTGAGCACTAAAAGACCCGACAGGTTTCCATGAATCCTTTGCATTCTGGAATTATTGTCTGCGCATGAGACTCGATTAAAAATGGCGCGAATAAAACCTGTCAGGTTTATGATGAAGTTGAGGATATAAACAAACCATGACCAAAAAGAAACTGCTGATCATCTTGGGTATCGGAATTGCCCTCTGTCTTTGTATCATTCCATGAGCCATCTTTTTCTTGCCCGCGATCCTCAATCCGTTCATGCCCATCTACATCTACAAGATGACTCCCTCCACGCAGGCAGGCTATTATCACTACACACTGACACGCGGCAATATAACCTACGAAAGCGATTATGAGGAGTATGCTTTGTTCTCACCGGGGAATGATCACGAGATCGGGCAAACCCTTTCTGGTATGCGGCTCATCGAAATCAGCGGGCAAACGAACTATATTGTGGTCTACTTCTTTATGGATCAAGTCGCTGTGTTTCATGAAAGTCAAGTTCCACCCTTGGATCTTAGTACAGCCAGCATAACTGATATGAAACTTGCCTCGCTGGCCTACGCACCGGGCTTGGGTCCAGAAAAAGATTCCCAGGACTCACAACTGATTCAAGACGTTATCACCACGCTGACAGAGGGAAATCCCACCCCCTCACCCGTCGGCGGCTCTCCCGACAAATACGTTTTATTTCTTTCCGGCGGAGATTTGACTGGAATGCAATATGGCGTTGGCGTGTATGTAGACTCATCCGGAGGGGTCTATCTTGCCCGCGATACGCTCTCAAAAGACTGGTTTCAGGCCAGTCCGCTTTTCACGCAATGGGCAACAACGCCATAGTAGGAAAGCTGAAACACTTTCACCTGAAAGTATTCCAAGCCCCAAGATTGCTTTTGGGTTTTGTAGTCGATGGTAGAATTCTCATATCACCGATGGGGATATGTCGCTCATCATGGAAAAGGAGACTGAACATGAATGGAAGGCTAGCCATTATCATCCTGCTGACGGTCGCGCTTCTTGTGGCTTGCGGCGGCAACCAGTCACCTACGGAGACTTCAGCACCCACCGTGGCGCCAACTTCAACTGTACCGGTGACAGGGATTACTGCAACAGCGACGCTTGCTGCAACGGAGTCTATTACATCCACTGCGACATCGGAATTCACCGCTACTCCTGTAGCAACCCGCCCCCCAAACGCCCTCGATTGCACCAATAGTGCCTCCTTTGTGGCGGATGTGACCATCCCTGATAACACCGAAATTTTGGGTGGCGATACTTTTACCAAAACCTGGCGCATTATGAACACTGGAACCTGCATCTGGGCCTCCGATTACACTCTCTCCCACTATTCTGACGAGCAGATGAACGCGCCCGCATCAGTGCCGCTGCCGGTCACGTTCCCAGGTCAGACCGCGGATATTTCTGTAGAGTTGACCGCGCCCAATTCGATTGGGACACATCGGGCCAATTTTGTCATCGAGAATCCTGCTGGATTGATCATGAAGGTCAACGATGATTCGCGTCTGTGGCTTATCATCAATGTAAAACTTACATCGAGTGCTACCGAAGCACCTGCTGCTGCGCCTACCAATACCACTGTCGCTTCGAGCGGAGGCACTCCCAATACCACCTGTTCCTATTCAATAGACCAATCCAAACTGCTGGAAGTCATCAGCGCGGTCAACGCGTATCGGACTCAATCTGGCCTGTTTGCTTATCCTGTAAACCCGCAACTGGCCCGGGCTGCCCAAACCCATGCCAGCGATATGGCTTGTAATCAATTCTTTGGTCACACAGGTTCCAACGGTTCCATCTTGGAATCACGCGTCACTGCCAGCGGATACACTGCTGCGTATGTGGGCGAAAATGTATATGGTAGCAATCCGCCTCTGACCGGGCAGGAAGTTGTTAACTGGTGGATTAATGATCAGACTGACCCCAGGCACAAACTGAATTTGATCAGCGATACGTTTACTGAAATGGGTATCGGCTATGCCTTCTTCAACAACTATGGGTATTACGTAATCGTGTTTGCTTCCCCGTAATTAACGTAAAGACCTGACAGGTTTCTGCGAGACAGGAGAAAACCTGTCAGGTCTAATCGATCAAATTGAGCAGTTGCGCTTCAATATCCTGCCATGCCGCAGTCAGATCAATGCATTCGATTCTGATTATATGATCCTGTAATTCAATTTTTTCTGAGATTTTGTAATTGGCTGTGGGATAAAGCAGAATCCCCGAAGCCTTCTGATATTCCCCTGAGATATGCTTTTGCGAGCTGAGATAGGCATACAATTGATACAGGTGGGATGAATCCAACACTTCCTTGCCCCATTCGTTTTCAATCAAACTTTTCGCGGTAAATTTTGTATCGAGCACGATGATTTCACCGGATTGATTATTTTGAATCATTAGATCGGGTTGCATGGAAGGGAGGAACGGATTCTCAAATTTCGCATGCCATGAAAGGCGCGATTGCGCCATCACCGTGTGGCCCTTCAAGTGAATGCGGTAGAAGTTGGCTACGAAACGTTCGTAAACATTATAGAGAATCAATGCCTCACGCTCAATTTCAGGCAGGAGACGTCTACCACTTTCTTCCAGCGGCATTTGTCGGCGCAAAATGAGCTCACAGATGTTGAGCATCAAGCGATAGTCATGATCGTTGCGACCCAATTGCTGTCTTCGAATGAAATCAAGGTTGAGCTCTATCAGGTCAATGCCATGGAGGGCGCGGGTCAACTGACGTAAATCATGGCGTAATATATCTGCTTTATCTTTTTCAGGACCGAAGTTTCCCATTTGAATTAAGCGTGACAGCGTGCTGCGCACAATCTGATTCTTTGGCGCATCCGCGCTATATTGCTGAAAGTCACAGATCGCCTCACCACGCTCAAAGGATCGCTGACGCAGACTTGCGGGGAAATTGATGCGTCCACGTATACCTTGAATGGATTGCTGCTGGTCTACATAGCTGCGTCCCAGTCCAATCCGCATCCGTTGCCTGATCAATTTTGCCAATATGGAGGCCAATAGCGCATCCAATGTTGGAGCAGCCTCAACCTCCTGCATAGACCAGTGAGGCGTTATTGGCGCTTCGTTCCATGCATATAGCAACATATGCCACAAATTACGGATGGGAATTCCATACTCTGTGTACTGAACGCGATTTGCTGAGGCAGAATTGGCGGCCATTAAGCCAAAAGTCTCCGCTCAGCTTCTTCTGCTTTGGTTGGGTTATCGAACCAATATTCTTTCAGCAAAGGGACGATTTCCGTTCGTAGCACTCCGTAAAACCAGTTTTTATCCAGACCCGCAAAATTGTCACCTTTGGGGCAAAAGAAACTGTGACCGATCTGATAATTTTCTCCGAGCAAGGGGTCTTCTTTGATCTGCTTGTTGAGCGCTATCATTCGCTCGACGATCAAATTAACAAGTTCAGGTTTCATGGACCGATCCAACAGCCATTGACGATAAAGGTTGCTTTCATATTGGGGTTTCAATGCGGCAAAGGCAAACCGACGGCGCAACGCATAATCCACCATCGCGAGCGAACGGTCTGCAACGTTCATCAAGCCGATCAAGTACAAATTCGAAGGAATGTAAAAGCGCGGTTCGTTTTCCTGTTGATACACCAGCGGCAGTGAAAACTCTGGGCCTCTTTTATCGTTCTCGATCAACATGAGCAATTCGCCAAAAATCTGACTCAAGTTGCCGCGATTGATCTCGTCGATGATAAAGACATATTCCCGATCTGGGTCTTTCATTGCTTTCTGAACGAAATTGTAGAAGACGCCATTTTGTAACCCGAAACTGCCCGCTTTGCCGGGCATTGGGCGATACCCGCGTACAAAATCATCATAGGAATAGGATTGATGGAATTGCACCATTTCCAGCCGATCATTATCCGCTTCCTTCATCAAGGCGTAGGCCAGTTTGCGCGCCAGAAAAGTTTTTCCGACGCCGGGCGGTCCTTGCAGAATCAAAGCCTTCTTGGCCGAGAGCCTTTCAAGGATTTGATTCAATTCATCTTCAGCGATAAATGTACCGGAGGCAATCACGTCCTCCACGTTGTAGGGTTGTTTCACGGTTTCCTCGTTGCTGTTATTTTCGTTGGCATCCCACCATAGCTTTGCGAACCAGTCATAATCCTGTTCTTTGCCATACCAGACGAAATCTTTGAGTCGCTCAGATAATCCCCTCAATTTATAGGCTGGGTCGGTTCTAAGATGCCAGACGGTGCTGCGGTTGGTATAAAAATACCAGGACTTCTCCACAAAGTCACGGTCCCATTCCACTTCGACGGTTCTGCCGTCATTGCGATTGGCGACGATGGTGCCGATGGCTTTAATGACCAGGCGTGAGACCGTTTTGTTTTTATTGTCAAAGGGCAGGCTGTGGCGTTGAGTAGAAGCGGCTTTGATTGCGATCTGATCATTCACGCGCATGGACATCACATCGTCCAGATAGCGGTTGTAGTACCCGTTTTCCCAAATTCCCTCTGCCAGAAAGCGCTCAGTCTGGTCGGTTGGTTCCTGTTCATCCCAATAAGCACCTACAAGCCAATAATTGATCTCATCTTTTTTCGCGCGGTAGGATGCCTTGGGTTCAGCCACTATGCTTGCACGCTGATTTTCTGCACCCCAGGCTTCCAGCGAAATTTCAGGGAAGGATTTTTTGCCGTTCTGAAACTGGGCAATCGTTTCCGCATAGAACTTTGCGGTGAGGCCACTGGAAGGCAACTTGATTTCCAAGTGAGCGCGATTTACTTGATCGAGATTCAAAAAGATATCAGGGCGAATCCAAAACAGGCTCATAGTGAGGTTGACATTGGTTTGTTTGACGGTCAGCGCGTCATCGAACGCCTTGCTGAACTGTCTCTTCTTTAGCGGGTTTTTCTCAAGCGCTAATTGGAATACCCTCCACAGCCGCGCGACATCATTTGTATCTCTGGCATTTTGATAGGGAAAGAACCACGACTTCAAATTGTTCAAAACGGGTATGCCGTTTAAATCCTCTGGCAATTCGCTTTTCAATTCGAAATATTGTTTCATGCGGACGAGAATGGCCAGACGCTGATCGTAACCAATACCCCGATTGAAAACGCCGAAAAACGTGAAAGGGTCAATCTCTTTCAAAAGAAAGCGCGCACCCTCATTATTTTTATCCTGTAATGGCGTGATGATATATCCTTCCTCGCGCAACGTTTCGAGAAAGGAAATCAGTTCTCCCTGCCGTTTTTCCCAGCCAGCTAATTGCTTCGCCAGTTCTTGATAAAACGGTATCCAGGTAAAGGACCGCGTAGTCATCTTTTTCATTTTAGATTGGATGATTGAATTTTACCGCTTGTCTTGTCATTTACTCAACTTTGGATCACACCAACGTCATTGCGCATCCATCCGCGCGTGGATCGCTTCCTCCACAGAGTGAGCCTGTTTCTGCATCCCGAAGGATAACCTGCCCTCGGCCAAAGATGGCGCGGTTATAGCCCGAGACTGAATAGACGGAATGTCCCATTTGCTCGAGCCCTGCAAATACCTCCTGCGACATGCTCTCTTCCAAAGCGACTTCTCCGCCAGCTTCCTCCACATCAATGCAAAAGCGCGGCTGATCAAGCGCGGCTTGTGGGTCAAGACCATCATCCACAATTGCAGAGAGGACTTGCATGTGCCCCTGTGGTTGCATGAATCCGCCCATGACCCCGTAGGAGGCGTAGAGGGAGTCGTCTGCTGCGCGCGTTACCATCGCAGGAATAATGGTGTGATAGGGTCTCTTGCCGGGAGCCAAACAATTCGGATGTTCAGGGTCAAGCCTGAAGTTGTAACCGCGATTCTGAAGTGTGAACCCCCAGCCCTTGGGAACAATTCCTGTACCGAAGCCCCAATAATTGCTATTGATAAACGAGCAGGCATTTCCAAATTTATCTGCAACACTGAGATAAACAGTGCTGGACGAATTGATTGGCGCGCCGTGTTTGGGTTCCAGAGTGGCGCGTTGCGGGTTGATCAATTTGCGGCGTTCCGCTGCGTATTCTTTGGATAATAACTCTTTGATCGGAACCTTGGAGAACGCCGGATCGGCCACATACCAGCGTGCATCGGCAAACGCAAGACGCATTGTTTCGATCATCAAATGCAATCTCTCAACAGAGAGCCGTGGAAGTGCATCCAGCTCAAACCCTTCGAGAATGTTCAACGCGATGAGAGCCGTGATACCCTGTCCATTGGGCGGACATTCATAGACTCGATAGCCGCGATAGTCTACAGAAATTGGTTCCTCCCAAGTGGACACATGCGAAGCCAAATCCTCAGCAGACAAGCATCCACCAGCCTCTTGAATCACATCGACGATTGCTTCTGCTATCGCGCCTTGATAATACGCTGACGGCCCTCCTTCCGCGATGGTTTTGAACGTCCGCGCCAAACCCGGATTGCGGAAAATTTCACCGGCGTTGGGTCCGCGGCCATCAATAGTGAGTTCGTGTCCGTTGATGGCGGATTTTAATTGGCGTTCCGCGCCGCGTTGCCATGAATAGGCAGTGATTGGTGCAACCGGAAAGCCTTCTTCGGCGAGTCTAATAGCAGGCGCGAGGATCTCGCTCATCGAAAGCGAGCCGTGCTTTTCGAGCAAATCGAACCAACCCGCACACGCGCCGGGGACAGTCACTGTATGAGCATGGAAGGGTGGGAGATCGGGATAGAGTCCCTCTCTCTTTAGCCGATCCAGCGTGAGCGACGCGGGAGCGCGACCGGATCCATTTAAGGCGGTGACGCGTTTTGTATCCGCAGAATAGAAGAGGGCGAACATATCCCCTCCAATCCCGGTGGAGGTGGGTTCGGTCACATTGAGCGCCGCACCCGTAGCGATGGCAGCATCGGCGGCATTTCCACCCTTGGCAAGGATTTCAAGTCCGGCGGCCGTGGCTAGCGGTTGAGATGTGGAAACAATACCGCCTTTGCCATAAACAGGAGAGCGGCGTGAGTTGAATGTAGGAGGATTAGTCATGAGGCTATTGTAGCAAAGTTTTGTCCCCCTCCGTCCCTGCCTATGCCTATTGCGGGACACCGCCCCCAAAATCCGACGAACCCCAGTCGGATTTTGGGGGAGGCTGGGTGGGGGTAAAAAAACAGAGCTGTCTCACGACAACTCTGTTTGGTTCGCAAAACTTAAGTCGGCAAGCCGACGTTCTCAGTCTTACGAGACAGGCACCACGTTGGCGGCCTGCAAACCCTTGGGGCCTTCTTCGATGGAAAACTCCACCTTCTGTTCAGCCTCCAGCTTCCGATACCCCTCGCTCTGGATGGCGCTGAAGTGTACGAAGACATCTTCACCATTATCCCGGCCGATAAAGCCATAGCCCTTGGTGGCATTGAACCACTTGACGGTTCCAACAATACGTTCAGTCATCTTACATTCTCCTGCTGAGAAAATTTTTTGCCCAGCCACCTTTGCGCTTTCAGAGGCGAACTGGGCAAGACGCCCGCAAGGTTATCATGTCTGAAATGGAGTGTCAAGACTGAGCTTAAAAAAAGTGACGAAGTGCGACACCTGAGGGCTGTTGTGTCATTGATAGGACAGATCTGGGCATAGCGGTTTGTAATCGTCGCCTTTGAAAAACAGGTCCCATTGATCTTGTGAGAGGTTTTCAATCAGGTGCTGACAGGCCGTTTCGACGATGCCAGCTTTTTTAATCGGTTGGACTTTTGCCAAGTCCCAAAATTGCAGGACGCGTAACGAGGAGGTCATGAAGGTCGTGCCATCGGGCGCAAAGGAAATACTGTTGACCGTTCCAGTGATGGGAATACGGGCATATTCCTCCAGCGTGACCGGGTCTATCAGCAGGAGGCTATCCACCACGCCAATGGCCAGCAGGTTATTAGTGGGGGTAAAGGCAAGTGAGGTAACCGACCCTTTCGTAAGGGATTGGGGCGAAGTGAATTTTCCGTTTTCCTGATGCCAGATTTGAATCTGTCCATTTGAATCACTGGAAGCCAGCAGAGTGCCATCCGTGCTATCAGTCAGCAATTCGATATCGAGTTTCGATTCCGGTTGCTCGAGTTCTTGGAATGTATTGATATCCAGAATATGAAGTTGATCGTTCGCGCCGATGGCAAGCTGGTTTTGGGTGGCAGCCATGGCTGTAATGGGCCCATCAAATTTAACTGGAGTATTGGAGAGTTTGCTGGTGGATACATCCCAGGCTTGCAAGTTGCCAGCAGAATCACCTGTAAGTAGAAATTTTTCATCGGGTGAAAAAGCCAACCCACTGACTGGATTCGCGGGAACAATAGTTCTGCCACTGCGGTTCTGGGTGTTATAGAGGACAACTTCATTGCCTGTATTTAACGCCGCAACCCAGCGATCTTTGGAGCTGAAGACCATTCGAACGATATTGGATTTCAAGTCTAGTGCCGGGCTGCCCGATGGGCGAGTTGTCAGCGTGGATAAGTTTTTTGGGTTCAGCACCCAAATCTTTTTGTCGTCTGAAGCGGCAACTAAATTTCCAGATGGACTGTAGAGGGCGCTGGCTGTCACACCGTCGAATTGAAGAATGTTATTTGGCGCAGGAATGTGCGATATATCCCAGATATTCACGTAGCCCGCTTGATCGCCAGTCATCAAGTAATGATCATCCTTGCTAAAGATCAGCTCGCTGCCCTTGCCCTTGAGCGGAATTTGCACTAATTCTGTTCCAGTGATGGCGTTCCAAATACGGACCGTTTTATCGTCACCTGTAGTGGTGATCCAGTCATCATTTTCTGTCACCTGGACCTGCTGAACCGCGTTGCTTTGAGACACGATCAGGAGTTGTTTGCCGGTGTCTGTATCCCAGACACGCACGTAGCGATCTTTTGAGGCAGTGACAAACCATCTCCCATTATGGCTGAAGGCAATATCACGGACTTGATCACTATGCAGGGATCGGAACACTTCATTGCCAGTTTTAGGATCCAATACCACTGCGGCACCGTCTGCACCACCGCTGACCAGAAATCTGCCGTCCGGACTGAATTCGAGCGTGATGATCTCACTTCTGTGTTTGCGGGTGTCAATCGAATTATTATTCTGATTCAAATTCCAGATGGTGATGAGGCCATCTTCGGCGCCGGTTGCGATCTGAAAACCATTGGGGCTGAACACCGCAAATTTGATGACGCCGGAAGCCTGTAAATCGGACCCTGATTTTTGACGGGTTTTCCAATTGATGAGGGCGATTTTATTATTTTCAGTGGTCACAGCCACGAAGCGCCTGTCTCTACCGCCTTGTACATCCAGATCGCTGATGGGGGCTCCAGCTGGAATGGGCATCTCTTTCGAGCCATCTTTGATATTGATAAACAGGAGGTTTCCCTGGTCATCACCAGTGATAACAGTTTGATCGTCGGGAGTAATGACCGCATCGGTGATTGCACCTGGGCTGTTTACACAGAAGATCTTCTTACCATCCATAACCTGCCACGCACACACCATGCCATCAGCACCGGCGGTTACAAAAATATTTCCCTCCGCGTTCAGCGTCATGGCGTTGATTGCACCTGCATGACTCATTTGCATCACGGGGATGGGCAACAGGCTGATATTTTTGCGCAGAATCTCTTCTGCCGTGTCTGAGGGGACGGTTTGCCACGAGTCAATAGCCAGCAGGGTACTTGTAAATAATTCACCCGGTTTGATTTGATAAATTTGAGCCAGCGCCGCGCTTCTTTGGGCAGCAGCCAGATTCCTGCTTTCCTCGGCCCGTTTTTGGGCCTTTTCGGCGGATTGTTTTTCCTTGATGGCTTTTCTGGCATTGGCCTCTGCCTTTTTGGCACTTGCATCTGCTTCCAGCGATTTTTGTTCTGCGATGAGACGGTTGGTTTCCGCTTCGGCGGCTTTTTGGTCGGCAATGGCTCTGTTCTTAACGGCTTCATTCCGTTGGATAAAAGCTGTATAGGAAAGTACCGCCAGTGCCAAGATCGCCAGTATCGTAAGACCAGCCAAAATGAAATTGCGTCGTTCATTGCGATTGCTGAATTCCACATACGATTTTTGCAAGGGAGATAACAATGGGTCTTTTTTGTTTTGCTCTGCCATCAGCATGAGCTGACGCACTCGCCATAAGTCAGTGCCACGCAGGAGTAGACTCGGTTCCTTTTTGCGTTCCCACACAAGTGCCCGATTTTGCAAACGATTGTGCTCCTCCACCCATTCAAAATCAAGTTCGATGGCAGTCTTGACGCGTTCCAGTCCCTTGGTGAAATCATCCGCCTCGTTTAAGAAGATCCAGTTGAGTTTGCGGATGATCTCGTTAGT
>Ga0070699_100001381_pt1 | contig 22304 bp, 24 predicted proteins | sample KBSK1503metaG_FD_65473 | JGI IMG/M metagenome (GOLD analysis project Ga0070699, IMG submission 65473) | Corn, switchgrass and miscanthus rhizosphere microbial communities from Kellogg Biological Station, Michigan, USA - KBS K1-50-3 metaG | ecosystem: Host-associated > Plants > Roots >...
GCGATCTCCCGGGCCAGCTGCGCGGGCCGGCGGCGCGGCACCGCAGTGACCAGGGTGCCCAGCCGGATCCGGGTGGTGGCAAGCGCCGCCGCGGCCAGCAGCACGCTGGTAGCCGCGATATCCGCCACAAGCTCGGTGTTGCGACGAGCGAGGAGCCAGCAACACCCATGGCTACCCTACGTAATTTGCTGATAGCACTGTGTAATAATCATGCCTGGAAACGGCCGGTGACAACGTGAAGGGGACCTAGTGGATGGGCACCACCGCTGACTCGGTTGCGGGTCGCAGTGCTGGACGCCATCAGCTTCCGCCTTTTGGCGGGGCGCGCGCGCCACACTGGTCGATCAGGTGGCGGGACCGAGTCGCCCACGCGGGGCAGTTGTGCCTCGGTGGCGCCGAGGCACAGCCGTCAGCCGCGCCCCATGGTGTCGCTGACCGGCGTGATGGCGGGCGCGTGCTTGAGCCGGGGGTTCGGCCTGACGTCAGCGTCGTCATCCCGGTGAAGAACAGCCAGCGCACGATCCGGTCGACTGTGGTGGCGCTCCTCGCGCAGGATTACCCGGCCCTGCAGGAAGTCATTGTTGTCGGCGACGTAGGCGATCAGACCTGGCAGGCCCTGGCTGACATTACCGACCCGCGCATGGCGATCATCGAGCATGAGGAGGTTCCCGGTAAGCGGGAGCCCGCGACCAAGCGCGACGTAGGGCTGCGGAAGGCGAGAGGGCAGATCCTGGCCTTGGTGGACTCGGACATCAACATGGACCGGGACTGGCTGTCGCGCGGCGTGGCACTCCTGAACAGCCAGCACGGCGGAATCGTCTGCGGTGGCATGCGGGCAGCGACCAACACTTTCTGGGGCCGGTTCGTGGACACAAACACCCTGGCAGCAAAGACTCCTCGCGTGCCGAAGTCGTATCGGGTGACGGTCCGCAACTTTGGCAGGCACGGTCGCAAGCCGCCCATTACTGCCAACGTCCTGATGGCGCGGGCTGTTTATGACGATTGCCCGATGGACGATAGCTGGGGTTTCGGATACGAGGACTACGAGTGGTTCTGGCGCGTGGTTCGCGCCGGTCACAAGGTCTTGTACGCGGCAGGGCTAGACGGCGCCCATCATCATCGGCAGAGCTTCCGCTCGCTGGTTCGCGAATACCAGGTGTCCGCCCATGGCTGCGCGAACTTTATCCACGCGCACCCCCACAGCCCGCTAGCCCGCAAGCGGCGCCGACAGGCCACGCTGCTGCCGCCCCTAGCAGCCGTGGCCGCGGCAGGCACCGCGGCTGCGATCGTATCCGGGTATCAGCTGACACTTCTCGCTGCTGCGTCCGCTGCGGCCGCCGGGTTGGTGACCAGGGAAGTCGCCATCGCGCGCCGTCTGGAAGCGGTGGGGTACGTGGTGGCTGGCCTTGCCCTCGGCTCGCTCTTCGTGTTCAGCCTTGGATGGCGGCTAGTCCGGTCGGCGCGAATGCCAGTGCCGTACCCGAGCTGGGACCGGCGAGCGCTGCGGTTAGTGCCCGCACTTCCGCGTCGATCGACTTTGAACGCTCTGCTGACCGGCTGAGCTAGATCGGGGGTTACGAGCTTGAGAGCCGCCGACGGCCATGCGCCGCAGTCATCCGACGCGGGCGGTGTTGGCCGTGCTCGCCGCCAGCCAGTCGAGCGGACGCAGAACCTGAAGACCCTCGTTCAGCTGACCGCGGTTGCAGGCCGCGTTGACACTCTGCCCGCCTCTGCCGCGCCTCGCTCACCTGGCGCTGCCGCACGGCTGGCCGAGCCAGCCGAACCGATCACTCATCCCGCCGAGGCCGGGCACCGTGCAGCAGACCATGAGTTCCGTCCGGGCGGCTGGCGGCATAGCTATCGGCTGGGCCTGCTTGTCGTACTGGTAGTACAAGCCGCGCTTGCCTTGCGGCTGGTTTGGTCGAATACGGCGTTCGCGGATGAGGCAGAGTACCTCTGGTACGGGCACATGGAGTGGCAACACTGGCTGCATGGCAGTCAGCTGCCCCAGTACTACCTCTCCGGAGCGCCAGCGATTTACCCCCCGCTCGGCGCCCTTGCGGATTCCGCGGGCCGGCTAGCCGGGGCACGGCTCCTCTCGCTTGGGTTCATGCTGGCGGCCACGACGCTGCTGTATGCGACCGCCTCCCGGCTGTTCAGCCGCCGGGCAGCACTGATCGGCGCCGCGATGTTCGTCGCGGTCGGCCCGACGGCGGATCTAAGCGCGTGGGCCACGTATGACCCGATGGCGATCTGCCTGATGGCGCTCGCCACATGGCTGGCGGTACGCGCTGCGCACAGCCGGGCCAGTGAGGCTTGGATCTTGCTGGCGGCGGCAGCGATGGTGCTGGCGGACGCCACAAAGTGGGTGACAGCGCTGTGGAGCCCGATAATCGTGGCCCTAGTAGTCCTCAGCGCGCCCACCGGGCGGACGCTGGCAGTGGCGCGCGGTTTCCGGCTCGTCAGCTACGCCACAGCTATCGGGGCACCGGCCCTGTTCCTTCTGGGCGGAACCATATCGTTGACTGCGGTCAGCGCTACGACGACGCAACGTGGTTCTGGCGGCGACTCCTGGCTGGGGGTGCTGCGGAGCGGGGCGCCGCTGGTTGCCATGGTGCTAGCCGTCGGGTTGCTCGGTGTGCTGCTGGCTTGCCGGGACCGGCCGGGCCGAAGGCTGCTGCTGTGTGCTCTGCTCGTCGTGGCCGCACTGCTAGCACCAGCGCTTCACGCGTACGACCAGACCACGGTCTCGCTGTACAAGCATGTCGTATTCGGCCTCTGGTTCGGCGCAATGCCCGCTGGCTACGCGCTGTCAAAGGCAGTTGTGGTGAATGCCGCCAAGGGCTGGCGAGTCGGCCTGGCCGCTGCGATCTTCACCGGCCTACTGGGCTTTGATCAGGCCAGTGGCTGGTATGGCTTCTGGCCCAACTCGACCCGCCTGATCGCCGCGGTGGAGCAAGATCTGCCGGCCAGGGGGCCGATGCTGATGCAGGGCGGCGATCAGATGGTGGCCTATTACTACCTGTACTGGCACGGCATCCGGCCGGACATCATGACCTCCTATGCATACGGGCCGGACGCGGTCTCAGCCATGATCGAGAGCCACCAGGTGTGGATGGTCGAGATGAACACAGGTACCGGTATTCCGCCAGGGTCGATTCAGGAGTCCATGGCAGGCACCCCCGAGGGCCTTGAGCATGCCGGCTATCGCCGCGTGCAGCGGATCGGCTGGCGGGACCCGGATGGCGCGGTGGGCTGGATCACGATCTGGCTCCTGACGCGCGGGCGCTAGGCCACAGGTGTCGGATCCAGGAACGGAGACTTCGGTGACGGCAGCGCGACACTCAGGTCCGGTAGCCGACGCTGGTGCCGGGATGTCCTTGACGGCGGGGACGCCCCCTTCGGTGACCGCGGGTCACGGGTTGCTGCCAAGTCCGCCCACGGCTACCGAAAAGACGTGTTACGTCGATCGGCATCTCGGTTATCTGACGCTGGTCGTGCTGATCGGATACAGCTCTATCGCTGTCAGCCAGGCGATCATGGAGGCGCGGTACCGGACGTGGGTGCTCGCGCCGTGGACGGCTTTTACGGTCGCATACCTGGCGATATCGCTGTTTTCAAACTTTACCGGCCGGGACTTTGACCTGGCTGCGCACCGTGCCAAGGTGCATGCCTGGCGACCCCGATGTTACCCGGATGTGGACATCTTCCTGCCGACCTGCGGAGAGCCACTGAAGTTGCTGCATAACAGCTGGACATATGTGCGTGAGCTGCTGCGTGCCTATCCCGGTGACGCGGTTGCCTTGGTGCTTGATGACAGGGCCGACCCTGACGCTCGGGACCTGGCTCGCGATTTCGGATTCATGTACGAGGTCCGCGAGAATCCCGGCTGGATGAAGAAGGCCGGCAATCTGCGGTATGCCTTCGAACGCACCCGCGGTGAGTTCTTCGTGATTCTCGACGCTGACTTCGCGCCGCGACCAGATTTCCTCGCCGAGACGCTGCCGTACTTCGACGAGCCGAGTGTCGGAATCGTGCAGACGCCGCAGTTCTTCCGCCCCGACGCACGCCATACCTGGGTCGAACGGGCAGCGGGGTCGATGCAGGAAGTGTTCTACCGGTCAATGCAGACATCGCGGGACTCTTTCGGCGCGGCGGTCTGCGTGGGATCGTGCGCCGTGTACCGGCGGGCGGCGATCCAGGCCGCGGGCGGCCCGGCGTTGATCGCCTATGCGGAGGACGTGCACACCGGGCTGGACGTGATCAGCCAGGGGTGGTCACTGAAGTACATCCCGGTGAACCTGGCGACCGGTTCGTCTCCAGCGTCGGTGGACGCGTTCGCCCACCAGCAGTACCGGTGGTGTCTGGGCAGTACCACCCCGCTGCGGCGGTTGCGGACGGTACCGATGCCAGTCAGGGCACGGGCCGCGTATTTCTCGGGATTCTTGTACTACCTGTTCACGGCACTGCTGCTCTTCGTCGTGCCGCTAGTCGCTCTCGGCATGCTGGTCTTCATCCCGCAGGACATTAACTTGCGGGACTATCTCATGCTGGCTCCAGCGGTCATCAACGGCATAGTGCTCTACCCGGTATGGCACAGATCCAACTTTGGCCCAGCGACTTGGGCGTTGGAGTTCGTTCGTTCCTGGTCGCACGCGCTGGCGATCTGGGATTACTTTCGCGGCAAGGTCATGGCGTGGCAGCCGACCGGGAGCAGCGTGTCTCCAGTTAGACGGCTCTGGGCGGCACTGATCGTGTGGAACTGCGGTACCGGGATCGCCTGGCTTGCCGCTGCGGTGATACGCACCTGGCAGTTCCGCAGTGACAGGTTCCTCGTCGTCTTGTTGTTCGGCCTCTTCTATGTGGCCCCGGTGGCGTGGACCTTGTGGGACCGGGGAGTGAACGAGGGATGAGCAGGCCGTCGAGGACCTGGGTCACAGTCGCAGCTACGGTCTGCATCATGGTCGCGGCCGCGGCGATCGCCATGGCGAGCATCAAGTACCACGACCGGGTCGCCGCCGCAAGGAGCGCAGCCGCGGCGGAGCAGCCGGCTGGCAGCACGCCGGCGGCGAGCACGCCGACCGTGGCCGTGCACGCGAGCCTGCCGAGTACGGGGTTCCGCTACCTCGGCGTCTACGAAGGCAGCAGCACCTCGGTCGGCCAGTACGCGCAGGTCGAAAAGTTCGCTCAGGCAGTCGGCCGGCCGCCCAACATCGTCATGTACTACAGCAGCTGGGGCGAGCCTTTCAGCATTTCCTTCGCCGAGACCGCGCGGCACCATGGCGCAACCCTGCTCATTGACCTTGACCCCACGAGCACCTCGTGTGCCTCTATCGCGGCCGGCCAGCAGGACGCCTTCCTGGAGTCCTACGCCCAGTCGGTCAAGGCCTTCGGGCACCCTGTGATCATCAGTTTTGGTCACGAGATGAACGGCACCTGGTACCCATGGGGATGGACGCACACTCAGCCTGCGGTATTCGTCCGGGCCTGGCAGCACGTCGTCGATGTGTTCCGCCAGACCGGGGCTGACAACGTCACGTGGCTGTGGGCGATCAACTCGGTCGCCTCGTACGAGGGACCGATCGCCGACTACTGGCCAGGCGCCAGCTACGTGACCTGGGTGGCACTCGACGCCTACTACTACTCGCCGGGGGACGATTTCAGCGGAGTGTTCGGACCTTCCATCGCCGCACTCCGCCAGCTCACGACCAAGCCCATCCTTATCGCCGAAACGGCCGTCGGCCAGCTGGCCGGCCAGGCATCGAAAATTCCCGGCCTGTTCGCGGGCGTCAGCAGTGCCGGCTTGCTCGGGTTCGTCTGGTACGACCAGGCGCAAAATGATGGTCCCTACCACCAGGACTGGCGGCTGGAGGGCCACCCCCACGCCGTCGCCGCATTCCGCGCCGCCGCCGCCTACGTCATGACCAGGCCCGCCGTGGTCCACCATTCCCCGCTCGGGAGCTGACATCACCATCAGCACCGCCAACGGCTGCTGCGGCACCGGTTGCGCGTCACGCCCAAGGCGTGCGCCATGAGCGGAGGCGGAGCCTCACCTGCAGGCTAGCGCCGCGCCGGCTCGGCGGTGACGCCCATGGGGAAGGGCTGCTCGAACTACGGCCGGGGTGACGACGGCACCTGTCAGGCACTTCACGCCAAGGAGCGCGACCGATAGGCCAACCAGGTTGTTCCACTTCGCGCCGAGAACCACTGCCGCCATCTCCATGATCGCTGCCACCGTCATGACGGTGGCAGCCTGCGACATCTTGCCGGTCGCCCGGGATACGACGATGTAATGGCTGCGCGGTACCGTCGGAACGTACGCGATGGCGAGCAACGAGAGCGGCAGCGCAGCCTCGCGGACATAGCCAGGACCAAAGATGCCGAGCGCCAGATGCCCCGCGAAACCCAGAGCGGCTATGCCAGGCAGGCCTGCCAATAGCGACACCGCGAGCGTGAAGCGGAGCTTCCTGGCCAGCGCCTGCGTGCTGCCTGATGCGACGGCGAACAGGACCATAGACAGGTCAGTCGGGATGAGGAAGAGCATGCTGACCATCATCCATGCGGCGTAAAACGCGCCATTGGCCGCCGGCGAGACGAGCACAGTTACCAGGATTGGGATCAGCAGCGTTGGTGTCGTGAGAGCCAGGCCAAGCCAGTTATAAGCGATGACTGTCCTGCGCATGCTACCTAGTACGCCCCAGTCGGGCTGGCGGATGAGCCTCGTGCCGGTCCATCGCAGCCAGATTGCCACGGGTGTGATCGATATCACCGTGCCCGCGACCCACGAAAGCGCTATGCCGTTGCCAAATTGATCGTGCAGAACATACGTGGCCGCGGGCAGAACAACGATTTTAGCTGCCGCCAGGAAGACATTACGTGACAACTGCAGACCGCCGCGCAGCAAGGCGATGGACGCCTGATCAAATACGAAGGTCGCGGCAGTCAGTGCCACGCCTGCAACCAAGACAACCGCGCCGATCAGCGAGCCGTCCGAATTTCGGAGGCTCGCGCTCACGTGCGGTGCCGCCAGCACGAAGATAAGGCCTATGAGCAACGATCCGAGACCTGCGGCGAGCATCGCGGCTGCGACGAGATTAGCGCGTGCGGCCCGCTTGGGGAGTTCAGCAATCAGGAGCGTCCCGAGGCCGAACATCCCGATCGTACCCAGAAACGTCATGGCGGAGGTGGTGGCGGCGGCGTAGCCGATGGCGGCCTGACTGAACGAGTGCGCGGCGACTGTCCAGAATGCGAACCCCAGCAGCGCCGACACAGCCGCGGTGGCGATCAAGGTACCCGCATTGCCAAGGATCTCGCTGTTCTGCCGCCATGCTGAGGCAACAGTTTCTAGTGCGGTGCGCGCAGGCGACACCGGCTCGGCGGGCGACTTCGTGGTCTCCGCGCTAGTCACAGCACACGAGCCCGCGAGCGCCTCGGGGCGACGAGCGGTCAGAGGCCGTCTGACGCATACGGATCGCCCCCTACGAAGCCAATGTGCCGGCGCATGGCCCGCCAGGCCCACCGCTTCATTTCGGCAGACGACAGGGCGATGCGAGTCGAGGAGCCCGCAAGCAGCCGGCTGAAGCCGTGCACGCCCATTCCGCCGGTTACGGTCAGTCGTGGCAGCGCCAGGATGTCAGCACCAGCTGCGGCCGCTGACTCGCCCACCGCGCACGCGTAGGAGTATCCCGAGGCGTCCACACTGGATCGAACGCGCCGGTGCCAGTACCCGAACGGGTATGCGAATCCCTGGACAGGACAGCCCAGGTTATCTTCGAGCAGCTCGCGAGAGCGCAGCACTTCATCACTGACGACCGGAGGCGGGACGCGGTCGAGCTGCGGGTGAGTGTGACTATGCGACGCGACCTCGATGCCCGCCGAGACAACGTCACGCAGCGCGCGCCACGAGAGGATGGGCCGCTGGTCCTCGTCGCAGTCTCGAAGCCAGGATGCGGTGCGTCCCACGTACGCGGTGGGGACGTAGAGCGTGGCTCGGAATCGGTGTGCCCGAAGGATCGGCATCGCTACTGCTTCAAAGTCACTAAAGCCGTCGTCGAAAGTAAGCACGACGGGTCTGGCCATCAGGTCGCCAACGCCGCGTATCCGAGCAAAATCGAGCGCGGTGATGGGCTGATACCCTTCGGCGGCAAGATGCTCCATCTGGGCAGCGAAGTCCGCCGGTCGGACCACGAAGCGCGCAAAGCGCGAGGCCGCGGTGGCGGCAATGCTGTGGTACATGAGTATCGGCACATGACGCGCCCTACTCCCGGCTCCGCTGCCGACTCCATCTGCTGCTGCTCCAGGCTTGCTGAGCGTTGGCGGATACATTTCTGAGAATGCCTCTCAGGTAGGCGACGGGTCCGGCGAGCAGGCCAATGCCCCGCGCCGAAGCTAGCTCCGGCACGGGACTGAGCGAAGGAGAGGCCGCTGGCGAGCGTGCGGCGCTCAGGAAACCGATAGCGTCAGGGAGAAGTCTCACCAGGCCGATGAGCACCCACGGGCGGCGGCAGAGCAGAGCGGCGTAATAAGCGGTCAGCCCGACCGCATATCCGTGCAACTGCCTGGCCAGCCTCCGGAGGCCGCGGTAATGATAGTGCCGGACGAACGCGGCCGGCTCATAGGCGATCTTGTGGCCAGTGAGCATGGTGAGCGTTAGGGCCAGGGTGTCCTCGGCTCCCCGGGCCGGAGTTCCGGCGCCGAGGGCGGTATCGAAACCACCGATCTTCATGAGCGTCTCTCGGCGGAAAGCCATATTGCCTCCGGCACCGAACGGTGGCCTCGGGTACAACGGGCTTTGCGGCCCATGGCGAGAGAAGATGGCGGGCTTGAAGCCGCGGCTCTTACTGTGCCCGCCGAGCTCTTCGAACAGGACCTGCGCCTCAGTGTCCAGGCTGGCCGGCAGGATCAGCCCTGTCACGCAGCCCACATCACTGCCGCGCGCGAAGCCGCCCGCCAGGGCGGCGAGCCAGAAGACGTCCGGCTCTTCGTCGTCATCGAGGAATGCCACGATGTCACCGGAGGCGACTGATACCCCCCTGTTGCGCGCCAGGGACAGGCCGGCCCGCGGCTCGGCGACGTAGCTGTACCGGGGATCGCTGAGCGCCACGACGCATTCCCGCACTGCGCCGGTTGCCGGGCAGTTGTCAACGACGATGACCTCGAACGCCGGGTATTGCTGTCTCCGGAGATGCTGCAGGCAGGCCCGCAGCTGATCTGGCCGGTTGTAAGTGCAGATGACAACACTGATGTAAGGAGGCGCTGCGAGGACTTGGGACCGGGCCTGCAGGAAGGGCCAGGTTTCGGGGTCCACGGCGAGTCCGCCCCCGCCCAGGGCGTGTGGTGCTGGCAGGTGAGCGGCAGCGAATCGCTCGGCAATAACCTCCCCGAGCTCACGCCAGAGAATTTCGCCGAGGTCCCTGGGGCTCAGGTCGCGGGACTCCACATCGACTGTGCAAGCTCCGATCGGCTCAGTATGCAGGCGTGCAAGTACCCACAGTCGCTGATGCCTGCCGTCGAAGCTAATCCTGGGCAGCGGCTGGCAGATCTCAACCTCGATGATCTTGATGGGGCCTAGGCCGTCGGGGCGCGTACGTGGCTCAGGTCCCGCCACGACGAATGACGCGGTCAACGTGGCTGCCTCGACGGCACCGCCGTGACGGACTCACGCGGCCTATCCGTGCTCAGCCGGAAGCGCTCGTAGGCGGCACGGCCCGACGTCCGCTGGCGGGCTGCTGCGTCTCGCGCAGCAGAGCGGATACCTGCCGGGAGGAACCAGGCCAGCAAGATCGCCTCACGCAGACGGCGGGCAGCGTCGTGATCGGCCAGCGAAACCACCAGGCACGCCTCTGGGAAGAGCGCACTCAGGCCAGCGAACTTGGCATCGTAGTAGCGCGATTTGCTCAGGCACACCGCCGGAATGCCTTGCGCAAGCCCGTAGACGGCGGCGTGATAGCTGCCGGTAACGACGGCACGGCAGCTCGCCGCCACCGACATCAGCTCGGCCGGCGATGATGGGTTGGGCAGCGCTACATCGATGCTCGGTCGTCCGCGTTCTAGGCACGCAGTGATAGCAGCGAGATCAGAACTGTTCCCATAGCGAGAAACAGGGAGACCGATGATGGGCGCCCGGAGTTCGCGAGCGGCGGCGACAACGCACGTGGCAATGGTGGCCGACGCTTCCCGGCCGATGCCCGAGTAATCAGCCGCCCGGATGTTGAAGCCCAGCGCACTGGCTTCCTTGGGCGCGGTGTCAGGGATGACCTCGATGGCGTCATCTCCGGTCATCGTGATGACATCGGGTCGCGCTCCGAAGGCTAGTGCGAGCCCTCGACTGGTCACCTCTTCGCGAAGGCCAAGTGCGGCCAGTCTGGGCAGGACCCGGCAAGCGATCACCCGCAGCACGCGGCCGTGCAGAGGTCCGATTCCCTGCCCGAACATCGCTGTCGGTTTGCCCAGGCCCTGGGCGGAGGACAGCAAGCTCAGCACCCCGGCGGCGTGCCACCACCAGGTGTCAGTGAGGTAACCACCGCCGGCTGCGACTACGACGTCGGCCCAGCGCACGGCTTCAATCGCGGTACGCGGCCATCCGTCTCTGCGATCGTCCCGGCCTAGCCGGTCGCAGAGCCGCGGCCCTGCGATCCTCCACAGTTGTTCCGACGCGAGCCGTGCCTTGCGAGGGAAGACCTGCAGGTACGGAGCGTCGGCGAACGTCCGCCCGATCGGCGCAGTGCCCGGGCAGTACTGCTCGAGGCGCCCGGGCGCATGGGCGATGACCTTGATCTCGGCGTCAGGCCACTGCCGGCGTAGCCGCGTGACGCACCCCTGCAGCATTGCGACGCCGCCGAGATTCAGCAGGTCGTATCCATCGTGGTCAACCAGAATGCGCACTAGATGCTCCTGCCGGTGACATGTGTCTTGAGTCTGCGCAGTGTGCCACGGGCGTAAGAATGATCAAGGTAGTCGATATCGCTTCGAATTCGCTGCGCGACTGGACTCGCCTTAGTGTTGCCGTCAGCCACGTTCGCCAGGGCTGTGACTAGTGCCTGCTGCAGCTCGGGCGCCAGGTTGCGTGCGCGCAGCGCGGCGAGGTTCTCCCGATGAAATACCTCCTCGTCATACCCTCCTATAGGTACTGCGGCGAGGCGCCTCGGATCGATCTCAGCCGGAAATGTCTCGGCCCTGTCAAGGACGCCGGCGGCCTGGAGGCTGACCATAGTGCGTAGGCACTTCTCGCACTCGCCACAATTGTAACTGCCATTCTTGTTCGCGTAGCAGACTCGTAGATACTTCAGCGCAAGCGGGGATCGCGCAATTTGGCAGTCGATCTTGTCCATGCGTGAAGCCTCCCAGCCATCGTGGACGAAGCTGAGGGCCTCCGTGCTCCAGAGCTGATCAATCGTCAGATGCGACCCGCGGCGAGCCTGGTGCTCCGCGTCAGCAGATGACGCGATATACATCTGGCTGATTCCACAGCGCAAGCACATAGCGGCGCTGGCGAGACCGCCGCCGTGGCTATATGTCCATGACAATATCGGGTCAGTCAGCGATCGCAGATTGCTGTCAATCTCAATGAGCGTCACCTGCTCTTCTTTGGCAATCTGCTCGACGTTATGAACGGTCGTCTCCCACAGCCGGCCGTTACGACGATCTATGTCATAGCCTTTCACCAACATCAGGTGCGTGATCGGCTGCGGGTCGCTCTTATGTCTTAGATACGTATAGAAGGAGTCCACGCCGCCGGAGAAAAATACTCCGGTCACCCCGGGCGCGACCTGGTCTGGGACGAGCTCATCAGCTATCACGCGGATGGGCTTGAGCCCGACGTCCCACCCTGCAACGGTCCGGATCATCTCTGTCATGCCAGCATGCAGCCGGGCGGAGATTCTCCCCTGGATCACCAGGTTCTCGCCCAGCTTCATGGAAGGCAGAAGGAGCGCGGCAGCGAAGGGGCTGGCGTCCGCGACGACGAAATCAGCGAACCTTCTCGGCACGATGAAGTTCAGGACATCGAGCCCGAGCCGTCGGACCTTGCATCGGGCGGAGAGAATTATCTGGTCGCCAGATTTGCGCTGACGCACATCGAGCACCCTCATGCCGGGCGCGATCCTGACAGCGACGTGCGCGGCACGCCGGCGCATGCGGGTGAGCGGAAGGCTGCCCAGTGCGCGTTCCGTCGGTCGGGCCGCTCAGTGAACGGACGCCTAACGAGAAGCGAATCTCGAGCGTATTGCACGAGCAGAATTTTACGCTACCTCGGCCGCCATTCAGTCGTTCGACGCGCAGGAACGCCTAGAGATTACGTAATCTTGACTTATTCCGGGCGCCATTCAGGGGCGAAGGCCACCGAGTGCGCTGCCGTGACAAAGGCAGCCAATCTGCCTGATGTCGATAACCTACCTCATGCCTTGAGGCTCAAAATACCGACGTTATTATTATGCTGGATTTGTCGGTGCATTAGGGCCTTTGGCTGGAGGCCTTGGCAGTCGCCCAGATTTATAAGCTCATGAGACGGTGGATCCCCCAGCCCCTTCCAGGCCTCTCGGCTCATCAGGGAACACAACCTAGGAAGCTTGGATGGTTGGCCCCGGAGCCAGGTCGCCCGCGACCTGAACCGGTGGCTGCCGCTGGTCAAGTGGCTGCTGGCGATCCCGCACTACATCGTGCTGTTCTTCCTGGACATCGCCGCGCTGGTGGCGGTGATCGCGGCCTGGTTCGCGATCGTGTTCACCGGCCGCTACCCCCCAGCATGTTCGACTTCGTCGAGGGCGTGACCCACTGGCACAACCGCGTCATCGGCTACGCCGTCACCCTGGTCACCGACGCCTACCCGCCGTTCCGGCTCGCGCCCTGAGTCCTCAAGCCGCCCTCCAGGCAGTGCGGGACTTGCCGGCCAGCCCTGCTCGATGCCATTGCCTTCATGTAGGAAATGAAGTCGTGGCGTTCGGGACAGTATGAACTCACTGCGGGTATATATGAGTTCTGGGAGCCGTGGTGCGAGGATCTCTGGATGGCTTTCGACCACCACGATCCCCGCTGGCATAAGCACTGGGGGACGCCCGAGGAGGTTCGCGCTGCCTTCCTCGCTGGCTGGGACATCGGCACCGGCCCTCCGCCACACCACCACGCCCTGCCGCCCGACAGCACGATCGAGGCTGTTGACCCGTCCGCTCGTAAATTCTGGCATAACGGCATAAAGCCGACTGGGTCCCCATCTGTGATCATCAACGACACTTTTGTCGAGCCGGGCGAGACCGGCTGACCCGAAAGACCGTATGAAGAGGGGGGCCAGGCATGACGACCTGGGGCCAAGTCTGGGCCGCGCACAAAAAGAACATCGGCTTTGTGGAGGGGCCGAATAACAAGAACCCCTGGACGGAGGAGCTGGGCATAGGTGACGTGGCCTACTGCTCGGCAGCGGCCTCGGTGGTCCCGCACAACCAGGGCGTGCAGTGGCCGAACTGGGCCCAGCACCCGCCGAGGGGTGAGGCATACAGCCCGGACTGGGAACACTTCCCGTCATGGAAGGCTGATCACAGCAGCCAGCATCAGCCATGCGACCTCCTGCCGGGGGACATCGTCACCTATGACTGGGATGACGATGGCACAGCCGATCACACAGAGACGGTTGTCGATGTCCGCGCCGACGGCACCTTCGTAACAATCGGCTACAACACCGGCAGCCCGGAGGGCTGCCATTACCCGATCACCCGGGACCGGCGATTTCTCGTCGGCCGTTTCCGCTCGGAGGTCGTCATCTACGGCGGCCCTTCCACGGCTGTCGCAGTGGGGTCGCCGCCGCAGCATGACGGCAACCCCTTTACTCCGCTCACCGTCGGCGGCGTCTTCACGCCGCGCGCGATCCGGGCACTCCAGTGGAAGCTCAGCGTCGGGGCGGATGGCGAGTTCGGGTCGCTGACAAAGAAGGCGCTGCAGCAGCACCTCCACCTGACGGCGAACGGCATCATCGGGCCGGCGACCGTCAAGGCCCTGCAGGCGCATGTGGGCGCCGCACAGGACGGGATCTGGGGTCCGCTGACAACCGGAGCGCTCAAGCGAGCGCTCAACGCAGGCAACTTCTGAGAAGCTCTCCGTCCGGCCGAGTCAGGCCGGACCCACGACCAGGCCGCTGGTCGGCACGCCGGTGCCGGCCATGACGAGCACTGGCCCGCGCCACGGCTATCACGAAACAGGCCATCACGTGCGGCGGGAGCTTGCCGTCCGGCCGCCTCGCCTGCCTCCCGGTCGCCGCGACCGCGTCATCGACCGCGTCCCCGGGGCACGAACGCGGCCAGCACGCCAAGAGAGGCCTAGTTCGCCGCCGGCCGCCGGCAGCCACCACCCCATCGTCTGCCACAGCACCTTTCCGACAACTAGAACTCGAATGGCTACTGCGGCCTGGGCGGAACTGGCGCGCCTTGTTGCAGCGTCAAGGTCCTGCCTGGTAGACATCGGCTGGCCGACTGATCGTGAGGACTCGTCATGGCCGATGGCTTGCTGATCGATCGTCGTTTTTGCGGCCCGGTCGGCTATGGCCATGGAGGGTACCTCGCAGGATTGCTCGGAGCGCGGCTTGGCTACCCCGTCGAGGTCAGGTTGCGCAAGCCGGTGCCGCTCGGGCGTGCGCTCGAAACTCGTTATGAGGACAGCGTCCTGGAGGTCCTGGACCAGGACGGGATCGTGGCCCGGGCGGCCCGCGCTCACCTCATGGTGGTCCCGCCAGTCCTGGTGACCCGCGATGAGGCTGCCTGGGCTTCAGGGCGTTCCCCGCTGCTCGCCCACCACCCCTTCCCTGATTGCTTCGCGTGCGGCACTGGCCGGCGGCAGGGCGACGGCCTGCGCGTGTTCCCCGGGGCGCTGGGCAACTCGCGTGCCTTCGCCGCGCTGTGGGCTCCGGCGCCTGCGGAATCTGGGATCCCGCCCGAGTTTGCGGCAGCTGCGCTGGACTGTACGAGCGGCGTCGCCGCCATTCACTCGCCCCCCGGGTTCGGTGACACGGCCTGGGTCACTGGGCGTATAGCGCTTGATCTGCGCTGGTGGGCAGCGAGCCCGGGTCCCTATTGTGTCGTCGGCTGGCGCGAGCAGGCCGACGCTCGCAAGCTCGTCGGTGCAGCGGCATTGACCGGGGCTGACGACCAGGTAGCGGGACTGGCGCGAACGAGCTGGTACAGGGCCAGGTGACCAGATGAGGTGGGCCGGTGAAATCTCTGCCGGTGAACGGGCGCGCGGCGTGGTGAAGCGGCTCGGCCTGACCCTTCCGCTGAACGCAGGCCTGAGGCTGGCCGAGTCCTTGACAGCGCTCGCTCAGACGGCGGAGCACCACGGGTACACCGATCTGTGGTCGAGTGAAGTCGCGGGTACCGACGCGTTCAGCCCGCTCGCGGCGATCGCCGGCGTTACCCATGATGTGCGGCTCGGGACCGGCATCGCCAGTGTCTTCACACGGCCGCCTGCGCTGCTGGCGATGAGCGCCGCCACGATCCAGGCTCTATCGGGTGGCCGGTTCGCTCTCGGTCTCGGGGTCTCCACGCCACTGATCGTGGAGAACTGGATGGGTCTTCGTTACCGGTCAGCGCTGGCCCGCACTCGTGAGACCGTCCAGGCGCTGCGGCTGGCGCTGCAAGGCGAGCGCGTAGATCTGGCCGGAGCAGAGCTGTCCGCGGCCGGCTTCCGGCTCTCAATCGAAGTCGATGAGCCCGTGCCCGTTTACCTCGCCGCCCTCGGTCCGCGGATGGTACGCCTTGCCGGCGAGATCGCCGACGGGATCATCTTGTTCCTGGTCACCCCTGATGGCGCGGCTGACGCATCCGGCGCGGTGCGTGCCGCAGCAGCCTCGTCCGGCCGTCCTGATGCGGACACGATCGAGGTCGTCGCTCGCATCCCGGTCGCGCTCGGCGGAAGCGAAGCCGAGCGATCGAACCATCTCAGGCGGTGGATGGTCCCCTATGCTCTGGCCCGCGGCTATGCGGCATCACTGGCCAGACAGGGATTCGGCGATGAGATAGCCGTGATTGCCAGGCGGTGGGCCGAGCAGGACCGCGACGGTGCCGCGCGGGCCGTGAGCAACCACATGCTGGACCAGCTGTGCATTCTTGACCCAGCGGCATGCGCGGACCGTATTGCAGACTACCGCAGGGCAGGTGTCACTACGCCGGTGCTGCTGCCTATCCCGGTGCGAGGCACCAGTACCGAGCGCCTTGAACAGCTCTCCAGATTCGTGGTGCACCAAGCCGCCCGCTGCCTGTAACCAAGATCAGCCGCCCAGGGTCGCGGACCGGGAAAGGCGGTGGAGCGTGTCGGAGGGCATTGGCGAGGATCGCCCGGAGGCTGAGGGGGAGCTCGCGCTCGCACGGCTCGCCCTCGACGATGGCGAGCTGGTCCACGCCGCTAAGCAGGTCACGAACGCGAATCGGACGTGACCCATCGCTTCGGGCCGCTACGCACCCCTGGATGAGCTGGCGGTTACCGCGGCGGACGCCTTGGCCTTGGTCCCCGTTGATGGCACACCGCACGCGGGAACGGTCGCGGCACGCTCCCTGTGGGTGCCGAAAATGGCGTCACCTCACGCGACCTGGGAATACTCGCGGATCAGGCCGCCGAGCCGATTTCGCCGGAGAACCGGACATCTGCGCTCGGAGCAGGTGGATGCGGGCGCCCGGCGGGCGGGCTCTGCTGCAGCGCCCGGTGCGGCCTGTGTGTGTCGTAGTGATCGATGTACCCGCCGAGAACGAGCCGGAGATGCCGTTCGCTCGTGATCAGCATCCGGTCCAGGCACTCACGCCGGGCGCTGGCGATCCACCTCTCGGCGATCGCGTTCGCGCGAGGCGCGGCGGGCGGCGCGGACGGCCTGGGAACCGCCGCGCGAGGACACCGTTTCCTGGGTCATCGCACTCCTTTCTTTCGCCAGGCCAGACGAGCAGCCTCTCCCCGGGACACCCCCGCGCAAGCCTGGGCACCGGCCACGCGCTGTCCATCGGGCTGCAGATCTACCAGCGCATCACGCTGAAGATCCGCACGCTTCGCACCTAACGCTCACGCCGGATCGCCGATTCCGCCCGGCCGCTTCAGCGCGGCTGGCTCGCCTTGGTGGGCGGGCGCAGATAAGCCAGATCTTTGGCCCTCAGCTTGACCATGCCTACGCACAGCGTGACAAGCTCGCCTGGACTGAAGCGGCCCACATCGCAGGTGCGCCAGACCCTGTCGCCATGGTCATCATCGCCAAGGACGACTCCGTCGGCTTCTACGACTACGTACTGCGGTGTCCGCAACGCGCCGGATACATCCACGGTGACCATTCCGCTGGGACCGCGGGTCCGCCGATTTCCGCCATTGTGACCGCAGTCCAGCTAGGGAACCGATAACCTCCTGCCGGAGCGGGTTGGTTCCTGGGCGCGGGAGCTGCACCGGACACCAGTGGCGGAAGGAGGCATCCCCCAGTGAACGCGCCTGGCCTGACTTTCACCAGGATTCCGACGGTGGCCGCAGCGGACAAACGGCTGCACGTAGCAATGATCGCCCCGCCATATTTCGACATTCCGCCGACGGCGTACGGCGGAATTGAAGCTGTGGTGGCGGACCTAGTCGACGCCCTGATCGACCGGGACGATCAGGTGACCCTCATCGGCGCAGGTCGGCACCGCACACATGCGCAGCAGTTCCTCGCCACGTATCAGCGGCAACCCGCCGACCAGCTAGGCGAGCCGCTTCCTGAGGTCGTGCACGCAGCTCAGGTCGCGCGGCTGCTAGAAGATCTCGATGCCGATGTGGTCCATGACCACACCCTCGCCGGCCCGCTACTGGCCCGTGGCCGAGTTACCCCGACAGTGGTCACCGTTCATGGCCCTGCCACCGGCGAACCCGGCATGTACTACGACGCGCTGGGCACCACCGTCGGCCTGGTTGCGATCTCTGACGCACAGCGCGCCAACGCGCCGGGGCTGCCCTGGGCCGCGACCGTGCATAACGCGATCCGTGTCGACACCTTCCCGTTCCGGGCAGAGAAAGATGAGTTCGCTTTGTTCCTGGGCAGGTTCTGCCCAGACAAGGCGCCTCACCTGGCCGTGGAAGCCGCCCGCGCGGCCAGGCTGCCGATCGTGCTGGCCGGAAAGTGTGCAGAGCCAGCCGAGCGCGCGTACTTCACCCGCGAGGTCGAGCCCAGGCTCGGCCCTGACGCCACCATGTTCGGCGTCGCTGATGCGGCTGCCAAGCGCGATCTGCTGGCACGGGCGGCCTGCTTGGTGTTCCCTAGCTGCTGGGACGAGCCATTTGGCCTGGTCATGATCGAGGCAATGGCCTGCGGTACGCCCGTTGTAGCGTTGCGCCGGGGCGCCGTTCCCGAACTCGTCCTGCCCGGTCAGACGGGCGTCATCGTCGATCACCCGGGCGAGCTGGCTGGCGCGATCGATCAAGCGCGGCGGCTTGACCCCTGGATCTGCCGCAAGCACGTGCAGCAGAACTTCACCACTGACCTGATGGCGGCCGGATACGAGGCTGTCTACCGGCGTGCGCTGGCGCCCGTCGAACCGGCCATGGTTCCCGCGCCTGTCCGGTGCGGCGCGGCATCAGCTATCACAGCTAGCACCGTTACAAACGGCAGGTAGGCGCGGGCAGGCGCCCCGACGGACCATCGCCTCCGCTGCCCCTGTGGGGACATCCGCTCGTAGGTGCGCCCATCGCACCGGATCGCGACCAAGCGCACATGGCCCTGCCAGCCGCGCAGTCCAGGTCATCCGGTCAACATGCAGAATCTCAAGCAGTCCGCAGCCGTGACTTTGCTGGCTGTATCTCAATTTGGCGGGTGACGGTGACGCAGGGGCGTTCCATAATGACCTATCGGCGCGCCATGAGCGGCCCACGAGCCGACATGGATCGGCGTAGTTACGGCGGGTCGGCGTGCGGTTATCAACTGGGTCCGCGTCAGTGGCCGCCGGCAACCCTGGTGATGGGCCAGCAGAAGCTCAGTCGAGTCTGTATATTTATGCATCGCCTTCGTCGGGCGACTTTCCGCTCATGCCGCATACCGCTCGCTGCGGCATCGGGTGGATAGGCACTCGTCGTGACAGTATGGCTGCGTGCCCGGGAATTCGGATCGGTCGCTGGCGCGGATCTAAGTAGCTGACCTGCTTCGACTCGCAGCGCTGGCCGCCGACGCCGAGGCGGAGTTGTTCAGGCGCAATCCGCAAGGCTGCGGCCGGTACGCCGGCCGTCTCGTACCTCGCCGCCCGGCGGACTGACTCGGCGAAGGCCCTGGCGGCCAAGGCAGTCGTACTGATCAACCCGGAGAACCGCGCTGGCGAGATCGTCTGGCCTGACGCTAGCCATACGAGCTAAGGCGCGCTCATGCCGCTGACCGAGCCGGCGGATCGCTGGCTCTGGCGGTCGGGCTGCAGGGGCCAAGATCGGTTTCGTTCGCTCCCTTGGCAATCGATCTGCTTGCGGCCAGCATGAGTGGGGCAACCCGCCACGGCTCGGGATAGGAGGTTGGGGTGGTCACGAATGCGGTGCTGTCGATCGTCAGCTCGATCATCGGCGGAGGCTTGGTTCTGGCGGGGCAGTTCTTCGTCAAGAGAGCCGAAGACAAGCGGGTGTGGCTCATTCGCCTGCAGGAGGCAGCCAGCGACCTGGCCACCTCGTATCTTCAGGAGGCGGCCACGGCGAACGATCGCCGGCGGGCCGGGATAGACATGAGTCAGGTGGAGACGGCTACATATGTCGTCGACCGCCAGAAGGCGCTCGGTCGTTTCCGGACGCTTCCGTGGAGCAGCGATTTCGAGGCGTATCGGCAGGCCATGGGGCATTGCATCGAGGGCGTTTGGCGGGCGTGGGAAGAATCAGACGACGAGTTTCAGCTCGCCTACAAAAGCGCCCGGGCGGCAGTCTCGGAGTTCATGGCCGCGGTAGGTGCACAGATCCTCCGGGACGGCGCTTACCGGTGAGCACCGGCGACCTTCCTCGGTCTCATTGCCGCTTCTGCCGCCGACCGATCGGTGACGCGTGAGGCCGGGCGACTGGTGGTGTGGATGCCAAGCTGGGCGTCATGAGCAGGTGTGTCGAAGACGTGCCGCGTGCACTACCCCGCGGAGACCTTCCCGGCTGCGCAGACCATACGCACGGTGTTTTCCTTCGGAAGCATCGCCGGGGAAATCCTGGCGGCTACGCCGAGCATTTCCTGCAGAATCCTGACGGCTCTTACAGCCTCACCCGCTGAGCCGAACGTCTAGATCTGCCGCGGCGGGCACGGTGAGAATCCGGCCTGGCCAGCCTAATCTTGGCTGGTGAACACACGCAGGGCTGAGGGCGTCCTGCTCACCGGGGTTTACGGGTCGGGCAAGAGCTCGGTCGCCGAGGACATCGCCTACCTGCTCGAGCAGCGGGCCCAATCGTATGCGCTGCTCGACCTGGACTACCTGAGCTGGGCGGGCACCGGCACCGATGACCGCGCAGCCGAATTCGGGTTGATGCTGCAGAATCTGAGCGCAGTGGCGGCGAACTACTAGCGGGCCCGGATTCGGCTGTTTGTACTGGCCTACTTCGTTCGCAGCCCCGGCGAGATGCGCGCCGTGCGGGGGGGCTCCCCGATTGCCGCTGCATATCGTGCGCCTGACGGTCGAGCTGCCCGACATCGAGCGGCGGCTGGGCGGTGATATCACCAGCGGTCGCCCCGACGACAGGCGCGAGGCGGCGGCATCGATCGCGGTGGCGGAGGGTGCTGGCGTCGAGGACGTTGCCATCAGCAACGACCGACCCATCGGGGTCGTCGCGCGGGATGTCATGACCTTCCTCGGCTGGCTCTAGGCCGCCAATCACACGCCACGCGGACATGGTAGCGTCCGGAATCCGGTGTAAAAGCGACGGGCGCGGTTCCGGCTTCATGGTGATGTTAGGCGATGACACGGACATTCCGGATGGTGTTGCCATCCTCGGCAGCGGTTACTTTGCGTGGCCGGAGCTGGCGGCCACGACAGGCAGGCGGCAGCACGGCGACGAACCGCACCCCGGCTGGCTGGCTGAGGTCGGTGGCTCCACATGCCCCGCTTACCGCCCGCCCGTGGTCCGGGCATACCTCAATGCGTGTGGCGGTAGATGTGATCGGCCCACCCCTCGGGGTCTCTGTGATACGCAAGATCCAGACCGACTATCCAGACCGTTGCCCAGTGCCGGTTGATCCTCGCGACCGCTTCGTCACGTGTGATGCCGCGTGCAGCGACCATCGCGTCGGCGACCTTGGCGCAGAAGGCCCTGGCCTCGGCGTCTCCGGCGCACCGGAACTCGCCGCACGAGCGCAGCACGGACCGGTGCACCAGATACTCGCGATCGAACGACTCGTCACCGATAGACGACCGATTCGCGCGGGACCGGAGCTTGCCGCGCAGGTCCGCCTCGCTCAGCCGGTACTCCCTCATGAGCCGGTCAAGATATGGCTTCGGCCCCAGCGGCACGTACCCTGGAAACTCGCCTTCCGGCATGGCTACCGCACCTTGTTGCTCGGCTGCTCGCCCTAACCCTGGCCTGGGCAGGCGCCGATCATCGATTCTGCGCACGGTGCGGGTCTGCGTCAAACGCCTTGGACACGCTCAGTCCGCCGTTTCAAATTGGGTGTTGGTGGCGCCGGAATCCGGTGTAAAAGTGACGGGCGCGGTTCCGGCTTCTGGTGATGTTAGGCGATGGCACTGACATTCTGGGAGGTGTCAGCGTCTTCGATGGCGGTTACTGTGCGTGGCCGGAGCTGGCGGGGCGGGTCGAGCAGGGAGCGGCGCAGGTCCTGCAGGAGGCGCAGGCCGTCGCTGGTCATGGTCAGGCCGCGCCAGCCTCTGGAGGCCCGGTCCAAGACGGCCCAGACCAGGGTGAGGCAGGAGGTCTCGCCGGGGAGCCGGCCGATCACCTTGGTGCGGCGGCGGGTCTCGCCGAAGGTCGGCTCGATGAAGTTGGAGTGCCGGATCCGGTGATGGTGCTCAGCGGGGAACCGCAGCTAGGCGGTGAGCCCTTCATGATCGGCGAGCAGGCACTTCATCGCCGCCGGGTACGCCGGCGCGTACCGTTCTGCCATCGCGGCGATGCGGTGATCGACGAGCTCCGCCAGCCGGGGCCCGGGCCTGGTCTTGAGCTCTTCGATGTCGAACAGGGCCCAGAAGGCGTCTTTGATCTCCGGCTGCATCCCGGCCGGGACCTTGGCCAGGATATTTCTCGCGCGATGAAGCCGTAAAGATTTAACTTGTTGATTTCTTTGCCTGTCTCGTTGAGCTGGTATGGGCATATCGATCGAGGTCCGTGGGCAGCTCGTCTTGCGGTTCAGAGTGCTGTTTCCACATCTG
>Ga0070699_100001382_pt1 | contig 22294 bp, 15 predicted proteins | sample KBSK1503metaG_FD_65473 | JGI IMG/M metagenome (GOLD analysis project Ga0070699, IMG submission 65473) | Corn, switchgrass and miscanthus rhizosphere microbial communities from Kellogg Biological Station, Michigan, USA - KBS K1-50-3 metaG | ecosystem: Host-associated > Plants > Roots >...
AACCGGTGATACGGCCCCGCGAGTCCCGGGTGAACCGGGCGATCCCGACGCTGCCGAGCTCGAATCCGTCGCGAAAGATCGCCCGAAGCGGCTCGGATCCGCGCCAGCCCTGGTCGAGCAGAAGCGTGTCGCTCCGGAGCACCAGGCGATACCGGGCTCCGAGCTCCGGGCTGGTGTACTCCCCCGCGTAGGCCGCCAGCCCCGCGGCATCCAGCCTGGGCCGCTCCACCGCCTGGTATTCCACGTCCCGCGTGTTAGGCGCCCGGACCACGAGGCCGGCCGGCGCGCCGGCCGTGCCGGGCACCACCGTGATGGTCCGCGCCGAATTCCGATACTTGAACGTACCCGACCCGATCGGCGTCAGCGTCGCGTTCCCCGCGGTGCTGTCGGCCAGCCGTCCCTCGCGGAAGCTCAGAATCATCACCTCGCCGGTGCGCGGCGCGCGGTAGATGCCGGCGAGGCCGGAGAGCACGGCGGCGTCCACCGGCGCGGCGTCGGGCTCCGCCATCACCGCGGCGAGTGAAGCGCCCAGCACCAGCGCGGACACCCGGGAGGCGATGTCCCCCGGGTTGATCGCCCCGGCGTTGCAGAGCAGCGCCACCGCCACGTTCTGATCGGGATAGCGGTAGAGTGCGGCCCGGTAGCCGCCGGTGGAGCCGGTGTGGGATACCCGCCGGAGGCCGCGCCAGCGGTCGACCGTGAGTCCCAGCGCATAGGTGAGCTCGGTGCCGTCGTTCAGCCGGCCCACTCGCTCCAGCGAATCGCGCACCGCGCCCCACGGAGCATCGCCCTTCTGCAGCGCCGCCTGCCACTTGAGGAAGTCGCCGACGGTGGTGTTGAGTCCGCCGCTGCCGATTACCCGGGTAAAGGGATGGTCGTTGCGGAACCCCGCGATCGGATTGCCCGAATAGGCGGATGCGCGGCCCGGTACCACGTCGCGGTGATCCTCCCGCCATCGGGTGCTGCTCATTCCCAGCGGCCGGAACATCCGGGCGTCGGTGAACTTCTGGAGCGAGTAGCCGCTGGCGCGCTCCACGATGGTGGCGGCGAGAATGAACCCGGTGTTGCTGTAGAGGTAGTCCTCACCCGGGTCGAAGTTGAGATTGCGCAGATGGGAAACGACGTCCAGCACCTCGGCATTCGGGTGATCCACCTCGCCGGCGGGGCGACCCTCGGCTTCGTGCAGCAGATACCGGTCGGGAAAGCCGCTGGTGTGGGTGAGCAGGTGACGGATGGTGATCTTCCGTCCCACACCCTTCGCCTCGGGGATCCACCGGGTGATATCGTCGTCCAGCGAGAGCACGCCGTCCCGTGCGAGGAGCACCAGCGCCGTCGCGGTGAACTGCTTGGCCACCGAGCCGCTCTCCGAGATGGTGCCCACGGTCCAGGGTGTGGCGGTTTCGAGATTGGCCATGCCGTACGCGCGCCGAAGCAGCGGAACTCCGCCGGTGTCCACCCCGACCGCACAGCCGGGCGTCGAGGTGCGGCTCCACGCTACGAAGACCGAATCCACCCGGCGCGTCAGCACCGAATCGGCACTTTGCGTGACAAGAAGTCCTGCGAATGCCAGCATCCCGATCATGGCGTTGTTCCTTCCGGCAGCAGCGTCACCCGGACATAGCGCGAGGTGTTGAGATAGGTCCGCGCCGCGTCGCGAATCACCTCGGGCGTGAGCCGCGCCAGCTGTGGCTCGAGGACGAACCGGGTGGCCGGGTCCTCTCCTTCGCGCCGGGCGCTGGTCAGGAGCGAGAGCCACCATCCGTTCTGGCGCAGATCGGTTTCGCGGGTGCGGATCGACGTCTCCTTGTATTTGGCCAGGTCCACGGCGCGAGGGCCGTTCGCCTTCAGCGTATCGATCTGGGCAAAGATCTCCCGAACCAGCGCATCGGCCCGGTCCGGGGCCGACCCGTAGCTGATGACTACGCTGTATTCCGACTTGGGAATCCGGGTGGCCGAGGCGCTGACACTGACCCCGTAGGTGGCGCCCAGCTCTTCGCGCAGCTCCTCCCGGAGCCGGATGTCCAGAATCTCTCCCAGCGCATTGAGCGCGAACCGCTGCTCCCGGGTCGCGTCAGCCGGGCCGCTGAACACCAGGGTCGTCTGGCTCTTGGCCTCGATACCCTTGCGCACCGTCCGCTCCACCACGCCGGCGGGCCGGGTAATGGACCGGTCGCCGGCGCGATCGGCGGCGCCCCGGGTCGGCAGGTTGCCGAGATAGCGCTGCACCAGTGGACGGATCGAGTCGAGGTCGAAGGATCCCACCAGGAAGAACGTGAAGCCCGCCGCATTCGCAAAGCGGGCCCGGTAGTACTCCAGCGACGCCGTCGGGCGGATTTCGTTCACCAGCGCGATGCTCACCGGCCGGGCCCAGGGATGGTGCTGGGCCAGCGTTACCGTCAAGGTGTCCTGGAAGGCCACCGTCGGACTGGCGCTCCGATTGGCCAGCGACGCCTTCACGTTGCCGAGAAAGGCGCCGACCGCGGTAGTGTCGAGCCGCGGCGCGGTGAAGTAGAGATAGGCGAGCTGAAACATGGTCTCCGCGTCCTTGGGCGACGCGCGGCCCGAGAGTCCCTGCTCATAGGAGCCCATGATCGGGGAGACGCTGGCCGCCTTGCCGGCCAGTTTCTTCTGCAGGTCCACCGCCGAAAACGATCCTAACCCGCTAAGCGAGACCACCTGGCCGGCGAACTGGGCGCTCACCCGCAGGCTGTCGGGCACCAGCGACAGCCCGCCCGGACTCATCGCCTGGAAGAGCAGCTCGTCGGCCTTGAAGTCGGTGGGCTTGAGGACCACCCGCACCCCGTTGGCCAGCGTCCACTCGGTGGTACCGAGCACGGTGTCCCGGCGCGTGGCGGTGATGGCGACCGGCGCGAGGGTGCCCGAAACCAGCGCTTCCGCGGATACCGTCTCGACATAGGGCGCGATCGTGGAGCGCTTCACCGACGCGAAGAGGCCGAGCAGCTCGGCGGGCGTGGGAATCAGCGCCTGGTTCTTCTCGGGCGCGTTCACCAGGATCACCGGCGCGCCGGCCGAGAGCCATCCCTTCGCCACCGCGTTCAGATCCGCGACGGTGATGGTGGGCAGGACAGCCTGGGCGCGGACGTACTCGTAGCTGATGCCGGGAATGGCGTGGCCGGTCAGGAAATGATCCGCGTATTCACCGGCAAAGCCGCCCGACTCGCTCTTGTCGCGCTCGGCGTACGCCTGCTCGAGGCCACGGAGGAAATCGGCGCGGGTGCGGTCCAGCTCGGCCTGGGTAAAGCCGTGGCGGCCGGCCCGTTCCAGCTCGGTGAGCACCGCCTCCAGCCCTCGCCGGACGCCGCTGTCCGGCACCCCCGCGCCGAAGCTGAACGCTTCGGCACTCCGCACCAGCTCGGTCTTTCCGGCGCCGGCGCCGATGAACGGCGGATTGGGCTTCTGGGTCAGCTCGTAGAGCCGATCGTTCAGGATACCGCTCGCGATGCCCTCGACCATCTCTTCCCGCCACGCGGACACCGTGCCCCGCGCGCCGATCGGGGTCTGCACGTAGACCGAGACCGACGTGCTGGTGGCCTCGGGATCGGTGGCGATCGAGACCTCGGGGTCGCGCCGCGGCGGGACGGTGGCCTGGCCGCGAGGACGCGGCGAGGCGACCGGCGCGATGCTGCTGAACCGCTCGCGGATCAGGGCCTCGATACGCGCGGCGTCGAAGTCGCCCACCGCGACCACCGCCATGAGATCGGGACGATACCAGTCGGTGTAGAAGCGGCGCAGCGCGGGAGGCGGACACCGATCGATGCACTCGGGTGTGCCGATCGGAAGGCGGTCGGCGTAGAGCGAGCCCTTGAACAGCACCGGCAGCTGCTTGTCGAACATCCGCTGGCCCGCGCCGCGGCCCAGGCGCCATTCCTCCTTCACCACCCCGCGCTCCTTGCGGATCTCGGTCGTGTCGAACGTCACGCCCCGAGCCCAGTCCTCCAGGATGTCGAAGGCGCGGCTGAGGATGTGCGCGCTGTCGGTGGGCACCTGGAGCTGGTAGACCGTCTCGTCGAAGGAGGTGTACGCGTTGAGGTCGGCGCCGAACCGCATGCCGATCGACTCGATGTAGTCCACCAGCTCCTGCTTCTTGAAGCGGGCCGTGCCGTTGAACGCCATGTGCTCGACGAAGTGGGCCAGCCCGCGCTGATCGGCGTCTTCCTGGGTCGACCCGGCGTTGACCACGAGGCGGAGCTCGGCCCGCTTCTCGGGACGCCGGTTGACCCGGACATAGTACCGGATGCCGTTGGGCAGGCGGCCAACCATGACCGCCGCTTCGACCGGCAGCAACGAATCGCCCGGGGTCTGGGCGGCGAGGGGCGCGGCGAGCAGGGACGCAAGGACGAACTGGCGCAAGCACGCAACGAGACGGCCGATCATGGACTCACTCCTTGGGGGCGGGTCGCTCAGCTTCGGAAGAGCTGGCCGAACCGCCGCTTGAATTCGGCTTTCCGGGATTCGGCGCCGGTGGCCTTGATGCCCCGGCAGCGCATGGCGGCGTGGCCGTCCCACCCTTCGGGCCAGGACTGGAAAACCAGCATCCGGCAGGCGGGGCAGCGCACCCGTTTCCCTACGACCTGGTCCACCGAAAGTTCTTCGGCGTTGACGATGACGCCGGCCGGGTCGTTCCGGGGAAGCAGGGAGCGCTGGGTCGGGCCGGGTTCGAGGGGCACTGCCTTGAGCAGGGCCTCCAGGCCGAGGGCCAGGGCGTCCTGGAGCACCTCGGCGCGAATCTCCGGGTACTGGGCGGCAAAGGTGCCGAGATCCTTGCCACGATCGAGGTGCTCGAGCAGCTGGCGCACCGGAACCCGGGTTCCGGCGAATACCGGCGTTCCGTTCCGAATCTCGGCGGTCCGGACGATCACCTCATGCAGCGCGCGCACCGCATCCTCCCCCCCGGCCTTTGGGTGCGAAGCTAACCCAGCGCGAGTAGCGGCGCAGCCCCGCCGCTCCTAGCTTCTCGAGCCATGACGTACACCGGGTCGGTCCTGGTCGAAGCCTGTATCGATACCGCGGTATCGGCGGGCCGAGCCCTGGCCGGGGGCGCGGGTCGGCTGGAGCTGTGCGACAACCTCGTCGAGGGAGGTACGACACCGAGCCCGGGGATGTTGGCGGTCGTCCGGGAGCGGAGCCCGGTTCCGATCCACGCCATGATCAGGCCCCGGGGCGGTGACTTTCTGTATTCGGGAGACGAGATCCCGGTCATGCTCGCCGATATCGCGGCCGCCGAGCGACTCCGGGCCGACGGCGTGGTGTTCGGAGCCCTCACCGAGGACGGCCAGGTCGACCGGGAGCTGATCGCGCGGCTCATCGACGCGGCGCGGCCGATGACGGTGGTCTTCCACCGGGCTTTCGATCTGGCGCGCGACCCGCTGGAGGCGCTCGATGCGCTGATCGAGCTGGAGGTCGACCGGGTGCTGACCTCGGGACTCGCGCCCACGGCGGAGGAAGGCATTCCGGTGATCCGGGAGCTGGTCCGCCGGGCCGAGGGTCGGATCGTGATCCTGGCCGGAGGCGGGATCACCGAGCGGAACGCCGCGCGGATCGTGCGGGAGTCGGGCGTGCGGGAGCTGCACTTGCGGGCGAGCAAAGCGGAGGCCAGCCCGATGCGGTTCAAGCGTCCGGGTGTATCGATCGGGAAGGCCTATGAGTCGGGGGAATACCTGCGGGTGGAGACCGACTCGGAGCGCATCCGGGCAGTGGTGGATGCGGTGAGCGGAGAGCAGTGAGCGGAGAGCGGACGGCTCCGCGCTCTCCGCGTCTTCCGCGTCTGCTGTTTACAGGCCCAGGTGCCGCAGAACCTCCGGCGGCGGCCCATCCCACCTCGGCAGCGCCACGTTCCCGATGTATTGCAGGTCCCGCATACCGGCGTCGGTCGTGTAGAACCCCACCGCCGTGAGATCGCGAATCAAGTCGAAGAATCGCGCCGCGGCCTGGAACTCCGGCTTCGCGCGCGGCAGGTAGCAGATATCGTCGCAGATCTGGCTGCGCTCGGCGGTGCTGAGCCGGATGAACGCCTTGCCGAACCGCTCGTTGCTCTCGGTGTTGAGCCAGGCCAGCCCGCCCCGAACCCGGACCAGATCCCGCATCTGCCCCTCGTAGGGCGCGCTCACGTATTCGTTGATGTAGGCCGGGACACCGACGGTGCTGGCGGCCGGACTCTTGTCGTCGGCCGGGATGATGGTATCGCAGAGCACGGACAGAGTGGCCAGCTCGCGCGCGGAGAGCTTCCTGGGCCAGTCCTTCTTGGGGTGCTGCAGGTCGGGGTCGGTGGGGGTACCCCGCGGGCCGATGGCTGGGGGCTTGGGATTGGCGGTTGGGGCCTGAGGAGCCTGGGCCGCCGCCTTGCCGGTAATGGCGACGAGTCCGCTCGCGACAGCCATTGCCTTGACCGCGTCGCGGCGGTCTATCGATGCGCCTGAACCGGCTCCCACAGATTCCACCGATGCAACAGAGGATTCTTCGCCGGCGGGGTTGTTCACCCCTTTGTTGTTTTTGTTAGTGTGTAAATCGTCCGTAGAATCCGTGTCATCTGTGGGCGAAAGTCCCGGAGCACGATGGTCCTTCATAGGTTGCCTTTCTTCAGCTCATCCACCAGCCGGTCACACGTCCGCCAGGCCAGCGCCAGGATCGACAGCGTCGGATTCTTGTCGGCGTTGGACACGAACGGCGCCCCATCGGTGACGAACAGGTTCCTGGTTTCCCACGACTGGCACCACTCATTCAGCACCGACGTCTTCGGATCAGTGCCCATGCGGCAGGTTCCCACCTCGTGGATGATCTGCCCGCCCCGCGCGATGGCCCGCGCGCCGTCGGTCTCCACCCGGCCGCCGACCACCGTGCCACCCATCGCCCCGACGATCTCGGAGAAGGTCTTCAGCATGTGCGCGGCCTGCTTCGTCTCATGGTCCGACCACTTCCAGTGGAATCGGAGCACCGGGATACCCCACTGGTCCACCACGTCGGGGTCGAGCTCGCAATAGCAGTCTTCATTGGGGATCATCTCCCCGCGCCCGTCGAAGAACATGAACGAGCCGTAGTAGCGGCGGGCCTCCTCCTTGAAGCGCTTGCCGTAGGCGCCGTCGGTGAAGTTCTCGAGGCCGCCGAAAATCCCCGCGCCCGGCATGCCCCGGCCCCCGCCGAACTCGATGTGGTAGCCGCGCGCGAAGCCCAGCTGTCCCGCGACCTGCTCCTTGTACAGCCACCACGGCATATACATGTGCATCTGAGATGCGCCATCGTGGTTGTGTGGCGGACAGTTCTCCAGCGCGGGGATCTGCCCCTGCAGTCCCGCGCCGACCGTGTCCATCAGGTATTTCCCGACCAGCCCGCTGGCGTTGGACAGCCCGTTGGGGAACTGGCTGCTCTTCGAGTTGAGCAGGATGCGCGCGGTTTCGCACGCGCTGGCGGCGAGCACCACGACTTTGGCGGCGACGTGTTTGTCGGTGCGGGTCAGCTTGTCCACGTAGTGCACGCCGGTGGCACGGCCGTTCCGGTCCACCGTCACCTCGCGCACCATCGCATCGGCCACGATGTCACAATTCCCCGTGGCCACCGCCGGAGGAAGCAGCACCGTGGTCGACTGGAAGTTGGCCTTGATCGAGCAGCCCTGGCCGCAGGGCGTGGCCCAGAAACAGGCCTGGCGGCTGCGCATCGACTGCGCCAGCACCCGCTGCGCCAGCCGGTTGCCGGGATGAAGCTTCCGCGGCAGGGTGCTGGGGTCCTGCCGTGTGGTCATGACCGCGATGTGCGCCGGGATCACCGGAATGCCGATCGGATCGCAGGCCTTCTTGGCGAGCAGCTCGGTGGCCCGGGGCTTGGGAGCCGGCATCAGGACACCCGGTGGAGAACCGGGCGTGTTTTCCATGTCCTCCGGACCGCCGTAGACACCGACCAGCATCTCGGTCTTGTCGTAGTAGGGCGCCAGGTCTTCGTACGTGATCGGCCAATCGGCGCCGAGTCCGTCGCGGGTCTTCGGCTTGAAGTCGTAGGGGCCCTGCCGGAGAGAGATGCGTCCCCAATGGTTGGTGCGGCCTCCCAGCATCCGGGAGCGCCACCAGCGGAAGTCGGTGCCCGGCGCCTGGGTGTACGGCTCGCCCGGCACCTCCCAGCCCCCGTCCACCGTCGCGTCGTAGAAGCCGAACGGCTTGTCGCGGGTGCCGCCGCCGCGGAGTGGGGCCTCGCGGGGGAGCTTGAACATCGGGGTCTCCCGCACCGGGTCGTAGAGGCGACCGGCTTCGAGCACCAGCACCTTGAGTCCGGCCACGGCGAGCTGGTAAGCGGCCATGCCGCCTCCGGCGCCGGAGCCTACCACGATCACGTCATAAGTCGTTTGGGACTTGGGGTTCTGCAAGAACACGAGAGGAGTTCTCCGCGAGAAAGGGAGCTCACCTAGCCTCTTAGCGTCTTAGCGTCCTAGCGTCTTAGCGTCAGTTCAAGGAGTTCCTTGAGATAGCCGCTCCACAGCCCCGGCACGGAGTGGCTCCCATGCCCCCGGGTCGCGTCACTGATCGGAATCAGAATGTAGCGCCCCCGGGCCACCTTGCCGATCTCCCGCTCCATGAGCCCGAGCTCCGGCGGATTCACCTGGTCGTCGGCGGAATTGACGGCAAACAGCGGTGCCGTGATCCGGCCCAGGTGCGGCGAGGGGTTGTACTCCCGGGACGCCTGGAATTGATAGATCATGTCGTTGGCGTCCTGCGCCGCAACCGACCGCGCCGTGCGCGCCACGAGGGCCGAATCGGCCGCGGCCCGGGTGGGGTAGTCCTTCTGCCATTGGAGCGGCACGCTCGTCATCAGCAGCAGCACGTGCACCGCGTTCTCCAGCCCGCGCGGCTGAGTGGTGTATTCCCCGTTCTTCCAGTCGGGGTCGTGCTGAATCGCGTCGATGATCATCTGTCGCATCATCCGGTTCCGGCCCGCGATTTCCACCGGGTTGCTCGCCAGCGGCATCAGCGCGTCCATGAAGTCGGGGTAGCTGTACCCCCAGATCCAGGTGTGCATGGCGCCCATCGAAGTCCCCATCACCAGCCGCAGGTGATTGACCTTGAGGCCCTCGGTCACCAGCAGGTACTGGGCGCGAACCATGTCGTCGTAGGTGTACTTGGGGAACTTCATCCGGAGCCCGTCTGAGGGTTTGCTCGACTTGCCGTGACCGATCCCGTCGGGCAGGATGATGAAGTATTTCGTGGCGTCGAGCGGCTGGCCCGGTCCGAAGAGCTGTCCCGCGTAGCCCGCCGACAGGAATCCCCGGCCTGACCCGCCGGTCCCGTGGGTGATCAGCACCGCGTTGGTCACCCGGCCCGATCCGTCCCGCTCCGGGGTGCCGACCGTGGTGTAGTGCAGCCGGAGCTCGGGGAGCGTGTCTCCGCTGCGGAAGCCGAAGCTTCGGGCGATGAAGTCTCCCTCGACGGGGGCGGGATAGGCGGGAGGCGTCTGGGCGGGCGCGGCTCCTGCCAGGCACGCGAGCAGCACGAGCGAAGGACCGGGCGTACGCAGGGTCATGGCGGGGTTCCGACGATTCGCGCGCGAATCAGCCGGTCCAGTTTGGGGAAGTTCGCATCCAGGTAGCGGTTGCCCCCCGCGAACAGCGAGTCCTGCCGGCCGGCCCGCATCCCTCCACCGGCCGATTCATCATAACCCGCGTACAGTGCATCGACGACGGCCATCCCCGAGACGATCCGCCCGACCGGCGCGAAGCCCTGCCCGTCCAGCTGCGGATTGTCCTTCAGGTTCACATACAGCTGCGTGGTGCGGGTGTTCGGACCGGTCATCGCAAAGGCCAGCGTACCTCGTGTATTCGAGGTGCGCACCGAGTCGTCCGGAATCGCACGATACCGCCATCCACCACCCCACACCGTCGGTGCAGTCTGTCGCGCCCCGGTCCCGGCACCGGGAACCCCGAACTGCGCAATGAACCCCGCCCGGACCCGGAAGAACCGCGAGTCGTCGAAATACCCGCCCCGCACCAGCTCGTAGAACCGGTCGGCGCCGATCGGCGCCCATTCCCGGCGCACTTCCACCACGAACGAGCCCCGCCCGGTCGTGATGTCCACCTGAAACCGGTCCGGGCCCGGCGGCGGCAGGTCGGGAGACATCGCTCCGGTGCCGGTCAGCGACTTGGGAATCATCATGTGCACGCCGACCCGGCCGTCCACCAGCTGGGTGATGCGCAGATCCCCGGCGACGCTGGCCAGCCGGTACGCCTCCACCTGCGGCAGGGCCCGCGCTTCCATCAGGTAGTTGATCATTTCCCGCAGGGCGATTCGCGTGGCCACCGTCAAGCTGGTATCGGTGCCCATCGTGATCACGTGGGTCGGCGTCTCGGCCCGCGGCCATGCCAGCTTCCGCCCCTTCCGCACCGTCAGCTGCAATCGGCCGGTGAGCGAGGTCTCGATCGCGGTCTGGTCCACCTCGCCGTCTCCCTGGGCGGCGTGGCCGTCACCCACCTCGAACAGCGCCCCCGGCACGTGGACCGGAATGAACAGCGTGGTGCCCGCCACCAGCTCCTTGTTGTCGAGATTGCCGGCGTGAATTCCCGGCGGATTACTGCTCACCCGCCCCGAATCCGCCGGCGGCGCCACCCCGATGCTCCCGAAGAAGGGACGCAGCGGCACCATGATGCCGCCTGCCAGCTCACCGGTCATGCGCACCGTGTCGATCGGGACGATCCGGGTGCGCGGTTCCCCGCACGCATCGCGCATGAAGCCGCTGCAGCCGTTGTAGCCGTAGGGGAGCTTGAGCCGGACGGCGAGGATCCGCACCTCGAGCACGTCCCCCGGTTCGGCGCCCTCGACGTAGATCGGACCGGTCAGGATATGCCCTCCCGGGCCCTTGTCGGTCACCTCGGCCACGATCGCGCGGAGGGATGGCTCGACCCGGTCGGCGGCTACGCCGGCCGCAACCAGGCGGTCGGGGGTCGAGGTGAGGAGCGTCTCGACCTCGATGATGTCTCCCGATGCGATGCGCAACACCGGCTTGGCCAGGGCGGAGTAGTAGCCGTACGCGACGGTGCCGGGCGTGGCGGGAAGGCGGTGGACGGTGGGAGACGACTGCGCGGCGATGACCGACGGAGCCGCGAGCAGGAGGATTGCCCTCATACCAGCGGATTCTAACCCAGCCGTCCCGGGAGCGTTAGCTTAGGCCGCCATGCCATCCTCCCGTCCTCCCGTCCTCCCGCCTGTCAGTTACGTCCGCGGACTCGGTCTTTTCAGCGGCACCATGGCGGTGATCGGTGGAATCATCGGGTCGGGCATCTTCCTGAATCCCGCGATCGTCGCGGCGCGAGTCGGGACCACATCGCTTACGCTGCTGGCCTGGATCCTGGGAGGCGTGGTGGCGCTCCTCGGCGCCTTCATCTACGGAGAGCTCGCGGCCCGCGTGCCTCGAGTGGGTGGCGGATACGCCTACCTGCGGGATGCCTTCGGGCCCTTGCCGGCGTTCCTGTATGCCTGGGCCCTCCTGCTCATCATGGCGACGGGTGCCATCGCCGCGGTGGCCTTCACTTTCGCCAGCTACGCCGGCGCCCTGTTCGGCCTGCCCGAGAGCAGCCTGCCGTTTGTCGCGGCCGGGGCCATCGTATCCCTCACTGTGCTCAACTACGTCGGGGTGCAGCCCGCCGCGTGGACCCAGAACCTCTTCACGGTACTGAAGCTGGCCGCACTGGTCATCCTGATCGGGGCGGGACTGCTGCTGTCTCCCGAGGCATCGAACGTGGTCCCCGCCGGGTTACCTCCCGTCCTCCCGTCCTCCCGTGCTCCCGTCTTGATTGCCCTCGCCACCGCTTTCGTCCCCGTGCTCTTCGCCTACGGCGGCTGGCAGCAGACCAACTTTATCGCGGAAGAGCTGGTCGAGCCGGAGCGCAACCTGCCCCGGGCCCTGGTCCTCGGCGTGGTGGGCGTAGTGGCGGTCTATATCCTCGCGAATATCGCGTATCTGAAGACGCTGGGAGTTGCCGGGCTGGCCGCCAGCACAGCGCCCGCCGCCGACACCATGAGCGCCGTGTTAGGGCCCGCCGGCCGCACCGTGATCAGCGTAGGGATCCTGGCTTCGACCTTCGGCTTCCTCGACCTGGTGATCATGGTCTCGCCCCGGGTCTACCAGGCGATGGCCGCCGACGGCCTGTTCTTCGACTCATTCGCGCGGCTTCACCCTCGTTTTCGTACGCCGGCCGCGGCGATCGTCGCCCAGGGGGCCTGGGCCTGCCTGCTCCTGGCCACCCGCACCTACGGGCAGCTGCTCGACTACGTCACCTTCGCCGACTGGATCTTCTTCGGCACGACGGCGGCGACCCTGGTGGTGTACCGGCGGGGCGACCGGGAGACGAATCGCTCCGGCTTCCGTTTGCCCGGCTATCCCTGGACGCTCCTGGTGTTCATCCTCGCGTCGGCCTACGTCGTCCTCGGCTCGATGCGGTCCAACCCCGGCAACGCCCTCCGGGGCGCGGCGCTGCTCGCGGCCGGCATCCCGGTCTTCCTCTTCTGGTCCGCGTGGAAGAAGCGCGTCCGCTGAGCCGGGCACGCGGCCCAGGATCGGATCGAGAAGCAGGATCCGCCGGATCGCGCTGAGATCCCGCGCGTGGAGCGCCTCGAGGAACGAGCGATCGGACATGGGGACAAGGTAGGACCATCCGCTCTCGGCACGTGGTGATGTGGGTCACACTTCGGCAACGAGTGCATCGATTGTCACTCGCGCCGTCCGAAAACGCTCCAGCCGGCCGCCCCGAATCTCCACGAACCGGAAACCCCTAGAGGTCAGCGCGCGGTGAAAGAGCGCCTGCATCGCCTCCCGCGCGTGGGGACGGTCCCGCTGCGGATCCGAGGTCCAGGGCACGTCGATATCGCACAGGAGGTAGAGGTCGGCGCGGCGGGCGACAGCCAGCTCGGAAATCCACTCCGGGCAGGAGCCGTAGTAGTGCTCGGCATAGACGACGGTGCTGAGCAGGTCGGTATCGAGCAGCAGGAGGCGGCCGGCCCGCTCCAATGCGGCGTCCTGGGCCGCGATCTGTCCCCGGGCGATGGGCTCCACGTCGCCGGCGTCGAGCGGGGCTCCCTTCGACTCGGCGTACTCGCGCACGTATTCCGGCAGCCACACGGCGCCGTAGTGCCGGGCCAGTTCGGCCGCGAGCGTGGTTTTGCCGGTGCACTCCGATCCGATCAGGACAACTTTGCGAGCGAGGCTCTCCACTGGATCCACCCCGAGACGGCCAGGCAAAGAAACACGGCATACTGGATGGCGGTGGGGTACTCGGCTCGGACCAGGAAGAACGGCACCGAAATCAGATTCACTCCCACCCAGATGGCCCAGCATTCCAGAAGCTTCCGCGCCATCATCCACTGCGCCACCAGGCTCACCGACGAAAGCAGCGCATCCACCAGCGGTGCGGGATCGGCGGTATAGTTGCGGAGCAGGTACTCGAGCCCGACGGTCAGCACGCCGGTCACCAGGAGCAGGATGACGCTTAGCCCGGGTGAGGTACGGGAGACCTTGAGCGGGGTGCGCCGCTCGCCGCCGAACAGCCACTCGTACCACCCGTACAGGGCGATGAGCCCGAAAAAGCCCTGCAGCGCCATCAGCGCGAAGAGCTTCTGCTCGTAGAAGTAGATCCCGTACATCGTCACGTTGACCAGCGACGTGGGCCAGCTCCAGACATGCTGCCGGGTGGACAGGAATACCGACAGGATGCCGAACGCCGCCGCGATGACTTCGAATGTGTTCATTCGAGGCCGGAGAGCCGGCGGGTTTCGGGCGGGCGGAACTCGGACATGGCGCGGAGCAGCACGGCCGGATCGCGGTCCACGATCAGCATGCCACGCCGGGTTTCGTGAAAGAAGCGGTCCACCAGCGGATCCGGCGCGGCGCGAAGGAGGCCGGTGTAGTAGTCGGCGCGATTGAGCAATCCGCCGGGCTTTTCGTGCGATCCGCCCCAGGTCCAGATCGCGAACAGATCCTCGAGCGAGCCAATCCCACCCGGCAGCGCCAGGAAGGCGTCGGACAGCTCGGCCAGGGTGTCGTTCCGGGCCTCGAGGCTGGACGCAATGCGCTGTTCGGTGAGCCGGGGATGCGGGGGGATCAGTGCAGCGGTCGACTCGGTGGCCACGCACACCGCAGGGGCGCCGGCGCCGATCACGGCCTCGGCCAGTGCGGCTCCGGCCTTGCTTTCGCTCGCTGGAAAAACCAGGGTGAGCCCGTTGTCGGCGAGCAGCCACCCCACCGACGCCGCGAGCTCCTGGTGCTCGGGCCCTGCCTCGGGGCTCGGATCGGAGAACACGCACACTCGGCGGAGTGCCATCGGGCTGTATAATAAGTGATGCCCACTCGCCGCGAATTCCTCGAGCGCTCCACCGCCGCCGCCGTCGCCGGCGTCCTGGTGCGCCCCGTTCCATCCGACGCGAGCCCGGTCCAGGGCCCGCCCATGCCGCCCTCGATCCAGGCGCTCACCTCGATGCGCCACCTGGCCAGGGCCATTACCGTCGAAGAGCGCCAGGCCCGGATCGCCAAGGCGCGGCGGCTCCTCGAGGCCCAGCGCCTCGACGCGCTCTACCTCACCGGCGGCACATCGCTCAAGTACTTCACCAACATCAGCTGGGGACTCTCCGAGCGCCTTTTGGCGCTGGTGCTCCCCAGGGACGGTCGCGCGTTCGTCGTGTGCCCGGCCTTCGAGCGAGATCGCGCCCTGGAGCAGATCGAGGCCGGGCCGCTCAAAGGCACCGCCGACGTCCTGATCTGGGAGGAGCACGAGGATCCCTACCAGCGCGTGGCCGAGGGGCTCAAGGCAAGCGGTGTCTCCACGGGTCGTCTGGCGGTGGAGGAGACGGTGCGCTACGTCTTCGCCGCCGGCGCGGGAGCGGCGCTCCCAGCCATGCAGGTGGCCAGCGGAACGCCCATCACCGCCGGGTGCCGGATGGTAAAGGATGCCCACGAGCTGGAGCTGATGCGGGTGGCCTCGGCGGTCACCCTCAAGGCGTATGAGGCCGCTTACAAGGCGCTCAAGGATGGCATGACCCAGGACCAATTCGCCGATCTGGTGGCGCTGGCGCACCGTCGTCTCGGATTCACCGGCGGCGCGGGCGTGCAGGTGGGCAAGTATTCCGCGCTGCCCCACGGGTCGGCCACGCCCCAGGTGATCCGTCCGGGCACGATTCTGCTGATTGACGGCGGCTGTTCGGTGGAGGGCTACGCGAGCGACATCAGCCGCACCTTCGTGCTGGGCAGCGCCACCAGCCGGATGAAACAAGTCTTTGAAATCGAGCAGCGGGCCCAGAAAGCGGCGCTCGCCGCGGCGCGTCCCGGCGTGGAGTGCCAGGCCGTGGACGCCGCGGCGCGGAAGGTCATCGTCGACGCCGGTTTCGGGCCGGACTACAAGTACTTCACCCACCGGCTCGGGCACGGGATGGGGATGGACGGACACGAGTGGCCCTACCTGGTGCGGGGGAACACCCTGCCGCTCGAGCCCGGGATGACCTTCAGCGACGAGCCGGGCATCTACATCCCGGGAGAATTCGGCGTACGCCTGGAAGACGACATGGTGATCACCGAGAGCGGTGCCGAGCTGCTCACCCCTACGAGTCCGTCGCTGGAGGATCCGTTCGGGCGATGACCCGAATTGGCGCGCTACCTACGGCAGGGTGAATACCCTCGCGTGCCCCCAGTCCTGCAGATTGAGAGTGCCGCGAACCGCGCCCGTGAGGTAGTCCACAATCACGAGCCGTCCCGGCTCCGGGTTGAAGTCCTGCCGAATATGGGTGCTGCCAGCGGTCACAAACAACTCGGTTGCAGTAGGAGAGAAGGCGACGTGCGTGGTGGCCGGCGGAACGGATGAGGTCGACAGCGACCTCAGATCGACAATCCTTCCTGGTTGAAGGCCCGCCCCCAGAACGGGTAAGAGACCGGTCGGTGCCGTGGGCGGGTCACCGGGATCCGGGAGGACCACCATCGAGCCATCGTGAGAGGAAACGGCTGCTCCAAAGCCCTGGCGCGACCGAACGGCACTGTACCCATTCGAGGCCAAATCGTACACCCCGATGGTGTTATTCCCGGCGGCATAGAAGGACAAGCCAGAAGCCCTCGCGACGCTCCAGATCTGGGTGGAACCCGGCGGGGGAGGAATGACCCTCAGCACCTCGAACGACACACCGGTTCGAAGGACATACACCGAGTCACGAATTAGATCGTCGTCGGCCGTGCGGGTGCCGATTACCACGAGTGTATCCGCCGCCGCCGATCCAGACAGGGTGGTCATCCCTGAGGACAGGATGGGCCCCCAGAACCCTCGGACCTCACGGGTTGTGATGTCCAGTACCGCAATACCAGTTGTGGTTCCCTGCGCTGCAGGATTCACGTAGAGCACTACACCGTCACTACTGACGGCAAGAGCGTCGGATCCCGGAATGAGCTTGACACCGCTGTAGGAGGGGATTGTTCCTTGGGGCGTGGCTTGGTCGAGTGCCCAGAATAGTTGCCGTTCGTTCAGGTCGACAGCGACGAGCTTCCAGCTATTGTCTGGATACTTGCCGGAGAAAAACAATCGCTTCCCATCGCGACCCACCACCGACCCATGCACGGGGTATGCTCTCGGGCCGATCTCCCCGACTACGGCGGGCGTCTTCGAGTCGACCAGCAGCAACCTGCCGCTTTCTAGCCCCACTAGAATCAGGTCGGCTGCTCTAAGGTTCGGCTCGACCGGGCCACCGCACCCACCACAAAGGAGCAGGGCGATTCCGACTATCAATACACCCTCCAACCGGCAACGGTACGGCATGGCCTCAGTAGTCTTTCCGGAGATCCAGGAATTTAGAACTGACAGGCCGGAGCCGATGGACTGACCGTCACGCTCTTGGTCGCGACGTTGCTGGCTCCACCCACCCAGTCTACCGCTTGGACCTTTACCGTGAAGTTTGACCCTGCATTTGTGAATGTAAGTTGATTGCTGCTTTCACTTACTGGCGCATTGTTGACCCACCAAGCGTATGTGTAGGGGGCCACTCCCCCGATGGGACTGGCAGTCCAAAGACACGTCCACCCGGGCCTGACGGACGAAGGACCGCTTACGGTAACAGTCGGCGATGGTGCGACTGCCCGATACGCATCCAGTTTGCCACAGCCGTACTCGCTAGCCGATCCCCAGGGAATCGCGGCCAGGCAGAGACGATTTCTGACCTGCCATTCGTAGAGTTGTGGCCGCGCCGAAAGGAGCAGTGCCGCGACAGCTGCTACCTCGGCAGTGGCAGCCGACGTGCCACCAAACGTGCTGGTGTAGTTGAGGGCTCCGCCACTCGGCCCGTCGTTGCAGCCAGGGGTGCCCCAGAGATCGGTCGTTACCACGTCGCCCTCGCAGCGAATGGGGCTGGGACTGGATGGCGCCACCAAGTCCAATTCCGAGCCAAAATTCGAATAGGCTGCACGCGGGCCGTTCTTCGTGATGGCTCCGACTGCGATGACGCCGCTCAGGTTTGCCGGATAGTTCACTGACGCGTTGTTGTTCCCGGCGGCGAAAACAACGACGGTGCCCTTCCCGCCTCGACCCAGTGTACGCGCGTTGTTGATGGCATTGGTGATTGCCTGACTTGGTGCTCCACCACCCCAGCTATTGCTGATGACATCGCTTGCTGCGAACTGCCAGGCCCAGTTGATAACCTCCGCAATCTGTGCGTCCGTTGCGACGGCGTCACCACGGAAGATTCGCCCCACGCGAGCAATCACAAAAGGAGCGATTCCCGAGACGCCTTGGGTGTTGTGTTCCGCCCAAATGAGCCCCGCGATATGGGTTCCGTGGGAATCAGCACCATACGGATTGAAGGCATGGTCAGGTTGACCGGGGACCGCCATGGGATCGTATCCGAGAGCCCCCACAAAACCCGGGCCGATCCCGTAGTCCTGGTGTTCGATGTCGATGCCATCGTCGATCACGGCCAACTTGATCGCCGAGGATCCCTTGGTGACGTCCCATGCTGGTTCTGCATTGATATCAACGCGGGAGCCGTTGTAGAAGATCGTGTTCTTCAGATGAAACTGGAGGTAGTAGTATGGATCGCTCGGGACGAACGCCCGTTGCACATTCGAGATTCGAGTGGGATTGGCCCACAGGACGAGAGGATGTCGATCGAGCAGTGCCGCAATCGCGAGAGGGCGGACTCCAGGCTCGCGCGGATATTGGTACGCATGTTCGAAGAAGCCCGAGTCGGGGTGCGGCGGACGGATCAACTGCAGACCCAAACTAGCTGCGATGGAATCAATCTGGGGCTGCGTCGTTGAGCGTTTGAACTGCACGGAAACACGATTTGTTGGAATAAACGACGTCGTGGTGCCTGGAAGCCGATAAGATGGCTGGGCGAACCGCACTTGCGGCAAAGCGCGAATGGCTGACGCTGCACGCTCTTGGGCGCTCGCATCAGCCCCAGACAGCCGTGCGATCCAGTGGCCTGGCAGCCAGGGAATGGCCTCAAGCTGCGCTGGAGCGACGCCATTCGCCTGCAGTGCGACCTGAACACTTGCGCCCAGGTCCGGTGCGTCAATGTCGAAGATCACGGCATCGAGCGCCGGCTCGAGCCTGATCTTCTGGCCCTCGTAGTAATAGAACGTGGAGTCCCAGGAAACCGATGTCTGGAGCGAGAGACTCGGTTGAGTAATAGTTTGGAGCGAAGACTCTCGATCTTCACAGGCACCCACCCATGAGGTAAGGACAATAATTCCGAGAGTCAGCTTGGACCTCATGGAAGCCGGCATACGTCCTCCTGTTATGGAGCGGCAGAGCACGAGCGTCATCAGCTCGAGAGTATCAGTCAGGTCAGATCCGAGCTCTCCTAGGCGCACGGTGCGCCACCTACTCCGGGCTCTGACCCGTCATGGTTTGGCGACGCCGGGTAGCCCTGGTTGCTCGGAATGAAGGCGAGAACGACAGTTACTAAACTCGTCTATCCCAACCTAAGCGATGCGGGGTATCACGCGGGAGACGACTATAGGTCCTTATAGGAGGTTCTGGGACCGGCCTCATGATTGGAACCCTGACCGGGGCGGGTCAGAGAAACGACGACAGCACAACAGCTCGCGGGCGCGGCGAGTTTCCCGCCATGAACAAGCCGATCGGCGGGAGGGCGATTGAGCGGCAGGCCCGCTGCGCGGCGATGGCCCGCACTTGGCGTGCGGCTGGAAGACGACATGGTGACGGAGAGCGGTGCCGAGCTGCTCACCCCGACGAGTCCGTCGCTGGAGGATCCGTTCGCCGTGTCTCCTGAGCGAAGCGAAGGGGCCAATCTCACTCGACCCGAATACTCGACATCGGATCGATCCGGGCCGCCCGGGCCGCGGGCAGCATGGCCGCGACGAGCACCGCCGCGGCCATGACCGCGATCGCGATCAGAAACGCCGGCGGATCGATGGGACGGACCCGGAAAAGGAATCCCTGCAGCAGCCGGGTTAGGCCGATCGCTCCGATCAGGCCGGCGGCCAGGCCGATCCCCAGCACGATCATCCCTTGCTTCATCACCAGGCCGTAGATGGTGCGCCGGCCCGCTCCCATCGCCATCCGGATGCCCAGCTCCTTCGTCCGCGATCGCACGGTGAACGCCAGCGTCCCGTAGAGTCCGATCGCCGAGAGGGCCAGCGCCGCGCCGGCAAAGGCTCCGATCAGGAGGAGCTGGAATCGCGGACCGGCCCGGCTCGCCTCGATGCGCGATTCCATCGTCGAGAGCTCGGAGACCGGAAACGGGAAACCCGCTCGACCCACCGCCCGGCGGATGTCGGTACCCAGTGCAGCCGGGTCCCTGTCGCTCGCCACGAGTACGTGGGGAGCGCCATGCGTCTGGGTGTATGGAACGTAGATCGCGGGACCGATCCCATCCTCGACCCGCCCCTGCACCACGTCGGCCACTACGCCGATCACCTCGAGCGTCCCGCCGGCGCCGGCATCGTCCGGAAGTCGGATCTGAGCGCCGATCGGATCCCGATCGGCCAGCACCGCCCGCGCGAAGGACTGGTTGACGATGGCCACCGGTCGCGATTCGGGCTGGTCCGACGTATCGAACGATCTCCCCCGAACCACCCCGATCCCCGATACTTCGAAGAAGCCCGGCGTGACCGCGTACCCGGGAACGCCTTCATTGGATGCCTCGCCGACCTGCTCCGCCCGTTCGACCCTCGGCTTCCAGCTCGGCGTCTGGAACGGGAGATTGGAAGCCGCCGCCGCCGAGGTCACCCCGGGAATGGACCGCACGGCGTCGAGCAGTCGGTCCCATGCCTCCCAGGGGCGCTCCGTCTTGAGCGGCACCCGAAAGGCCACCAGTCGCGCCGGCTCGAATCCGAGATGCTCGGTGCGGAGCTGCATGAAGGAGCGGAACAGCAGGCTGGCCCCGATGCCCAGCACCAGGGCGAGCGCGAGCTGAACGGCCGCGAGCCCGGTCCGAAGCCGGTTGCCTCTCTGGGTCATGGACTGGATCGAGGATCGCAGGGTAGCCAGCAGGTCCACTCCACCCGATCGCACCGCCGGCACGATCCCGATCGTCACTCCTACGAGGATCGAGAGCAGCACCCCGGCCGCCGCCACCCGGGGGTTCACGCCCACCTCCTCGATCCGCGGCAGCGACGCCGGGCCGAACCGGCGAAATGCCGCCACGCCGGCCTCGGCAATCCCGAGGCCGAGTACGCCCCCTGCCAGCGCCAGTGACACACTCTCCGCGACCAGGCCCCCGCCCAGCCTCATTCGGCCGGCGCCCAGGGCTCGCCGCAGCGCCAGCTCCCCTTCCCGCTCGAGGCCTCGCACCAGCAGCAGATTGGCCGCGTTGGTACCGGCCAGCACCAGCAACAACAGCGCGGCACCGAGGAGAATCAGCATGGGGCCGCCTGCGCTGCCCACGGTCTCGTCGCGCAGCGAGTTGACGCCGATCCCCAGCGGCGTCCCGTCGGGCAGGAGATTGCCGGCACGCTCGTCCTGAACCAGCTGCGCCTGCGCCACCGCGAGGTCGGCACGGGCCTGCTCGATTGAGACCCCGGCGTCGAGTCTCGCCAGCACGCGGACGTTGCGTCGCTGGCGCGCCTGGTAACGGCGATCTGCGGGATCGAGGTGCATCCAGAACTCGACCTCCGAGCCCACCAGCGCGGCCGGCTGATGGAAGTCGCGCGGCAGGACTCCTACGACGATGAAGCTTCCGAATGATCCGGAACCATCCAGCCGCTTGCCCACCACCTGAGGATCGCCTCCGAACCGGTGCTGCCAGACGTCGTGGGTGATCAGGGTTCCCCAGCCACCCCCGCCGGGCGTCCAGTAGTCGCTGGGCAGCAGCAGCCGGCCGAGAATCGGCTTGACCGACAACATCTCGAAGAATCCCGCGGTCACATTGGCCACCTGCAGCAGCTCGGGGCCGTTGCCCTGGTCCGGAGCAACCCAGGTCGAGCGCTCCAGCGAGGCGGCCCGCTGCACCACCTTTCCGCGGGCCACGAGATCGTTGAGGTTGGGCATCGACATAGCTGCGAGGCGCTGCAATCCGTCCCGTTCACCGACCCATTCCTGACCCGGAGTGGTGTTGCCGAGCACCACCACGCGATCGGCATCGGGATACGGGAGCGCCCGGATGAGCATCGTGTCGACGACGCTGTAGATCGTGGTCGTCGCGCCGATGCCGAGGCCGAGGGTCAGCACGACCACCGCCGCATAACCGGGCCGCCGTAACAAGCTTCGCCAGGTTTGCCGAAGTTCCGTTACGAGGCCGTGCATGAGTCCTCCGGAATGGGCCGCCTTGGCGGGCCGAGCCGGCCGGGGAAAGGCGCGGGACCACCACCACCGAGCCAGAGATTCCACAACGTCCGCAGTATGGCCGAGTCGAACCCGGAGTGTGCGACCCTGCTGTGTCACGCGGCGGTGGAACGCTTCCTCGATGTCGCCGCGGAGGACTTCTGCATCTGGGCCGATGATCAGGCGTGCCAGGGCCCGGCTGAGCAGCGGAGGTCGTGCAGGCGAATCGCCGCTCATCGCCGGCGCGGCCGCGAGGCGGGTGCTCCGTCTGCAGGCGTCAGGTCGAGGCGTGGGAGCACGCCTCGGGACATCTCGGTCAACGCATGAACGGAGCGGGTCAGCTCCCGGGTACCGGCCGGTTCCAGCCGGTAGAGTCGCTTGCGCCGCCCGCCTCGTTCGGCGGTCGGTTCGCCCAGGCGACTGGTGACGAGTCCCCGCTTGGATAACCGGTCGAGCGCGGTGTAGACGGCGCCGGCCGAGATTGAGCGGCCGGTGCGTTGTTCGATCAGCTCACGGATCGGTACACCGTAGGCGTCGGGCTCGTCGAGCGCGGTC
>Ga0070699_100001384_pt1 | contig 22280 bp, 18 predicted proteins | sample KBSK1503metaG_FD_65473 | JGI IMG/M metagenome (GOLD analysis project Ga0070699, IMG submission 65473) | Corn, switchgrass and miscanthus rhizosphere microbial communities from Kellogg Biological Station, Michigan, USA - KBS K1-50-3 metaG | ecosystem: Host-associated > Plants > Roots >...
CGCAGTATCAACGAGTGTGAGTCGAGATAAATTGGCTCGTCCTCACGTCCTTTCATCAGCAGATAGGCAACCTCGTTGTGACGTTGCGGTGGCTTGACGATTCCGACCATCGGGATTGCTTCAAGCCCGAGCTCGCTCGTCGCACTCGCCGCTGCGTTGAGTTGTGCTTTGCCGCCGTCGATCATGATCAGATCGGGTAACGGCTTTCCTTCTTCAAGCAGGCGCCGGTATCGACGCGTTACTACCTCGTGCATCGACGCCACGTCGTTCGCCCCTTCGACACTCCTGATCCTGAACTTGCGATACTCCGCTCGATTCATCTTCCCGTTGTCGCAAACAACCATGCCTGCCACGTTTTCAGCACCCTGGATGTGCGAGATGTCAAACGACTCGATCCGCGCCGGAAAGTGCGGCAGCTCCAGCGTCTCCTGCAACTCCTCGAGCACGCGCTTCATGTCAGGCTTCAAAATGCGGAAGCGCTGTTCGAATGCGAGCTTCGCATTCTTATCGACGAGATCGATCAGGTCGCGCTTCTCGCCTCGCTGCGGATCGAAGATCTTCACGCGACGACCCTTGCGCTTCGTCAGTGCTTTCTCGAGCAGCTCACGATCATTGAAGTCAACCGGCACGTAGATCTCGCGCGGTACGTAGTCTGATGCGTAGTACTGCGCCAGCACGTCGCTCAGAAACTCAGCCGGATCGAAGTCGTCTTCAGGCAAGTCTTCCCAGAAGAACTCGCGACGACCGACGATGTTGCCTTCACGCATCGTAAAGAGTTGTAGCGCGACCCGTTGTCCTTCACGGTAATAGCCGAAGATGTCGATATCGCTTTCGGAAGTGGTCGCCATCTTCTGTTGTTCCGAAAGCCGGTTGACAGTCTTGCGCAGGTCTCGATACTTAGCCGCCAGCTCGTAGTGCATCGCGTCCGACGCTTCAAACATGCGGCCCTCGAGCTCGTGGGCCAGTTCTGTATTTCGTCCTTCAAGCAACAACCTGACGTCGCGTACTGCTTCCTGATACTGTTCCGGCGTACACAATCCCTTGACGCACGGACCAAGGCAGCGTTTGATGTGATACTCGAGACACGGTCGCGGCGCCTTGCCGTCAATCTCGATGTCGCAAGTGCGCAACTGAAATGTGCGGTTGATCAGATCGATGGTCCGGCGGGCGAGACTGGCCGGCAGAAACGGTCCGAAGTAGAGTGCGCCGTCGCGTTGAATGCGACGCGTGATGACGACCTTCGGAAACGGTTCATTGATCGTGAGCTTCAGGTGTGGGTACGACTTGTCGTCCTGGAGTTTGATGTTGTAACGCGGCTTGTGTTGTTTGACGAGCGACGCTTCGAGAATTAACGCTTCAACTTCGTTGTCAGTGACGATGAATTCGAGATCGGCGATCTGTCCGACGAGCGCGTCGGTTTTGCGGTCAAACGGCCGGGCGCGAAAGTAGGAACGCACGCGGCTGCGCAGGTTCTTCGCCTTGCCGACATAGATCACCTTTCCCGCGGCATCTTTGTGCAGATAGACGCCGGGCGAAGTCGGAATTTCTTTGAGTTTTGCTTCAAGCGACACGATCTTTAGATGCTATTCTAGCTGAGAGAAATGCATTTTCCACTTAGCCTGCCCGCAAACAAACCGTTTGACGCTGTTGGTTTCGGGCTCAATGCCGTCGATCACCTGATCGTTGTGCCCGAGTACCCGGCCTTCGATACGAAGCTGCGATTGCTGGAGCACAAGCAGTCGGCGGGCGGTCAAACAGCGAGCGCCATGGTCGCGCTGCGACGTCTCGGACTGAAGACTGCATACGCCGGACGTTTCGGATCCGATCCGGAAGGTCTCTTCGGCTTCCAGACGTTGAAAGACGACGACGTCAACCTTGACTTTGCGCAGATCATCGAAGGCGCCCATAACCAGATCGCGTTTATCACGATCGACGCCCGCAGCGGCGAGCGGACGATCGTTTGGGATCGCGATGATCGCCTCGCGTACCGGCGTGAAGAAGCGCCGGTTGAGTTTGGACCACTGGGGAAGGTGTTGCACCTCGATGCGCACGATCCGCCCGCGTGCGTGCGCGTCGCCCAGGCAGCACGCGCGTCCGGCACGATCGTTTCGGCTGACATCGACAACGTTTACGACGGTCTGCCCGAGTTGCTTCCGTTGATCGATATATTAATCGGATCGAAAGAGTTTCCGCGACGTGTCACCGGAATTGTCGACGAACGGGCGGCCCTCGTGGAATTGAAGGCGCGCTACGGTTGTGCGATAACGGGCATGACCGTTGGCGCCGCGGGCGCAGTTGTCTACCTCGACGGCAGCTTTATCGAGTCACCCGGCTTCGCCGCGCCTGGCGGTTGTCGCGATACGACGGGTGCGGGCGACGCGTTTCACGGCGGCTTTCTCTACGGACTGCTCACCGGCGAAGATCTCGAAACGAGCCTGAAGCTGGGCAATACCGTCGCCGCCATCAAGTGCAGCGCCCTCGGCGCGCGCACCGCTTTGCCGACAAAGTCCGAACTCGCTTCGTTCCTGGCGCACAGATCGGTTATATAATCCGTGTTATCCGCGGCCTAACTTTTCTTCGAGGGAAAAAATGAAACTCTTCTTACTTGCAGTGACTCTGCTGCTTCTGATCTGGGCCCCTGTCCAACGACCCATGTCAGCGGATATCGTTTTCAAGAACGGCAACGTTTATACCGCGAACGACAAAGCGCCGCGCGCGCAGGCGATCGCCGTCAAAGCCGACCGTATAGTTTTTGTCGGATCAAACGAAGCGGCGCAGAAGTTCGTCGGCCCAAATACGCGCGTGGTCGATCTCAAAGGCAAGACTGTGCTGCCCGGTTTTACTGATTCGCACCAGCATCTCTCCGGTGTCGGACAGCGCGAGATGACCCTCAATCTCGAAGGCACCAGCAGTCTCGGAGACTTGCTCGCGAAAGTGAAAGCACGAGTGGACCAGACAAAACCGGGCGAGTGGGTAACCGGACGTGGCTGGATCGAGACTCACTGGCAACCGCCGGTGTTTCCGACGCGCTGGGATCTCGACAAAGTTTCGCCGAACAATCCCGTGATCCTTGGACGTGCCGACGGTCACGGCGCAGTTGCCAACAGTGCCGCACTCAAACTCGCCGGCGTCGATCAAAACACGCCCAATCCGTTCGGCGGCGAGATCTCGAAAGATAAACAGAGTGGCGAGCCGAACGGCATGTTGCTCGACGCGGCGCAGGGTTTGGTGCGACGTCGCGTGCCGCCAACTTCGGCCGAAGACGCCGAGCGTGCGGTCGTGTTGGGAGTGAAGCGAGACATCGAGCTCGGCTGGACGCAGATCCAGGATGCGGGCGGCAGTTATGACGAAGTCGATATCTTCAAAAAACTTTACGCGGCCGGAGCGATCAAGTTGCGCATCTACAAAGCGGTGTATGGACCAGGACCAAACGCTACTCGGTTGCTCAACGAAGGCGCAACGATCGGCGCCTTTGAAAATCGTCTCAACGTGAGGACGATCAAGGTCGTGTCCGACGGCGCGCTGGGTTCGCGTGGCGCGGCGTTGCTTGGGCCATACTCAGACGCGCCTGACACGTCCGGATTTTTGACTGTCAAAGCGGAAGAATTGCGACCGATGCTGGTTGACGCGTTGCGCAAGGGCATTCAAGTCGAGACGCATGCGATCGGCGATCGCGCGAATCGCTTCATACTCGACGAATATGAAGCGGCGTTCAAAGCCGTGCCTGCGGGACAGCGTAAAGTTGCCGAGCCGCGCTGGCGCGTCGAGCATGCGCAGATCGTCAACCCGGCAGACATCCCACGCTTCGCGAAACTCGGAGTGATTCCCTCGATGCAGCCGTCGCACGCGATCGGCGATCTCTTCTTTGCGCCGAGTCGACTCGGAATTGATCGTCTCGCAGGCGCTTACGCGTGGGAGAGTTTCATCAAGTCGGGCGTGGTTGTGCCGGGCGGATCAGACGCGCCGGTTGAACGCGGCGAACCGATGATCGAGTTTTACGCAGCCGTTGCGCGCAAAGATCAGAAGGGCTTTTCGGGCGCAGGCTGGCATCCGGAAGAAGCTGTCACGCGCGCGCAAGCGCTGAAGATGTTCACACTCTGGCCCGCGTATGCTGCGTTTGAAGAAAAACTGCGCGGCTCGATTGAAACCGGCAAACTCGCCGATCTTACGATCCTCTCCGCCGACATCATGACCATTCCTGAGCTGGAGATCCTGAAGACGCGCTGCGTGATGACCGTGATTAACGGTGAGGTTGTGTATGAAACAAACAACACTGATTAGAGGAGTAGTTTTTGACAGGATGCACAAGATTTTCAGGATTAACAGAATCCTCTTCATCCTGTGACATCGTGTTAATCCTGTCTAATAGAAGGTAACGCTATGAAAACCCGTCGCGATTTTCTGTCATTAGGTTTGGCTGCGGTTACGGTACCGGCAATTGGCGCGTTGTTCAAAGAAGTTGAGGCCGCGGGTCGGAGCGTCGCGCATCTCACACCGGAACAGGCCGCGATGGATGAAGACTACTGGTCCATCATCCAGAATTCATTCACCGTCACGCGTGGCATCGTGAATCTCAACAACGGCGGCGTCTCACCGAGCCCGCGCATCGTTACTGAAGCGCTCGTGCGTTACATCTGGCAACAGGAAGATGCGACGGCGTACACGATGTGGCAGCTACTCGAGCCGCAATCGGAAACCATTCGCACCGGACTCGCGGAAATGTTTGGCTGCGATCGCGAGGAGATCGCGATCACGCGCAACGCTTCAGAGTCGCTCGAAATCCTTTTGATGGGAATGGATTTCAAACCGGGCGACGAGATACTCACGACCACGCAGGATTATCCGCGCATGCTGACGACCTTGCGCCAGCGTGAGCGTCGCGAGGGTCTGGTGTTGAAGCTGGTGAAGATTCCAATCCCGCCGCAGAACCTCAGCGAGATCACAGCAGCGTTCGAAAAAGGGATCACGAGTCGAACAAAGCTGATCCTCGTTTCACACCAGGTGAACATCACGGGACAGATCACGCCGGTGAAACAGATCTGCGACCTCGCGCGCGCGAAGGGAATCGAGACGATCGTCGATGGCGCGCACTCATACGCGCAGTTTGATTTCCAACAGAAAGATCTCGGTTGCGATTACTTCGGCACGAGTCTGCACAAGTGGCTTTACGCGCCGAAAGGAACCGGACTGCTCTACGTCAAGCGCGACAAGATCGAGAAGCTCTGGTCCTTGATGGCGGCGGAGTCGAAGCAGGCCGGGGATATTCGTAAGTTTGAAGAGATCGGAACACACTCGGCGGCGCCGCGACTCGCGATCGGTGAAGCGCTGCTGTTTCACAACGGCCTGGGCGGCAAACGCAAGGAAGCGCGGCTCCGGTACTTGTCGCGCTACTGGATGAACCGTTTGAAAGATATTCCGAAGATTAGTTTCAATACTTCGTTCGATCCGAATCAGTCGTGTGCGATCGCAAACGTGAATGTCGAAGGCGTGGATCCGGTGGCGATCGGAGGTTACCTGTTCAACAAGCATCGTGTGTTTACGACACCGATCGTTCACGAGGAGTTCAAGGGTCTTCGGATCACGCCAAACGTTTACACGACGCTCGGCGAACTCGATCGATTCTGTGGCCTGATGGAATCGATCGCGCGCAAAGGCCTGCCCACGTAAGACGGTTTCACGCAAAGACGCAAAGAAAAGCGGAAAGGCGCAAAGGGTTTTGTAGCGCCTTTGCGTCTTCCTTTGCGCCTTTGCGTGAAACTGGTTTTTGCTTGAACCTCCCCTATCGTGCAGCCGTAAAGCAGATGGTGCTAGAATGCGAAGCGGTGGAGGTTTTTAATCATGGAAGAAGGTCGTGACCCCGTTCGTGAAGTCGCAGAGGCTGTTTGCGATGGGCTGCGGCAAATCGGTAATGTTTCTTACGCGATTTTGCCCAAAGATTTGGCCCACGCCCTCGGCGACGTCAAAAAGGCCGTGCTCAGCCAGATTCGTTGCGTCGTCGATTGGGAAACGAATTGGATCGACGAACGTGTCGCCGCCGGCGACCGGCTGCGGGAAGAGTGGCAGCAAAAGTGTAGGCAAACCTAAATGGAAGTCTTACTGGCAGAAGAATTCGGTTTCTGTTTCGGCGTCGAGCGTGCCGTCGAAATGGTCGAAGAAGCAGTCGAAGAAGGCGTGCGCCCGATCCGTTCACTTGGACCACTGATTCATAACGCGCAGGAGATGGAGCGACTCGGTGCGCGCGGTGTTTCGACGATCGACTCACCGGATGAAGCCGGTGCGGACACCATCGCCGTGATTCGCGCACACGGCGTCACACCGCAAGTGCAGCGCGAGTTGGAAGACCGCGCCGCGAAAGTGATCGATGCGACCTGTCCGTTTGTCACCCGAGTACAGCATCTCGCCGAACGAGCCGCGCGTACCGGACGCGATGTCGTCGTCGCCGGTAATCCGGATCATCCGGAGATGATCGGCGTCGTTGGTTATGCGCCAAACAATACTTATGTCGTGCGCGACGCAAGTGAAGTAGCTTCACTTCCACACTTGCGCGAGCCGTTAGTGGTCTCACAAACGACGATCAAGTTGCAGACATTTTTGGAAGTTGCAGAAGCAGTGCGCGAGAAAGCCGACACCGAGCCGCAAGTAGTGAACACGATCTGCTCGGCGACACGCGATCGACAAGACGCCGCACGCGCGCTCGCTGGACAAGTCGATGCTTTCTACGTTATTGGCGGACGCCACTCGTCAAACAGCGTCAAGTTGTTGGCGGTTTGCCAGGAGCAATGCGCGAAGAGTTTTCTGATCGAAACTCCGGCTGAGATAAATCCCGCTGATTTGAAGGACGTGAAAAAGGTTGGCGTAACGGCCGGCGCTTCCACTCCCAACTGGCTCATCGATCAAGTCGTCGAACGATTGCATCAACTGAGCTAAAAAAGCGGGGGCAAGCCCCTCTTCCTGACTTGTTCTATTGGTTGGGCCTCACAACATCTCGTCGGCTTGATCGAGCGCGTTCACTATCTGACGAGCTTCCTCCGAGCCATACTCTACTACCTGTCGTCGCAACGCAGAGCGTGCGGTTTCGGAATCAACCGGATCGTTGAGTAGCGCAGCCAGTATTGAGATGGGGCAGCGCGCGAGTGCTTCATTGGCAAGTTCGCGGACAATTGTGTATTCAGAACGCGCGAGCTCGCAGATCTCGCTTGGCGGAAAGCGTGAAGTCAGCGCATCGGCGAGTAGATCGATGCGGCGATAGTCCTTTTGCTTTTCCGCACGCTTGACGAGTTGCGTGAAGACCTCGGCCGACTCCGTTTTTTCCAGCAACACTGCGGCGCAGGTGTCGGCAATCGATTTCAGTTTCCCGCCTTTTTCCGGGTCGAGGGCATCGACCTTTTCCGCGGCGCGATCGTCGAGTGCGGCGAGAAAACGGCTGAGTTCGAGATCGGCGCGCGCGTCGTAGTGGAAATTGCGCGCAGTTGTGCCTGCCTGCAAAGCTCGCTCGACTAGTCCGCGCGTCGCGGGACGCAACTCAGACCAGGCGGAGGCTATACGGCTGCCGAAATCGTCGATCCTCATAAATTCGGCGTACTATACGCCAAAGACGGCGAAAGATGAAATTAGCCGCGGGTTAAGATGAAACGTTGTGATCCTTGATTTCGACGATGGTGGGAAAGGGGATCTTAACGATCTGGCCGTTGGCGCATTCGATCTTCACGCTGGGAGTGGTGAGCGCCTGGGTGGTCTTCATACTTTTCACTGTTCCGCGCACTCGCCGGCCATCGGTTGTAATAATCTCGACGTTGTCTTTGCCGTAAAGCGGTTGCAGCGCCGCGAGTGCCTTGGTTATTTCCACCGTTCACTTCCTCCCTGGGTCAAATTATTGCTTTTAGTGGACTGGAAGTCCATCGCACGAGCCGCATGCAACCGGAATACATTATTTGGCGTATAGAACCTGTCCGTGTATTCTTCGACTAAACGTTAACAATAGGTGGATCTCAAATGTCGCAGCCTTCGGAAATAACCTGCTCAAACTGCCATTCGAGGATGCCGTCTGACCTTCGCTTTTGTCGAAATTGCGGATTCCGACTGCCTCAAAGCATGGCGGGGTTTGGTGAAAGCGGATACGCCGGCAGTGACGAACTGCCTACTGTCACTCCTTTGCCCACACCACCCAAAAAGAAACGTCGTTTCAGCGGAATGTCGTGGATCTTTGTGGGCTTGCTCGTCTTCTTCGTTGCCGCGGCGGCATTCACCGCGATCGTGGCGCCAAAGCGGAGTAGTGGGAGTTTTGGTGTGACGCAGGCGCCGGTGATTAAGTCGTATCTCGGCGTCGATGAGTTCAATAACACTGACGACGGCGTGATCTTTGAATCCGTGAGCACTCCGGGCGGACCGGCCGATAAAGCGGGACTGGTTGGCGGTGACGTGATTCTGAGTTTCGACGGCCAACAGATTCACGATGAAGATCAGATGAATGAGCTCATGTCTCAAACTCCGGTCGGAAAGACTGTCGATATCGAGTACATGAGAGATGGGCAAAAGAAGACCACTAAGCTAACGACGATTTCCCTGGACGAATTCAGACGCCTGGGTCGTGAGTTTGATCGGCGTCCGGAAGGCCGAGGCGTGTTTGGCTATGAAGACGATGCGGAGACGGTGGATGTGCCGGGAATGAAGATCCACGGTGTGAAGTTACGCCAGGTTTACCGCAACCAGCCGGCGGATATTGCGGGGGTTAAAAGCGGCGATATCGTGATTGAGATGGATGGAGTTCCGATCCGCACGCCGGAGGAGTTTTTGATGCGCGTGCGTCGTGCGTTGCCTTACAGCACCGTGAAGCTGGTCGTGATGCGTCCGAAAGCTGCACCTGAAGGTGAGCCTCAAACTGAAGGTGAAACTCAGCCACAGCCATTGGAGAAACTCGAGATTCCGGTGCGATTCGGAAAACGGTAACGCCGATAACGCGGATAGAAATCCGGATTTTTATCCGTGTTGTCTGTGGCCTTATTCTCCCAACACATAATTGCGCAGCCGCGCTTCCATCTCCAGTTTCATATCGTCACGCTGTTCTTCAGTCTCATCCGGTTCAAACGTTTCAAACAGCGCATACTGCGTTTGTCCCAGCAGCCGTAATTCCCATGCTTCGCGATTGTTGTGTGAAAGGCGCGAGAACCACAGCGCGTCAACCCCCGATTCTTTGATCGGTATATTAGCGAGCAACTGTGGGTCGTGTTTGTCGAGCATGGCCTGGGTCGCGGGTCGCAGCAGCACACTTCGCAAATGCCAACCGTGTTTGCGGTAGGTCGCCGCCACTTCCATAAACAGATCGACACTCGTCATAACAAATCACTTATAGCCTGCGGAGCCTAGCACAGTTCGCGCCGGTTGACCGCCAGAATCAGCCGCCACTATCATCGCTTGCGCTTCGATGTATCTTCCAAGTCTGATTTTGATTTTTGTTGTAAGCGGGGTGATGCCAGAACTGCGGAACATGTCAACAGAGCCAATGATTTCAAACTCGATTCGCGAATCGAAGGACTTCACCGAACCGACTCCTTTTTACGAAGCACTCGCGAAGGCCCTCAAAAAACGCAAAATAAAAATCGACAACGTTTGCCCTCCGGCCGACCCGGTGTCGCGGCGCATCCTTGAAGAGTACGGCGCGATATTCGTCGCCGACAAAAAGGTGACGCCGCCGCCTGTCTGCATCTTTACCACTGAGGAACAAGTCACAAGGTTTCAGGACGCGGCGGGTTTTGAAGCGGAAGTGATTGGCTTTGACGAAGTTGAGCTGCAACCCGAAGCACTCAAGAAACTGAACAAAGCACGTGCGGACGCGCAGAAGGAAGGTCTCGACATCACTCCGCGCGACGGTGCTGAAGCTGCCCGGCGTAATTACGAAGACAGTGTTCGTTTATGGAATTCGCGTTTCGAGCCGGCGCTTGATTACTGGCTCGCGCAGGGACGTCTCACCGCCGAACAGGTGGCGCGCTTGCGCAGCCTGCCACTCTCACAACAGATCGCTGAAGTGTTGGAACTGGAAAAAACAGGCATTTACTTCAGCAAAGATCTATCAAAGTCGATTCTTTACTCGATCGCCGCGCCTGGCACGTCGCAACACATTGCGATGCTCGCGTTTGATGTGAATGAGTTTGAGAATCCGCGTGTGCGTGAAATCATGGCGAAGCATGGTTGGTTTCAAACTGTGCTCAGCGATCTGCCGCACTTCACTTTTCTCGGATTGAAAGAGAAGGACCTGCCAAAGCACGGACTCCGCAGCCTCGAAATTAATGGACAGATGTTCTGGATTCCGAACGTGCCGGGCGTTCATCCCGGGTTAGATAAATAGAACGACTGATGTTCGCGAATGAACGCTGATCTTACCCATGTTCATTCGCAAAAATCCGTGATAAACTGACGCCCTCTTTCCCCCGGCCCAACAAAAAGCGAAATTGACTTGGCGACCTTTTAACCCGAGGAAGGTCCGATATGGATGTCCCCCAATTTATCGCTGGCAGATTCAGAATAGAGCGTGAAATTGGTACCGGCGGCATGGGCACGGTGTACCTTGCCACACACCTCGGTCTGGAACGCCCCGTTGCTGTCAAGATCATTCGGCGCGAGTTCGCCGGTGATGCGGACGTCACCGATCGTTTTCTGCGCGAAGCGCGGACGATGGCCAAGTTGCATCATCCGAACGCCGCGATGATCTTCGACGCCGGCAATCTGCCTGATGGCCGTCACTTCATCGTGATGGAGTTTGTCGAAGGCGAAACGCTCTCACAACTGTTAGCGCGCGAAGGTCGCTTCTCCGCCACCCACGCTGTCAACATCGCGACGCAGATTTGCGAAGTCCTCGAAGAAGCCCATCGACTCGGAATTATTCATCGCGATTTGAAGCCTTCAAACATCCTGCTCGGTAAGCGCGGTGTTTGTGTACTCGATTTCGGTGTGGCAAAAGTCCTCGCTTCATCCGCTGAATCAACGGCAACACATGCAAGCACCGGTTCGGGCCAGGTGGTCGGAACGCCGCGCTACATGTCGCCGGAACAGTGTTTGGGACAACGCGTCGGCGCGCGCAGCGATCTCTACAGTCTCGGCGTGTTGTTATACGAAATGCTGGCCGGCCGGCCGCCGTTCGTCGATCCGCTGCAATCGGCTTTACTGGTAAAGCAAGCGACTGCACCCGCACCGCCCTTGCCGCGTTTGCGACAGGACATTCCGCGACCGCTCGCGTTGGCAGTTCATACTTTGCTTGCGAAACGTCCCGAAGATCGACCGCGCACCGCGGCGCTGGCGAAGCTGCTTTTGGAACGTAGTCTGACGCATCCCGAACGCACTTTGCCGGACGCCGAACCGCTGTCAGCGATGGTGGCGGCCGTCGGCGCGGGCCGAGGCTGGGTTTTCAGAGTTGGTGCTCCGCTGGTACTGGTGACGACTTTTAGCGCGCTGCTCGCCTGGGGTTACACGGGAGAGAGTGCGCCCGAGCCACGCATACCTGACTCCGCACTTCCCGTAGCTGCTTCGAAAGTGAATTTCACACCGACTTCCTGGCGCAACGATGTGGCTCCGTCCGGAGGCGTAGCGCAACCTCGTGACACGCGACCGCCGATCGAAGAGTTATCGCTAACTCAGGCGCGCAAGATCGCGGCACAATTCGCGCGCGGCTCGGTGGGCGCGCTGGAGATCGTCGATACTGACTCGGGACCGGCGATCGTGTTCGTCAGCAATCAGCGCAAAGCCGGCACGACGAGTTTCATGCTGCTGCAACGGCGGGATGGTAAATATCGACTGAGCGTGCAGGGTAAGCTCGATACAAACGGATTCAGTCACGCGAGCTGGGGCGCTGAGCTGGTTGACGCCGATGAAGATGGTTATCCGGAACTGCTTTTTAGCGGCAAAGACTCTACTGAAAACCGTTCGCTCAGGCGATTGATCCTGTTTGTGCCGAACGACAGGCGCACCTACTCGATGCAGATGACGGGCGAAACCACTCCGCGCGGCACGCCACGAATTCAATGGTTATCAAACGCCGCCGGCACTGAAGCCGCCATCTATCGCATTGCGCTTCGTCAGAAAGCACGCGCCCTCGTTGCGAAAAATCGTTAAGAGATCCATCCGCGGCTAAAATCTGCGTCTAAATTGTCCTTCCTGTACAATTTTCAACTGGCAAGATAACCTTTTCCCCACGACCAACATCAATTTGCAGCATATGGAGTTATCAGTGAAACGAAGTGCGCTTGTCCTTTTCCTACTTTTAACTTTGCTATCACCTGCGACGCTTTCGGCGCGGATCGTGACGCAACAGCGGGCGACCCGGCCGACACCGAGCGCGGCCGCTCCAGCGTCTGCGCCGCGTCTACCGGAAGCGAAGATTTTCAGCCAGGTGATGGCAAACGGCCTGGAAGTGATCATTCTCGAAGATCACTCCGTTCCGCTCGTTACGATTGAGTTGGCCGTCAAGAACGGTTCTTACACCGAGCCACCGGAGCTCAACGGCCTTTCGCATCTTTACGAACACATGTTCTTCAAACAGAACCGTGCGATCGCGAACGCCGAAGAATACCTGCGCGCCATCGGCCAGATGGGTATCGCCTACAACGGCACTACGCGCGAAGAAGTTGTCGATTACTACTTCACCACCACCAGCCCCAACATCCGCACGGCGATGCAGTTCATGAAAGACGCGGCGCGTTACCCGCTCTTTGACGAGCGTGAGTTCAGCCGCGAGAAACAGGTGGTGATCGGCGAGATCGATCGCAACGAGTCGAACCCGTTTTCTTATCTCAGCAAGGAGATGAACCAGCGGCTCTTCTCCAAATACACCAGTCGGAAAAATCCTTTGGGCAACCGGGAAACAGTGGCGGGCTCAACCAGCGAGATGATGCGCTTGATTCAGCAGCGTTACTACGTGCCGAACAATTCAGCCCTCGTCATCACCGGCGACGTCAATCCCACCGATGTGATGAAGATGGCCCAGGAGTTTTACGGCGATTGGGCGAAACGCGAAAAGGATCCGTTTGTCGAGTTTCCGCTCGTCGAACATCCGCCGCTAACGAAGAGCGAAGGCGCGCTCATCCTGCAGCCGGTGCAGAACGTGATCCTCAACATTGCCTGGCAGGGACCATCGATCGGTAAAGATAATCCGGCGACTTACGCGGCGGACGTCTTTTCGTTCATCCTGCGCCAGCCCAACTCGCGCTTTCAGCGCAACCTCGTTGACACGGGTTTGGTTACCGGCGTCGATTTGAGTTACTACACGCAACGCAACGTTGGCCCAATCGCGCTCATCGCACAGACAACTCCCGACAAAGCGCACGCCGCGATCAAAGCTCTCTACCAGGAAGTTTCGCACTTCAACGACAAAGACTATTACACCGACGAGCAGCTCGAGAGCGCGAAGGCACTCCTCGAAGCCGACGATCTCTATTCACGCGAGAAGCTGAGCGACTACACCCACACCTTGAGTTTCTGGTGGGCATCGACTGGTCTCGATTATTTTCGTGGCTATCTCCCAAGGCTGCGCACCACCTCGCGCGCGGATATCAGCCGCTACATCACCACCTACATTCAGGGCAAGCCCCACATCGGTCTGGCTTTGATGTCGAACGAGGCGCAAGCGAAGATCAAAATTCAACCCGAAGAATTAATGGGGCAACCATAGTAAAGAACCAGTATCCATGAACGTGAACCAATCCATGAACCAGTCAGAACAAAAATCAGGTAACTCGATCCGGCGGATGCTCAGCAGCGCGTTGCTGCTGGTGCTTTTCTTTGTCGGCGCCAGTGATTCTTCGCGAGCGCATCAGCAAACCAAGCCGCAGCCGCAACAGAGCGTGCAAAGCGTAGTAGCCAAACAGACGGCGCTCGTGAGCGAGTTTGACGTCAATGGCTTGAAGGTGCTTTTGAAACGTCGCGAAGGAAGTCTCACGGTTGCGGCCGGACTTTTCATTCGCGGCGGCGCCGCAAATATCAACGCACAGAACGCGGGTATCGAAACGTTGATGCTCAGCGCTGCGACCGAAGCGAGTGCAAACTTTCCGCGCGAACGCATGCGCACCGAACTGTCGCGCATGGGCACGGTGATCGGCGACAGCTCGAACAACGACTACTCCGTGCTTTCACTCGCAACCACGCGCATGAACTTCGATCGTTCGTGGCAAATCTTTACTGACGTTGTGTTGCGTCCTTCGTTTACGAAAGACGACGTCGCGCTCGTGCAGCAGCGACAAGTGGTGTCGCTCAGCGACGATACTGACAATCCCGATGTTTACCTGCAAAAACTTCAGGAACGCGTTGCCTACGCGGGTCATCCTTACTTGAACGACACGAGCGGCACGCCTGAGACAGTGGCGAAGCTGACTCCGGAAGATCTGCGCAATTACCACACGAAGCTGATGGAGACTTCACGACTCCTGCTGGTGATTGTCGGCGATCTGAATCCGAGTGAGGTGAAGGACCTGGTTGCCGCGAGCTTCGGCAAACTGCCGCGCGGTGCTTACAAGTCTGAGACGGTGCCGCAGTTGGCGTTTGATAAGTCGTCGGTTGAAGTGACGCAGCGCGACTTGCCGACCAATTACGTTCAGGGTTTGTTTACTGCGCCCTCGCTGACCTCGCCCGACATTTACCCGATGCGTATTGCGAGCTCGATGTTGCGCGATCGTGTGTTTGAAGAAGTGCGCGTGAAGCGAAATCTCTCTTACGCGCCGGATGCGTTTCTGCGCACACAGGCCGCGAATGTCGGCGGGTTATATGTGACGGCGGTCGATGCGAATCAGTCGATACGAGTGATGTTGAGTGAGATTTCGCGGTTGCAGAATGAACCGGTCAGCAACGACGACATTCGCGCGGTGATCGCGCAATACCTGACCACTTACTATCTCGGGCAAGAGACGAATGCGGCGCAGGCTGGTGAGTTGGCGCAGTATGAATTGATCGGCGGCGGCTGGCGTAACTCAGTCGATTTTCTGGAGAAGCTGGAGGCGGTGACACCCGCTGACGTCCAACGCGTGTCGCAGAAGTACATGAAGAACATTCGCTTCGTGGTGCTGGGCAATCCACGCAGCATCGACGCCGGCATATTTACCGGGCAAGCAGATTAAGAGAATTAGCCGCAGATGAACGCAGATCAGATCTGCGTTCATCCGCGTTCATCTGCGGCTAAATTACATCGTTTCGCGAAGGTATTTCTCGTAGAGTTTGGGATCGAGGCGTTGGAGCTTTTGGGCTTGCGTGGCGGCCATGCTCGGATTGCCACTCTCGGAATAGGCAATCGCGAGGTTGTAAAAAGTCTCAGCAAAATCGGGTCGCAGGTTCGAGGCCTCGGTATATTCTTCAATCGCCTCACGCAGCTGCCCGGCGTAGTAGTAAGCATCGCCCAGTTTGTTATGAATGTCGGCGTCGTTCGGCTTGAGTTGTAACGCCTGCAAATACGCGCGGATCGCCTCCTGGTTTTTCCCCTGCTTCACTCTGCAGTAACCAACCTGCACCCACGCTTCCGCACGCTTTGGATTCTTATTCGCAGCGTTCTCGAAATAACCAACCGCGTTGTCGTAGTTTCCCAGCCAGAGCGAATCGAGTCCAGAGCGATAGAGCGACTCGGCTATATCACCCTTGTTCTTCGTGCTGAGCTCCGACAACGGCTGAAGTTTTCCCGCAGTGAGCTGCGCGACTCGCGCCGCCGCAATCGCGAGATTTATGTTCTGTCCATTCGTGACCTTGATCGTCACGACACCCAGGACTTGCCCCTTCAAGTTAAAAACCGGACTGCCGCTGTTTCCATGTGAAATCGGAGCGGTGATCTGAATGATGCGGTAACTGTTCGGCACTTCCCTGACTGCCGATACGATCCCGTCGCTAACCGATCCTTCGAGTTTGAGTGGATTACCAATGACGAAGATCGGTTCACCTTCGTCCGGCAGTTCGCGAGCCAACTCAGTACCGCGCGAGCGTTCGAGCGGCATATCGACGCTTAGCAACGCGAGGTCGCCTTCTTCGTCGACCCCGAGCGAGCCGTTTACCGGAAATATCTTGCCCTTGCCATCGAGAGTTTTGATCTCAGCCCTGACCGCGCCGCGCACGACGTGAAGATTCGTGATCACCTGCCCGGGCCGTAGAAAGAAACCACTGCCCGTCATCAATGGTTCGCCATTCGCGTCGTAAGTCGCGATAGCTACTACCGCCGGCTTAACGCGTTTGACGAGGGCCGGAAGGTTTTCCTTGTCTTGTGCGTAAATCGCAGGGGCGAGCAGAAGCACTAAAGCAAGGGGGAACAAGCGGAGGCTGCGTCTCTTAATCATGTCGTTAACACTCAGGGTTAAAACGGATACTTCGGCCTGTGACGGGGTTCACCGGCAGGGGATCGCGTTAGCTGTAAAAGATGAGGCTCGTAAGTGAGCCAATCGGGATACCTGAACTTGCTCAGTCGCAGTCAGGTGGCGACATATTAACGCAGATGAGACTCTCGTGGTAGTTTTTTGTGAAGGATTTGACACAGAAAATAATTCACAGGTTGGATTTTGCGCAAAAAGGTGCAAAGCCGCAAAAAAAAGACGCAAGGAGAAATCTCTTTGCGTCTTCTTTGCGGCTTTACGCCACTGCGGGGGAATATTTCCCCGCACTACTTACGGAACGATATGAATTGTTCCTACAGTCGGGCCGACCGGCATTTCGCCATCGGCGCCTTCCATCGTCACTACCAGACCAAAGTCAGGCAGCGTGGTTTCCGACTTAATCTCCGCTTCGTTACGTCCCTTCGCATTTACAACCTGGCCGAGCTTCACGAACTTATTGTCCGGCGAAACTGCCCACAGGATGAACCTCTGGCCCGCGGGCGCTTCTTTCAAGTCGTGGAAACGCATCTTCACCTCGGTCGGTCCGTCCTTCCGTGGCGTGATGAACACGTTTGCACGCGCACCGGTCAGGGCGCCTGCAAAGTCAATCTTGATCTTCGTGTCGTCGCCAGTCTTATAGGCCGGAATGTTGAGCAACGGCGCCGAGTAGGTCGTCTTGGTCTCAGTCATCGGCACTACGATCGTGGTATTGCCGGTAGTCGGATTGGTAACGACTGCGCCCGGCGTAGTGGTCGTCGTGGTGGTAGCTGTCGGCGTTCCCACTGCCGCGACTGTTTCTCCAGCCGCGCTGGTCAGCGGTATAACGGTGTAGCCTTCAGGTACGGCACTCCGGAACAACACCTTCGTGTTCGCATCGTAGGCGGTTAACGCTGGTTCCGGCGAAGCAACCAGCATAAATCTCGACAGCGGCGTGGTCGCCATCAGGGTTCCGGCTCCATCGGAAATGGCAACGGGACCGAGCGCTGTAACTACGCCCTTATCATCAACTGCATAAAGCGTCATTGCAGATAGATCTGCGGGTACGTTAGTTAGGTTCAGTTTGATTCTGGTGCCATCGTCGTCGCGGAGAATGGTGGCCACTCCTTTTGCTCCGGTAACGTTGATCGGCATTAGGTTAACTGTAACTTCTTTCTTCGCGGGATACTCGATGATGGTGTAAGTGCCATCGGGATTTTGCACCGTCTTGGTGACGGTTGTAGTTTGTGCGAAAGCCATAGCGGCGAGTGCGAGAGTCAGCGTCGCAGCCCCCAAAACGCTCAATACATGCTTGCTCATCAGTTGTACCTCCCTTGTGTTTAATTAATCGCGATTAATTGTCGACGCGGGGGAACTAATGTCGGGGAGACGCTCAAAGGCGTTCATAACTAGAAATTGGCAAGATTTATGCCAGTTCGCGAGGTAGTAAATAACTGTGTTGGAGTGGCTTAACGCGAAGGAGAACAATACACTGCTGTACTTAATAGGTCCTGTGAGCGTCGGGACCTATTTCAATACGCTTTTAACTCAGCAATTGCTTTAGCGACATCCGGGGCCTGTGGGAGAATCGCATCCTCGAGCACCGGCGCGTAAGCGACAAATGTATCCAGTGCGCAGACCCGCTTCACCGGTGCATCGAGATATTCGAAAAGCTCATCGCTGATACGCGCCGCGATCTCGGAACCGTAACCAAACGACAATGAATCCTCGTGCGCGACGATCACGCGATTTGTCTTCTTCACCGTCGCCACGATCGCGTCCCAGTCAAACGGAACCAGGCTGCGCAGATCGATGATCTCGACACTGACGCCTGCCTGCTCCATCTGCTTCGCGGCGACGAGTGAGCGTTGCACGAGCGCGCCGTAAGTGATGATCGACACATCTGTTCCTTCCCGAACTTTCTTCGCCTTGCCGAACGGGATCATGAAGTCGTCAGCCGGATACTGCGACTTGTTGTAAGCCTGTCGATAGAGATGCTTGTGTTCCAGAAACAGCACGGGATCGTCACAGCGAATCGCGGTGCGCAGCAGCCCATTCGCGTCGAGCGCGTTCGCGGGATAGATCACGCGCAGACCGGGAATCTGAGTGAACGTCGAGACGCCCGACTGCGAGTGATAAACGGCGCCGCCTTTCAGGTATCCGCCAATCGGCACGCGAATCACGACCGGCGACTTCCACTCGTTTCCGGATCGCCAGCGGAGCAGTGCGAGCTCATTGCGAATCTGGTGCATCGCAGGCCAGATGTAATCGAAGAACTGGATCTCGACCACGGGCTTCAGTCCGCGCGTGGCCATGCCGATCGCACGCCCGACGATGTTGGCTTCCGCGAGCGGTGAGTTGAAGACGCGCGCGCTGCCATGCTTGCGCTGGAGATTCGCGGTGACTTTGAAAACACCACCCTTGCCCTTGACCGATTCCAGGTATTGATCGCGCGAACAATCAGCCACGTCTTCGCCGAAAACGACGATGCGGGGATCACGCGCCATTTCTGTATCCAGACAACGATTGATGAGATCGACCATCGTGCCCGCATTGCCGGAAAGCTGCACGCGATCTTCAGTGTCAAACTCTTTACTGGTCGGATCGACATCGGGTGAAAAGATGAACTGCATCACCGTTTCTCGCGGCGGCTGAGCGCTCGCGAGAGCGACGTCGGCAGCTTCGTTTACTTCGCGATCGATTTCGTCTTTGATCCGTTGCAACCCGTCCTGATCGATCACGCCCTCGTCGATCAGCAGCGCGCCGAAGCGTTTTACCGGATCGCGCTCGGCTTCACTGGAGCGCTCCTCGTCAGGCCGGTAGAGCTTCTCGTCGTCGGAGAGCGAGTGGGAATAAGGCCGGATAACTTTCGCGTGTACGAGCGCCGGACCTTTTCGACGCCGGCAGTAATCAACTGCGCGACGCATTGTCTCCAGCGACTCAATCGGATCGGTGCCGTCGCAGCGTTGTAGATAAAGTGACGGGAAATTCTCGACGAGGCGGGAAACGTCGCCGCCCGCAGTTTGCACTTCCACCGGAACACTGATCGCGTAGCCGTTGTCTTCCACCAGAAAGATTACCGGTAGCTTCAGGTTCGAAGCGGTGTTGAGTGCTTCCCAAAACTCGCCTTCACTGGTGGTACCATCGCCGAGCGAGACGTAAGTCACTTCGTCATTCTCAAAACCACTGATTCGCTTTTGCAGCTCTGGAATAAGTTGATAGCGATAACTTGCTTCCGCGCAACCGACTGCTTGCAGCAACTGGGTTCCCGTTGGCGATGATTGCGAGACAATGTTCAGCTTCGAGTGCCCCCAGTGTGAAGGCATCTGGCGGCCGTGTGAATTTGGATCCGCTTCCGCGCCGACTGCCGAAAGCAATTGCTCGAGCGCCGTCATTCCGAGTTGCAGGCACAGCGCGCGGTCACGGTAATACGGATAGAACCAGTCGTAACTCGCCTTCATCGCCACGCCGGCAGCCGTCAGGATCGCCTCATGCCCGGCGCCACTGATCTGGAAGAAGATTCGATTCTGACCCTTGAGCTGAATTTCTTTGTCGTCGAGACGTCGCGAGAGATACATCGTGCGATACATCTCGAGCAGCAGATTTTGCTCGGGCAACTCGTGCGTCGCTTCAGTTGTCGATGAATCCGCCGATTTGCGAACCAGTCTTAATACTTTCGTATCGCTATTCATAGATTAATTTTTAGCCACAGATTTCACGGATAGATCCGGATTTATTTCTGCGTTCATCAGCGTCCAATGATCAATTTCGCGATCGTTTGCAGTTGCATGTTCGAGGTGCCCTCGTAAATCGCACCAATCTTCGAATCGCGCCAGTATTTTTCAACCGGATAATCTTTCACGTATCCATAGCCGCCATACAGCTCGATCGCTTTCGAGCTGACGCGCTCCGCGACGCGCGATGAATAAAGTTTCGCCATCGCCGCTTCTTTGACGAAGTTCATGCCAGCGTCTTTCATGCGCGCCGCGTTGTAAACCAGCAAACGCGCAGCTTCCAAATCGGTCGCCATTTCGGCGAGTTGAAACTGAACTCCCTGAAACTGGTTGATCGACTTGCCAAACTGTTGTCGCTCGCCGGTGTAAGCCAGCGCACTTTCAAGCGCGCCGGTCGCGATGCCAATCATCTGCGCGCCGATGCCGATGCGTCCTTCGTTCAGTGTTTCGATCGAGATCTTGTAACCCTTGCCGGGTTCGCCGAGCACGTTCTCTTTCGGCACTTTGCAGTCTTCGAGGATTAGCTCAACTGTGGACGACGCGCGAATGCCGAGCTTGTTTTCCTTCTTGCCGATCGAGAAACCGGGAAAACTCTTCTCGACAATAAAAGCCGTGATGCCGCGGTAACCCGCTTCCGGATTAGCATTCGCAAACAACACAAAGATGTCGGCTTCGATTCCGTTTGTGATCCACAGCTTGCGACCATTTATCAGGTAGTGAGCGTCTTTTTCAACCGCGCGCGTTTGCATCGCGAAAGCATCGGAGCCCGAACCGGGTTCACTCAACGCGTACGCGCCAACACTTTCAGTCGCAAGCCTGGTCAAATAGTTCTGCTTCTGATCCGGTGTGCCCCACCGAATGAAGGCGTTGTTGACGAGCGTGTTTTGCACGTCCACGAAAACGCCCACGGATGCATCGACACGCGAGAGCTCTTCGACCGCGAGAATCGCGGTGAAGAAATTTGCGCTCGCGCCGCCGTATTCCTCGGGAGTCTCGATGCTCATCAGTCCGAGCTGAAAACATTGCTTGATGATGGCCGGATCGAGTTTCGCAACTTCGTCCATGTGCTCGACGCGCGGGCGCAGCTCGCCCTCGGCGAATTCGCGGACACTGGCGCGAAACATCGTCTCGTCTTCAGAAAGTGTTGTGAGTGGAGTACCGGGAAGCGACGCGATAGCTGGTTGGGATTGACTCATTGTAAAAGTGCTCGTTTTATCAAGGTCGAAGTCGAACGTGTCATCATAAAGCACCGCCGAGAAAAATCCCAAATTGTGACACTCGGTCAACAGGTACAGCGGTTGCAGCAGGATTCGACGAGTGTGGTACGGTACCCCGATGGCGAACGACGTTTTGAGTGAGAAGCAATCCCGGAGCAGGAGATTCGCGCCACTTGGAGTCGTCTTCGGTCTCCTCGGACTGCTGTTGTTTGCCTACTTTGTGAGCAGGGCTGGAGTCGGCGAGATCGCTGCGCGGATTCAGCGACTGGGCGCAGGCTTTCTTCTCATTCTCGCAGTGTCGAGTTTGCGCTACGTCGTTCGCGCGCTTGCCTGGACACGCTGTATCGAGCGGCCGTATCAACTTCGCTTTCGTGATGCTGTCACTGCCCGGCTGATGGGCGACGCCCTCGGCAATATAGTTCCGTTTCTGAGCGTGGCTGTGAGCGAACCGTCGAAGGCGGTCTTCGTGAAGGATCGCGTGCCGTTGATGGTTGGTCTCGCTGGTCTCGCGATCGAAAACATCTTTTACGCACTCTCAGTAGCGCTCTTTATCTTTACAGGCACGGCGACTCTGCTGTTGACCTTTTCACTACCGAAACCTTTGCGATACGCGAGTATTGCGGCGCTCGTCGTCACGATGCTGATCATTCCGCTTGCTTACTTGATCATTCGACGTCAGACGAGGTTTCTCAGCGGCATCGTGGGGTATTTCGGTGACCGCGGTGTGGCGCGCAGTTTTATGAGTAAGCTGAAACCGCGCGCGGAGTCGCTCGAGGAACGCGTTTATAGTTTTTACGCCAACACGCAGCGCAGTTTTCTTTCAATCTTCGCACTCGACATGTGTTTTCACCTGGCGGGGATCCTGGAAGTGTTCATCACACTCTCGTTCATCAGTCCGGTTGCGCCGACGTTGACGCAGGCTTTCATTCTCGAATCGGTGAATCGAATCATCAATGTGACGTTCAAATTCATTCCGTTGCGCGCGGGTGTGGATGAGGGTGGAACTGGTCAGGTGTCGAAGGTGCTCG